>Ga0180438_10001083_pt1 | contig 49586 bp, 35 predicted proteins | sample SS_ome_12_FD_132455 | JGI IMG/M metagenome (GOLD analysis project Ga0180438, IMG submission 132455) | Hypersaline lake sediment archaeal communities from the Salton Sea, California, USA - SS_3_D_2 metaG | ecosystem: Environmental > Aquatic > Non-marine Saline and Alkaline > Hypersaline >...
AGGGGATTCCTGGCCGTAGACAGAAACAATCAGAAGAAAAATCGCGACAAAAAAGACTGTGATGGACTTCCATACTTTCATGATAAAAGTTCCTACTTTATCCAATACACGTGGATACGATGTTTATGATGAGATTTTTTGTGGTGCTTATCATCCTTGCTATCCCTGTCGCAATCCCTACGATCGTATACAATAGGGTCGGACACCGGCGTGCTTCCGTTTTTCTAGTTCGGCATTCCGATGGGTGCACCGGGAGGCGGCTGGAGCGGCTCGAAGATTCTTTCCGGTGCCGGGTTTTCCTGGAATCGCGCAATCTGTCCGGCAGCATGGAAGAAATGGGCTTTCTGACTCTCATCCTTTGTTTTGGGATGCCGCTCTTCCAGCCAGTTCTTGAGTTCGTCCAGCTTGAGCCAGGCGACGGCCCGTACCTGCAGGGATGTATTCTCTTCCACAGCCACTTCCATCAACTCGGCCAGGACGACGTGGTTCACAGTGCGCTGGATTTCACCATTCAGGCCGGTCTTGTCTCCCGACTTCCACGTGGCGTCGACGAGTGCGTCGATGACCTCGGCAAACCCGGGCAGGGTGTTGTCCCGGGCGTGGTACTCGATGAGCCGGGCAGCCCGTTCCGGGTACAGGAGACATTCCACGGTGATGCCGGCCACGGTCTCGGCCGCGCCCAGGGGGTCGAAGGGTATACCTGTATTACCCGGAAAACACTCCCGGTGATCACCGTATCCGGGTGCTCTGGGGGGCATGAGGGCCAGCAGCTTATCGGGAATCGCCAGGTTCTCGGGTGCGATGGTTTGCAACAAGACCTTCAAGGCCCGGCGCTGCCGGTGGGCTGGGACGAATTCAGGGGACTTCTGGGAGCTGCCACGAACGGTGTGGTTGTAGTACAGACCACCCAGGACACTGGCTGCCGCATCGATTTGATACCTGTGGAAGAGATAGACGGGGACGAGAACCTCTTCCAGCAAACAGAGAGGATCACCCATGCGAACCTTGCTTTCCGAAAAGTTGCTCAGAGCGATCTGCCGGACTTTCATCTTATGCTCGAGCTCGGAGACCGGATCGGTGCCGTTGTCCCAGTCGTTGGAGAGGGGATGCGCTCCGCCGGCCGGGGCGGCATCCTGATTGGTCAGGTAGAACAGCCCTTTGGCAAAGGCCCGGTCCAAAATGGCCCGGAGTTCTTTTTCTTCGTCAACGCCTTCGGGAAAATCCTGGTAGCCGTATTCCATGCAGACCTTGTCCCATTCACCGATGCCCGTGTCGTAGGCGTCGGACAAGTCCAGCGTTCCATCGTCGTTGATCTTCACTCTGGGGTGAGGATAGTCCATGACGGACGCTCGGTCGTTCACCGAGGAGGCGAAATTATGACCCACACCCAGGGTATGACCCACCTCGTGGCAGGAGAGCTGCCGGATGCGCGCCAGGGCCATCTCCTTCATGACCCGGGAATCCTCCTCGTTCCCCTGGTAATCGCCGATCAGGCCTGTGGCGATGAGGTAATCCTGGCGCAGGCGCTGAGAACCCAGGGCCACATGACCTTTGATGATCTCACCCGTCCTGGGATCGGTAACCGAACTGCCGTACGACCATCCCCGGGTCGAACGGTGAATCCAGTTGATCATATTATAGCGAATGTCCGAGGGATCCGCACCTTGGGGAAGCACCCGTACCTGGAAAGCATCCTTGTACCCGATGGCCTCGAAGGCTTCGGCCCACCAGCTGGCTCCTTCGACGAGGGCGGAACGCACGGGCTCCGGAACGCCGCCATCGACATAATAGACGATAGGGTCGACGGGTTCGCTGACCCGGGCGTTGGGGTCTTTCTTTTGCAGGCGATGCCGGTTGATGAACCGTTTTCTGAGCGGTTGGTCGATGGGTTGGGAAAAATCCATGTAGCCACTACGGCCACTGAACATGGAGCGCGTGTCAAACATGCGCGGCTTGTAGCCCTCGTCAGGAAGTTTGATGAACGAATGATGCTGCCGCAGGGTGATGGATTCAGGATCCGGGGCCACGTCTTGCACGTAGCGACCTGGATTGTCGCTGGTGAAGGTCAAAAGAGCTTCAAACTCCGTGTTCTCGGGAAAATTCTTCGTATTAGGACGGTAGATGGCCGACCGAGACGGGTCGAGTTGATAGTCCCCCTGCCCGGATCGTTTGATTCGGCCGATGGCGTGATGGGCGTCCCGCAGGAGGAACGGCGTCAGGTCGACCAGGACACTTTCTCCTTCTTCGGCCTCGACGGAGAATCCCCAGATCACGGATTTGGCGAAGGCGTCTTCTGCGGCCTTCCGCTCATCGGGATTGTCGCTGATGGCCCGGAACGCGTAATTGGGCTGCATCATCAGGATTTTCGGTCCGATCTTGTGGAATGTCACGATACGGGTTTCTCCCAACTGGTTCCTGTCCAGACCGATGTCGTTGGAGCCCAGCCCCGCGGTCAGCGAATGGACATACAGGAATTCGGTGTCGACGTCATCGATTTCCAGCCAGATTTTTCCCTCGTTCTCGTCCCAGTAAAACGTGAAATACCCTGTATATTTTGTCATGCCCGTGGTTTTATGACCGATGGTCTCTGCTCGTCCCGCCGTATATCCATGGATCGCGGCAAGACAGATCAGAATAAAACCGATTCGTTTCACGGCATTCCTCCTTGATTTTGATCAGCATCCAACGGATGACTCTATCTCCGTGTGTTAATATTCTTCTCGATGATCTTCTGTGCCGCCGCTGCCCTTCTGGGTGACATCATCGAACGGACAATTCTTTTTTTCGGCGATTGAGGGAAGCACTCCGAGGATAAAGACAGTAGCCAGCACAAACAACTGGAAATAGCGGTGGATCGTTCTCATCATTCTCCTCGATAAGTACCGAAATGACACATTCAATATAAACTGAAAAACAAATTATTACAACACATTTCAAGAATAGTCCACGTATGAATCGAGACAAATAGGTAAAATTGCTTGTTATTCGTATTGTAAAAAGAATGGGGTTGATTGGACGCGTGTATTGGATGGATTGTTTTTTACTCCAGTGTTGAGTGCCAGCGATATACAGGAGTGACGATCAGAACCAATTCAGTCTGAAAGGTTGGGCCGTTGGCCCCATTCCAGGATGAACGCGGCATAAAAGGCCAATGCCTGCACCAGGTCGTCCTCCCGTACTCGGTCTCTGGGCGTGTGGGCGACCTGTTCTTCTCCCGGACCGAAGCCGATGGTGGGTATGTCGTACAGACCCTTGGTCGCCACCCCGTTGGTCGAGAACGTCCACACACCGACGTCGGCTTTGGCACCGAATTGGGATTTGTGGGCAGACACGGCCGTCTCCACCAGGGAGTGGTCGGCCGGCATCAGCCACATCGGATAGCTCGCCTTGACGGATACCTTCCTGCCCGTATGACTGGTGACTTCGTACTCGGGTATGGAGACGTCGGCTCCGGCCGCTCTGACGGAGGCCAGATTCCGGATTTCATCGACGGCACTTTCCTTCGTCTCGCCCTGGGTGAGGCGTCGGTCCAGGTGCAGTATGGTGCTGTCGGCTACGGCACATAGCGATGGCGCCGAGGATCGAATGTCTGTGATGGTCACACTGCCCTTACCCAGAACCGAACCGCTGGACAAACGATGATTCAGTTTTTCGATATCGATGATGATGGGCCCGGCTTTGTAGATGGCGTTCTCCCCCCGTTCTGGAGCCGATCCATGGCACGAGATTCCGGAAACCTTGATTTTCATCTCCAACCGTCCCCGCTGGCCGATGCGAATGCCCAGGTTCGTCGGTTCTGTAAGGAGCACGGCGTCGGGTCGGATGTTGTCCTGTTCCACGATGACCTGCCAGCAGAGGCCTTCGAAGTCTTCCTCCAGGACCGAGGCGACGACCAGGAGGGAAACATCGTCGGGCATACCGATTTGTTTCATCATATGGCCGGCGTAGATGGCCGATGCCAGCCCGCCCTTCTGATCGGCTGCGCCCCGGCCGTAAACGACACCGTCCTTCAGCAGGCCTTGAAATGGATCGACTTCCCAGTTGTCCGGGTTGCCTACATCCACGGTGTCGCAGTGGCCGTCGATGGCCAGGAGCCGTTTCCCGGATCCCATCTGCCCGAACAGGTTGCCCAGAGGGTCCACCCAGACCTTGTCGTATCCCAACGACGTCATCTCCTCCTGTATCCTTTGGACGACCGCCTGTTCCTTTCCGCCTGTGGAGGGAATGGCTATGATGTCGCGGAGGAAAGCGACCAGGCTTTCTTTCAACGCTTCAGACAGGGAAGTAATCGTCTGATTCATCACGATTCCTCATGCTTGATGCCATCTAATCTCAGCTGTGTGACAATGACTGCAACGGAGATTTTCGGCGCTGTAGAATGCATTCTCATGTTTGTGCCTTCGTACGTCCCGTGCCGTTAATCGGGTTTGGAGAAAAATGTCTCTCATTTCATATATGGAGGATTCCTCTCCGGTCTTCTGCGATGGGAATCCGTATGATGGTGTAACATTCGTTAATATAATCTCTTTTGGATAGAGATACAAGCAGGAAGATGGAAACGGGAATGCATTGTGCATGGATGATTTGTTATGATGAGAACATCGCTTTTTTACAAAATAAATTACCAGTGGATTTATTTAGCGCGTTTCATTAAATTTATGTCGTGACCGTCAGTTTTCGACTCGCGATGTGTTTAATTAAATGTATATTATATCTCTAACAGGGAACTCATAAAACGGATGAGGCTTATGAGAAAAATCGGAAACTGTATTTGTTTTTTAGCAGCAATTTTTCTGTTTATCTCCAAGGCGAGCGGCTCTGGGCCTGACAATGAGTCGGACGGAGAGAAGGGTCTCGTATTCGGGCAGGATGGCAAACGGACCATCCATGCTGTCCGTGTGGAGGGAGAGGTAAAAATCGACGGTCGACTGGATGATCCCGCATGGAATGCCGTGACGTTTCAAGGAGACTTTCTCCAACGTGAACCTGAAGAAGGAGAACCGGCGACCGAGAGAACGGAAATCGGCATCCTTTACGATAAGCGAAACCTCTATTTTGGTATTAAATGTTTCGATTCTGAGCCGAAGAAGATTATTGCACGAGAAATGCGGCGCGATGCTATCGTAGATGATGATGACTATTTTGAAATGACTCTCGATACGTATCACGATAGGCGCAGCGGATATTACTTTATCACCAATCCCCACGGTTCCAAACGGGAGTCTGTACTGGCCAACGAGGGACGCGATTACAATCCCAACTGGGACGGTGTCTGGTGGTGCAAGGCCGAAGTGAACGTGGAGGGATGGTTTCTCGAGATCGCCATCCCCTGGAAGACGCTGCGATTCACGGAGAAAGACGCCTCCGTTTGGGGCATCAATTTCGCCCGTATGATTCGTCGTAAGAACGAACACGTGTTCTGGCAGCTCATCCCGCGTGATCTGGGCCGCGGCGGTGTTTTTCGGCTCTCGGAAGCGGGTACTCTTCAGGGCCTGAGCGGTCTGAAAATGGGTGGAAATTTGGAATTATTGCCTTATTTTTTAGGCGGATTGGAAGACGATGTTAACACAAGCTTTGATACGGATGCTCTGAGCGATATCGGGCTGGACACCAAGATCGCCGTAACCGCTAACATGGCTTTGGATTTGACGTTGAATACCGATTTCGCTCAGGTGGAGGCCGACCAGGAACAGGTCAACCTGACTCGGTTCTCTCTCTATTATCCTGAGAAGCGGGAATTTTTTCTGGAGGGCGCCGAGACTTTTTCGTTTGGCAGCGCAGGGATACAACGCTGGCACCATCGAACGCCGGACATGAGTCTGTTTTACAGTCGCCGGCTTGGACTGGTGGATGGGCATGAAGCACGGATCATCGGTGGGGCAAAGATGGTGGGAAAGGTAGGCCAGTATCGCCTCGGTGTGTTAAACATGTTCACGGACGATGTGACGTATGTCGATGATGAGGGTAAGACGGTCAAGGTAAATGCGACCAATTTTTCTGTGTTCCGGATCAGTCGCGATGTTCTCAGGCGGGGTAGCCTTGGATTGATGCTGCTGAACAAAGAGGAAATCCGCTCCGAGCACTATAACCGTTCTGTGGGCATCGATGGACATTTACCGTTGAGCGATTATTTCACTGTGTCTGGTTATCTGGCCGGGACGTTTGGGCCCGATCTGGTGGAGGATGGAGAACAGCTGGACATGAACAAACAGAACCTTGCCGCTAAACTCAGCCTGGACTACAACAGCGATCTATGGCAGTTCTCCGGCTCTTACTGGGATATCGGTGTGCGGTTCAACCCGGAGATGGGATTCAATCGCCGAACAGACTATCGTCTCAGCACAGTCTCGGCGACCTATTCTCCAAGGCCGAAAAATTCGAGGGTGATTCGTCAGTTCGAATATCAGATCGAAGGCGATTACCGGTCTGATCATGAGAATCGATTGTTAGACACCAAAGCCGAGGCGTCGTTTCAAATTGAATTCCAGAACAGCTCGCGTTTCGATATCGGTGTGGAGCGGAACAAGGAATACATCGATTATGATTGGGAAGTGCGTGAAGGCTTCCTCATCCCGACAGGTACCTACACTGGTTACGATTATTCTGTAGGGTTGGAAAGCGATAAGAGTCGATCCATTGCCGGTGAGATCAGTCTAAATTATGGAGATTACTACACGGGGCACAACGCCAGCCTGGGTCTCGACGGGACGATAACCAGTATTCATCCGATTCGCATGGAGATCGATTACACACATAACTATGTCGATCTTCCCCAGGGACATTTCCACACGAATACACTGGGACTTCGCATGTTTTACTTTTTCTCAACAGAGCTCTATTTGAAAGCCTACGTTCAGTGGAACGACGACAAACTGTATTTTGACGGCAAAGAGCGGGTTATAAGCAACGTGCTCTTAAGATGGATCTACTCGCCGGCCAGTAATCTGTACCTAGTTTACAACGATGGAAGGCTTATCGGGCCCGATCGTACCGAACTTTCGAACCGGACGTTCATGGTCAAGGCCACTTTTTTCTGGCGGAAGTAGTTTTTGTATTTCCTCGTTTCATCCCAAGCCGGAAGACGTGTGCTTCCGGCTTTTTTAATGAACACATTCGAATCCTTCGTACAGATTCTGCAGGAAAGTATGAGACGGGTCGCTCAATCAAAAGCGGGGAATTTACGTTTTTTATCGTATGGTCTGCGGTATGAATCTCGGACCAAATAAAACCTAAATGGTTATGACTGCTCATTTATGCTTAGCATTCGGTTTTTCGGTCAATATACCGGAAAGACAGTCCAATGTATGATCAATGTCCTCAAGCCTGGTAAAAAAATGGGGGGCGATACGGATTGCATCGGCTCTGGCCGACGCGATCACGCGCTTTTTTCTCAACCTAATTTCCACATCATGGGAATCACCAGGCACCCGGATGGCTGTGCTGGGCCCTTTCCTGCGGATATCGCGAGGATTGGCGACGTCCAATCCCCTCCTCAAAGCTCCGTCGATACAGTACTGGGACAGACGATCCGTCCAGGTTTGGATATTTCCCACGCCCACGTCGATGATCGTTTGCATGCCCGCCCGGGCGATGTAGGCGGCCATCACGGGGGGCGTGCCGTTGTCGAATCGCCGGGCGTCCCTGGCAAAATCCAGCCGATGGATGTCGAAGGCGAAGGGATTCTCCTGTCCGAACCATCCTGTAAAAGCGGGCTGGAGCGATTCCATGAGGGCCTGTTTGACATACAGGAAAGCGATTCCGGGTATGCCCAGGAGATACTTTAAATTGCCGGAGGCCAGAAAATCGACGTTCAGGGCCTTGACGTCGATGGGATGGGTTCCCAGCCCCTGGTAGGCGTCCACGTAGACCAGGGATCCTTGGGCGTGGATTTTGGGAATGATTTTCTTTAAATCCTGTTTGAATCCGTTGTAATAGTACACGTCACAAATGGAAGTGATCAGTGTCCTCTCATCTACGTGCGCGTCGTAGTCATCCGGGTTGATCTGCCCCTCCTTCAGGGGAATGAACGCGATATCGGCTCCGTATTTTTGCTGTGCCTGCCAGACATGGCCCACCGTGGGAAACTCGGCGTCCGTCAGAACAACTTTGTTCCGGTCTCCACGGAACGAGAGGGAACTGGCCAGCACGCTGGTGATCTGTGATACCGAGGTGCCCACGGCAATCTCCGATGGTTCGGCACCGATCAGCCTGGCAAACCCGGCTTTGGCCAGGGCGACTTCTTCCATCCATCGGTCCCAATCCATACCGTCCATATTCCAGCTTTCTAGGTAATCCTCGGCCGCCTTGCGGGTCATCTCCGACTGGGGCGACTGGGAGCAGTTGGCCACGTGGATGACCTTTTGGAGGAGCGGGAATTTTCTCCGCCAGGCATCGATGTCGTACGGTGGCTGATTTAATGTATTGGAATTCATCATTCCGTCTTTCATGATATTTCACCCGTTTTCATTTTTTTCATATGATCGGCATCTCATGGAGGAGCACATGTTTTCTCCTGATGATGCCCGTATCCGATGTCCCAGATACCGGGCCTCGGCTTCTGGTTCTTCGGGGAGAATCGTTTGCGTGATGGAGTCGTGCTTTGCGATGTTTGGTGTGAGTTGCGGAAGCGGTCGTTTCATTGCAGGCATGACGATGTTAGGCTTGATTCTACATTATATATCGGTACAAAGCGGCAAAGGCAAGCACAAGCCTCAGAGGTGGGCGGCGACAGGCATAGCCGTATCAATCCGTTACGAATTTTTTCTCCGCCTCTTTTTTGATAAAATCATAAACCTCTCGTATGGGGATATGATGCTTCTGGGCCAGTCTTTTGCAGTCGTCGTACTCGGGAGCCGCTGTTTTTTGTCCTCGATTCACCGTGCGGATTTTTACCCGCGCTTCTCCCCAAGGCGTGTCGACTTTTCGGATCTCCCTGTCCAGAACCGTGCGTTTTTTAATTTCGGAGATACGCACACCCAAAGTCGTCGTCTCCTGGAAAATCACACCCGTCAGCTCGGCTATCTTTTCCGGCGAAGCCAGTACACTGAGGACGACTCCCGGCCGGTTCTTCTTCATGATGATGGGCGTGAGGAAGACATCTTTGGCTCCCTGGGTAAACAGGGATTCCATGATGTGCTCGTAGAACTGAGGATTCATATCGTCGATGTTGGTCTCGATAAGCTGGACAATATCCTGGTTTACGTCGCCACTCTCTTCGCCGATGATGACTCTCAGGAGGTTGGGGATTTCCAGGTTCCGTCCGCCGAGTCCGTATCCGGTTGCTTCGATGGTCATGGAAGGGAAGGGGCCGAAGCGTTCCGACAGCGTCGTCAGGATGGCCGCGCCGGTGGGCGTGACCAACTCGCTTTCAATGCCCGTAGAATGGATGGGCACGTTTTTCAATAGCTCCGTGGTCGCCGGCGGTGGTACGGGAAGCGTGCCGTGGGCGCAATCCAGGGTTCCCGTGCCTACATGGACTCGCGAGCTTACCACCTTCTGAATCCCGAAGAGTTCCAGTCCGATGGCCGTCCCGACGATGTCGATGATGGAATCGACAGCGCCGACTTCATGGAAGTGTATGTCGTCCTTTGGCTTGTTGTGAACCTTGCCCTCGGCTTCGGCAAGGCGCGTGAAAATGTCCAGGCTGCGCTGCTTGACGGTGTCTTGAAGAGCGCTTTCTTCGATGATTTTTCGGATATCCTTGAGGGTCCGATGATGATGGTCGTGGGTGACGTCGACGTAGAACCGGGTGCCTGAAATGTGCTTCTTGGTCGATTTCTCGGCGTGTATTTCGTAGCCCTGGAGGCCCAATTTTTTTAATTCTTTTTTCAATGCGTTCAACGCGAGGCCGGCATCGAGCAGCGATCCGAGTATCATGTCGCCGCTGGCGCCGGCGAAGCAGTCGAAATAGGCTGTTTTCATGTCACATGCATCCGTTCTGGAATTTAAACGTCCATCTCATCCCTGATGATAAAAATCCAAAGAGGCGTTCTGATATATCGAAATTATCCTGATGGTCATCTGTCCACACGCGGATGATTTTTGCGATACGTTCATCATTTATGATTTGAAGAGCGAGATGATGATCGCAATTCCCTCGAGAGTATGCACCCGTAAGAATATCCGTCAATCCCCTTGACAGACGAGGACAGCACCGAATCAACTCTCGTCGAAGGGCACTCCTCGTCGGGATCTATCCCTTCTGCCCCAGCCGGTTGATAAGACTTGCCAGGTATCCTGCGCCAAAGCCGTTGTCGATATTCACCACGGCAATGCCGGGTACGCAGGAGTTGAGCATCGTGAGCAAGGCGGACAGCCCTTGGAAGTTGGCGCCGTACCCCACACTGGTGGGCACGGCGATGACGGGTTTTTCCACCAGGCCGCCGACCACACCGGGCAGGGCACCCTCCATGCCCGCCACGACGATGAGTACGTTGGCCGCGTCGAGCTTATCTTTATTGCCCAGCAGTCGGTGAACTCCCGCCACACCGGCATCATACAAACGGCCGATGCGGTTTCCCATGACCTCGGCCGTCAGCGCGGCCTCTTCGGCCACTGGCATATCGGCTGTTCCTGCAGAGACGATGAGGATCGTTCCTTTGGCCGTCACGCCGGGTTTTGTTCCCACGACAAAGGCCCGGGCATGTTCGTTGTATTCCAGCGTATCGGTGATTTTCGTCAGGGCGTCACGGATTTCCGGGCCAGCCCGCATGCCCAGGATCACACGATTGTGATCCATCATTTTCTGGACGATCTGGCATACTTGATCCACGGTCTTGCCCTGACAGAAGATGACCTCCGGGAATCCCCGACGCAGGGCACGATGGGTATCGATCTTGGCGAAACCCAGGTCGTCGTAAGGCAAGGATTTCAATTGATCGATGGCCTTGTCCACGCGAAGGCCTCCCGACTGCACGGCCTCCAGTATCTTTTTAATTTTTTCCTTGTCCATATTACGTCACATTACTATTCAAACTGCCCGTTCGATAACCTTCCAAATCCAGAGCCACGTAGGTAAATCCCAGTTCCTTTAATTTTGTATTCACCTGCTGAGCGAAGCGGTCGTCTGAAAATTTGGATTTATCCTCTGGCGAGACCTCGATGCGCGCCACGCTTCCGTGATCCCGTACTCTCACCTGAACGATGCCCTGTTCTCTCAAGAATGCTTCCGCTTCGTCGATGCGGCGCAATTTTTCAGTCGTGATCCGGTCACCGTACGGAATCCGTGAAGCCAGACAGGCGAATGCCGGCTTGTTCCAAGTGGGCAAGCCCGTGGTCTTCGAAAGTTCTCGAATTTCGGCTTTGGTCAGTCCCGCCTCCTTCAACGGGCTGCGGATTCCCAGCTCTTCCAGAGCCTTCATCCCGGGGCGGTAGTCGCTGGTATCGTCGGCATTGGAACCGTCTAGAATGAAAGGGATTTCTCTTTCTTCCGCGATTCGCCTGAGCGCACCAAAAATCATCTTCTTGCAATGGTAGCACCGGTCGCAGGGGTTGGACACGAAGGTCTCGTCTTCCATTTCCTGGGTTTGCACGACGGTGTGCTCCGCCCCGATGTCGGTCGCCAACGTCCTGGCTTCCTCCAGCTCGTGGGAGAGCTGAATCTCGGAGGTGGCTGTAACCGCCAGCACGCCGTCGTGCAGTACATCCTTGGCGGTCTTCAATAAAAAAGCGCTGTCCACGCCGCCGGAAAAGGCGACGAGGACCGATCCCATGTTTCGAAGGATGTCCTGCAAGTCGTGATATTTTTTATCTGTTGCGTTCAAACAGCGTTCCATGGTGGTTTCTGATGATAGGTTACCAATTTTTACGCTGAAAAGCAACGAGTTTTTCATTTGGATTGTTGTTCATTTGTGTTAAATTTATTCGACGTATTGTCCACCTTTGAGGTATGCGTCCTATTTCTCGCTCATAGAAATAATTATGATCCTGGTATAAATGGCACGAGACTACCAAAGCATAGACATCATCGGCGGGGGCATCATCGGCACAACGCTGGCGACGGAGCTGCTCCGAGAAGTTCGCAGGCAGGGCTTGCGGACCGAGGTTCACCTGTTCGAGCGACGGGGCCAGCTGGGCATGGAGAACACCGAGAAGAGCTTCGAGGGCGTCCGTACGTACTGGTTCACTGCCCAGGAGATTCGATTTTACCTGACGAGCATTCGGGCCATGCAGGACCTGGTGGCCCATTTTGGTGAGGACGCCCGCTTCAGTGCGAACGACCCAGACGGTGTGAAAATAACAGCGAATTATCGGCCCGTGGGGTATCATTACTTCCTCTCGGAAGAGGAATTCCAAGACGCTCTGAAATTGAAATCACTCTTCGAGCAGTCGCACGTTCCCATTGAATTCTACACAAAGGATGATGCCCGAAAGATCGACTGGATTGCCAACAACTTTGATCTGGATGCCCTGGTTCTGGACGAAGATGAGTGGGTGTTGGACAACTTCCATTTCGAGAGCTGGTCGAAGGAAGGGTTCGACCCAAGGGCCATCCTGCCCGAGCAATCGATGCGTCATTACGCGATTGCAGGATACGTGCACGTGCCTGTGGCGGGATTCGTGTCTGCGGGTGATGTGGTCTCCTCCTACCGGGCCGTGTTCGAGAAGCTGGGGGGAAAACTCCATCTGAACACGGAAGTGACCGGTGTAGACGCACAGAACAGACGCGTCCAGGCGATTCGGTTTCGATCCATGCACACCTCCGGTACGGGAGGAATGTCTCGTCACGATAAAAGCGAATCTAAGCCGACGGATTACGTGGTAAACGCGGCCGGTGTGTGGTCGGACGAGCTGAACCGTGCGATAATGGGGGAACGCCTGGGCATCATGCCTCACCGGCGGTTTCCTTTGATCGTAAAGCCGCCCCAGGGCTATCGAACAGACCACGGGATGGTTCTGCTTAAACAACGGGTCATCCGGCCGGACGGTGATAAGGTCTGGCTCTACTACACGCCTCCGAAAGAAAAATCCGGTATCCAAGAAGAGCCACCCGATGAGCACACATTTGACGAATATTTCTTCAAGTACATATATTCCGTCTTCTGCCATCCGGGAAGGCCGTTTGTCCGTTCTGCGGAGACCATCGGTCTTTCGGGCAGTACAGACAGGAGGGGTTGGATGGGGCACTACGCGGACACGCCCGATGAGAGACCCCTGATTGGTGTGCCGCGACCCGACATACTGGAGAATTACGCCGTGAGCACGGGATATTCGGGCCACGGTGTTCAGGCGTCCATCGCCGCTGCCCTGGGACTTACCCACGATATTCTACAGCTTTCCGATCCACCCATCGTGAAAATTCCGGATAGCTATTATGCCAGCCGGGACCTCACCCGGGCAAAACCGGATCATTCTCGGTTATGATCTTCCGTGATGGATACCACAGAATGTCTCGGTATATAAAGAAAATAAATATTATTGAAATATGAACTCCAAGAAGGAGAAACCATCATGAAGAAATACCTACTAAACCTTCTATTCATGGTCACCGCATGTGCCGGATATCTTTCCGGTGTTCAGAGCGACGATGCATTCCCGCGCGTTCCTTTTGATCGATATCAACTCCATGACGAGATGACACAGATGATACAGACATGGCAACGGTTGTATCCCCGTTTAATCAAGATTCATTCCATCGGAAAGAGTTATCAGGGCAAGGCCCTGTGGGTGCTGGAAGTCACGAATTTCGATACGGGTCCAGGAGAGGACAAACCGGCGTTCTGGGCCGATGGCGGAACACATCCCGATGAACCTTGCGGAACGCCCATGGTGATGCACACGGCTCAGGTTCTCCTCCTGGGATTCGGGAAAGACCCGTTTATCACTGAGTTGATGAACACCCGGGTGTTCTACATACTCCCCAAAGTCAACCCCGACGGTGTCGATTACTACCTTTCCCAGCCAGGGATGATCTCGCATGCCATGCCGTGGGACGATGACGGAGACGGACTTATAGACGAAGACCCACCGGAAGACCTGGACGGAGACGGTGCCATTACGGTCATGCGAATCCGGGATGATACGGGCCCGCTGAAAACCTCACCCCTGGACAAAAGGCTCCTGACCGTCCGGGATGAAACGGAAAGGGGGGAGTTTAGAACCATCGTTGAAGGCATCGACAACGACGGCGACGGCCGGTTTAACGAGGACGACATGGGCGGTATCAACGTGAACAGGAACTACCCCTACGAATGGAATCCGGCCCAGCGCGGTGCGGGCGCCCATCCGATGTCCATCCCGGAATCCCGCGCAGTAGTGGAATTTTTCGCCAGCCATCCCAACATCACGGGCGCGTACTCCATCCACGGCGGCGGCTGGCCCATCGATTTCCTGCTGCGTCCTCCAGCCAATGTGCCCGACGAGGCGCTGCCCGATGCCGACCTGGATGTGTACGACACGATGACTGAGCAATTTCGAGAGATGACCCAGGGCACGCTGGTCGAGGGTTTATATTACGACACGATCATGGGAAACCGGCGCAGGCCGGGCCCGTACGGTTTCGGCCTTTTCTTCACGTGGGCCTACCACCACTACGGCGTGTTTGCATTTACGCCGGAGATGTGCGGTATTGACGCGGATGCTGATAGGGACGGAAGGGTCTCTGAGATGGAAATGCTCCGCTGGAGCGATAAGGAGAAAGACGGCAGGTACTATGCCGACTGGAAGCCCTTTGACCATCCCCAACTGGGCAGAGTGGAGATCGGCGGCTGGATCAAGAAGATCGCCCCCATCGATGCCGGACTCCAGAAAATATGCAAGCAGTACACGGACTTCAACCTGTATCAGGCGTCCCTTTCACCCAGAATTCGAATCCATTCCGCCGAATGCACGAGAATTTCAGACGATGTGTACAAGGTCCAGGTTATTATTGCGAATGATGGATTCTTGCCGACGTATATTTCTCAGGCAGCGCTCCAGGTTAAGAAAGATTATCCCATCATCGTGGCGGTGAATGCGGAAAACGGGTCAGTAGTATCGGGAAAGACCCGGAGCATCCTGGGCCATCTGGAAGGGAATAAGGCGGACAGCCCCGGTTATTTTCTGTTTGCCGGTGGGTCGGCACCGCTTCCCTCCAAGAGCATAGAGTGGGTCATCAAGACAGAAGGGAAGAACACTCAGCCCAGCATCGACATTACCGCATCCTGCGCCAAGGGCGGGAAAGATACCATCACGCTGGAATTGAAGGATGATTAATCGAGCGTTAACCCAAACGGTTATATCGGTCTTTGAATAATGAATCGACCTCAAGGAAGAAGATCATACGCCTTGCGGCCGTATACTTTTTCATAGGCTTTGCAGGCTGGACAAATGGTTGCATCCAGCCATTTCACGAGCCAGAACACGAGCCCTTTCTGCTTTTCTCGAGCCTTCTTGCAAAGATCACATTCCATGCATTGTTTGGCCAGGGATCGGTCTTTATCTGTAATGGTTTTGTCTGACATTTGGCTTCCTTGATGATATTGAGTATTTGTAGAGCCTCTGCATGTTTGTCCGATGAATATAAGGAATTCCTGCAAAAAGTCAATCCGTATCTTTGCGATCCTGTTTAAAAGCGCCTTTTCCCCTTGCATATTCGTCCGAAAATATGTATTTTTTTATTTGAATCCATGATTCTATCTTCCCATAGATTGACTGAATAGGAGACGCGTTCTGATGAAGGATTACAGGAGCATTGATATCGTCGGCGGAGGCATTATCGGGATTACGCTTGCTACGGAGCTTCTACGGGAGATAAAAAAGCACAACCTTCCCACCGAAGTCCATTTATTCGAGAGGCTGGGGCAACTGGGCATCGGAAATACCGAAAAATCCATCGAGGGCGTCCGGCCTTACTGGTTCACGCCGGAAGAGATTCGTTTCTACATGACAAGTATACGTGCGCTTCGCGATCTGAAAGCTCATTTTGGCGAAGACGCTCATTTTGACGCCGATGATCCGAATCGTGTGCCCATCACCTCGTCGTACAAGCCGAAGGGGTACCATTATTTCCTGAGAGAAAAAGAATACCAGAGCGCCCTGGAAAGGAAGGAACTTTTCGAATCCGAGGGTGTTCATATTGCCTTTTATTCCAGGGAAGAGGCAAGCAGGATTGATTGGATTCAGAATAATTTTGATCTCTGTTGCTGCGATAAAAATATTCAAGAAACCATCGTAGGTTATGTCCACGTACCCGAGGCCGGGTTCGTTTCTGTGGGCGATATCGTTGCCTCCTACCGTGCTGTGTTCGAAAAGCTGGGCGGCGTGCTCCATGTCAATACGGAAGTGGTCGGCTTTGAAAGAGCAGGAAAGAGGATCTCCTCGATACGATTCCGTAGCAGTACTACTGCGGGTGCCGGCAAGGTAAAGCAGGAATCCCCTATAGAGCAGAAGCCCACGGATTTTGTCGTTAACGCGGCCGGTGTCTGGTCAGAGACGGTGAACGAATGGACCATCGACGAACGTCTAGGCGTGACGCCCCACCGAAGAATCGTTCATATTGTGAAACCGCCGCCGGGATACATAACGGATCACGGCCTTGTGATACTGAAGAAACGAATGGTTCGACCCGATGAAGACCGTCTTTGGCTTTTCTTCTCGTCGGAGGATGAAGAGCCCGGCATCCACGAGACATCGCCCGACGACGACGTGTTCAACGACTATTTTTTCGAATTCTTATACCCCGTCCTGTGCGATGAGAACAGACCTTTTATCCGGAAAGCGGGTGAGATAGGCTTGTACAGCGGTGCAGATTCCCGCGGATGGATGGGCCACTATGCCGACACACCCGATGAAAGACCCCTCATAGGGATTCCCAGGCCGGACAAACTGCAGAATTACGCGGTAAGTACCGGGTATTCCGGCCACGGTGTGATGGGTTCTGTGGCTGCGGCACTGGGCTTGAGTCATCACATCCTGGAACTGGAAGATAAACCCCTGGTTGAAATACCCCAGTATTATTCTGCCAGCCGCGATCCTACACAATACAAGCCGGATGATTCCCAGCTGTAGGCACTACGCCGGATCAGTTATTCTATAAGAAGTTGAAAAGAAGGTTGTATCGACCGAATCGATACGGTGGATTCTTAAATAGTAAAGAAGATACTCTTTAGGGACGAGGGGATACGGATTTGGGGTCCGTTGAGCCATGGGATGTGGAAGGCTAAGCGTCAGCCGAATAAAATAAGTCGGTTTTCTGATGCGTGTTACGGATGCAGTTCCGCGACTCTTGAAGTATTCCCAGACGATTTTCAGTCCTTGAAGAAATCGGTCTGCCGAGACACCACGGTCTCAGGGTGTGACCCCCCGGCATGAACACCGACCGCGAGACATCTCTGAAAGAGCGTCTGCATTTTTGTCCTTTGATGCAGTCTCCGCTCGACGTTTCATCCCGATTCAATGGTGGTATGGGCTATGAATAAGAAGAGTCACTTGCCGGATATTTTGACGCGCCTGGCATTCCACGACATGCTGCACATCGATGTGGCCCTGGAAGGAAACTGGAATCCAACAGTGAGGACGGTCTGGTCCAGGGAGAAGGGATTCATCGGCTTCACCCATATCGTCCGTTCTCATCCCTGTTTAATACCCAGCCTTGAGCTGTATTTTTCCGACTGTTGGATTGGCATTCATTGCTTTCAGCACATCGACGGCGTGAACGTTTTCGACGAAGACTTGGCGATGCGCATCATCGAATATGTGTCCAAGAAGGTATCCTAACCGAAAAGGAGACGACATTGAAAAAATGGGCTGGTAATGGAGTCATCCTGTCAGCTCTTGCTGTCTTGCTGTCTTCATCGATTCATACAGGGTGTGTCGGCGAAAAACAGTCAGAGAAAGTGGACATCGGCGAACAGTGGCGTCACTCTCCCCATGCCGGGTCTGGAGATTCTCCCGAAGAACTCCAGCGAATGAACACCACCGACTGTGCGCACTGCCATACAGCCCAGGGGTACTGGGAGGTCTTCCTGGCGGGCAAGGCGTCCAGCGCACCGTACGAACATGTCACCGGGTTGACGTGTCATACATGCCACTCTTCGGATGGTGAAGCCGGCCGGCCCGGCGCCTTGCGTGTGGCCGATGTCAACAGAGCCTGTGACGGTTGCCACGACCTCATCGTCATCATTCATGCCGACGAACTCTCTTGGTGCTCTCAAGGGGCAGTGTTTAAGGGCCAGGGCAGTGCCGATTTTGGGGAGAAGGACGTCGATCCGAGTGCTCACTCCAAGCTGCCTAAAAGCTGTGTCAGCTGCCACATGGCTCCTCCAGCCAGGGAGGTCGACCCCCATGCCGTGAGCGGTCACACGTTCCGTGTGATGACCAAGGGGGATTCGCCCCGGGTATTCAACACAACAGCCTGTAAGGAATGCCATCCGGACATCACCTTGGCCACGGTCCAGAAAAGCCAGGCCGAAGTCAAAGCCGTGCTGGACATCCTGGAGGACCTTCTGCCCAAAAAGATCATTCCCTCCGAGGACGAACACCGAATGCTGCCCAGGCTTCCCAGGGATCCCGCACTGAGCGACGTTGAAGCCCAGGCTTCGTTCTATTATTGGATGGTGGTCAAGTACGGAAGTCTTGGTGTGCATAATCCAGGCTATACACGCAGATTATTGAGGGATTCCATCAAAGCGCTACAGCAGGAAGAAACGGAATAGACATGACAGGACGATGCGTCGTCCAAAGTTGGAAGATGATGAGTTTATTTGACGGTTCGTATCTTTTCATATAAGCGAGGCGTTTTTTTGAAAAAAATTTTTATCGCGAAAACAGGATGAATTGACTATATTATACAATCATTGCCATCGGTGAGAGGAGGAACGCATGATACAAAAAACATTCATACTCATGGTCATCTGTTTGACGGCGGTCGGTTGCCTATGGGATTCATCCGTGATCGCCCAGGACTGCGGCTGCCCGACGGCCGATGCTGGATGGTTTGAAGAATTGGCCTTGGAAGGCTGTACCGTGGTTCTCGTGGGGAAGAAAGCATCCACGGATGGTTCCGTGATTACGACGCATACGGCCGATTGCGGCATATGTGACTGGAGCTGGCGCTATGTGCCTGCGGCCGACCACGAACCCGGTTCCAAGCGAAAGATTTACTCGTTCAGTCAGTTCGAGACATCACCGCCCAGCAAGGGTTACCACTGGAGCGACTATGAGCACAAGTTCACCGGCCTGGAGATCGACGAGGTAGAACACACGTACGGCTACCTTCACGGGATGTTCGGATACCTCAACGATAATCAGGTTGCTTTCGGAGAGTCCACCATCGGATGCCGGCGTGAGCTTCGAAACCCCACGCCCGCAGCCAAGTTTGACATCACCCAACTGAGTCTCATCGCCATGGAACGTGCCAGGACGGCCCGTGATGCCATCCAAATCATGGGAGACTTGGCCACCCAGTACGGCTACGGTCATACGGATAGCGGGGAGATGCTGGCCGTGTCCGATCCCGACGAGGTTTGGATATTCGAGATCATGCCCGTGGGGCCGCTCTGGACGCCGGAGAACGGGAAGCCGGGTGCCATCTGGTGCGCCCAGAGAGTGCCCGACGATCATGTGAGTATCTGTCCCAATGAATCCCGCATCGGTGAGATTGACCTGAAGAACAAAGACTATTTCATGGCCTCGGAAAACGTGATCTCCCAGGCCGTAGACATGGGGTTGTACGATCCCCACAGCGGAGAGCCCTTCAGCTGGAAGAGGGCCTATTCACCCAGCGAAGCCAGTGCCTCGGAATCCAAGGGCGGTCGTGCCCGGCAGTGGCGCTTTCTGGATCTGGTGGCATCATCACAAGAGTTCAGTCCCGACACGCCCAACATGGATTTTCCGTTCTCCGTCAAGCCGGACGAGAAACTTTCCGTGACGGATGTGATCAACATCCTGCGCGACAACTATGAAGGCACACCCTACGAAGTCGCGCTGGGTATTCGGGGCGGACCCTTCGAGAATCCCAACTACACGTTCCGAATGAGTCTGGATGAAAAATATTACGGCATGCCGCGTAGTATCGGCATGAACGGATCGGAGTACACCACGGTCATTCAGGTCCGGGATTGGCTGCCCGATCCCATCGGCGGTGTCCTGTGGCTGAGCCTGGGCTCGTTGAACACCACGTGTTTCGTGCCGTTCTACGGGGGCATCACGGAAATGCCTCAATCCTATCAGTTCGGCGATCATTGGGAATTCGACCGGCGCGTGGCCCGGTGGGCTTTCGATTATGCGGATTTCCACACACAGGTTGTGTACTCCTATGCTATTCAGGATGTGCGCGAGGCCCAGGAGCGATGGGAAACCGCTGCCGTGGATCGCACCCCTGACATCGACGCCAAGGCACTGGCGCTTTACAAAGAATCGCCCGACAAGGCCAGGGAGTATTTAACCCGTTACTGCTGTGATAATGCCAATGCTGTGGTCAATGCCTGGTGGAAACTGGGTGATGATCTTCTGGTTAAATATAATAAGCTTCGTCGTTACAATGTCGAGGAACGCAGAGCACAACGTCTGGAGTATCCCGAGGAATGGATCCGTGCCTTGATTGAAATGAATCAGCTGGAGCCTCGACCCGCCAGACGTTAAACGAAACGCTGGCATGATTCGTGTTGGTATAGGTAATATACAGAAGGCACAGAGCTTCATTCGGTATTGAATAAATGAGAGGCCGGTTTTAAAAATCGGCCTTTTTTTTACTTGACATTGATTAAAATATTATTCATTTTGGATCAAACGATACGGCACCTTCGTGTTCTAAGGACATTTCAACGTCCTCTACTTTACTGCGAATGACCGGATCGATCTTCTTGCCACGGTTAAAATGCTGCTCGCTACACGACGTATTGTTCTTACAGTGGTATCCCAATCATCGAAAATAACGTTTTCTGATTTTTCAAGTAACGTCTTAAATATAGTATCGATTTTACGTGGCAGGTGAATCTAGAAAACAGGGATAAATTATTCGTCCAAAAAGAATCTCACAAAACATTCTGAACCAAAAAGTAGGAGGGTACCATGAAAGTCAAGGTTGTGTTATTGGTCGGATCGATTCTGATTCTGGCGTTATTCACCCATTTTGCTTGTGGTGGCGGACAGCAAAGCGGAACTCCAGAGAAAATTACGTTACGAAGTGAGACTGCAACACTTTCGAAAGAGGAAGTCATGCAGGTCGTCAAGGACAAAGGGCTTCACTGTCCCGGAGATAACATCAAGGGCACTCTGAAGCACAGCTATGAGCAGGCAGAGCTACAGGGCGTTCCCGTTATCATCGACCATACGACGGGTTTGATGTGGCAGCAAGCGGAGGACGAAACCCGGTTCGATTGGAGAGAGGCAGAAGCCTTTGTGGCAAATATGAATGAAGAAAACCTGGCCGGATTTTCCGACTGGCGAATCCCGACTGTTGAGGAATTGATGTCTCTGATGGAATCCAGTAAAAAGAATGACAATTACATCGATCCCAAGTTCCAGAAAGAGCTCCTGAGTACCTGGACCATCGATGTGGTGACAGACGCATTTGCGGGTGCCTGGTTTGTGGATTTTAATGAGGGCAAACCTGGGGACGGTAACCGTGCTGCCGGCATGGGTCAATTGCGTCTCGTGCGCACATATACGGCCATGGAATAAGATAAAACGTATACAATCTTCGACATTGGATAGGCCGGCTTACCAGCCGGCCTGTTCATTCAGAACGTGATTTATTTACGAGAATACTGTCAAAATTTAATAATTAGATAATATAAAAAACAATGACAGCCGGTAACGTACTATAACAGTTGTGCCAGGACAGTTACTGTAGGAGGACATGGAATTTGTTAAGTTTGGCAAGGGATTGCTCCGTTCCGCACGATACAGGCAGGGCAAGGATGGCAGCCGCGGCAGCGTGAGAGTCTGGGAATTAGTGAAACGATCTGGCCATGGCACTTGAATTGTGACTCAGAATGCGAAAATGAGAAGTGTTACGGCTACCCATGATGAAAACACCCCTGTTATTCGTAAAGATACGCCACTTTAGAAGAAAGCGTTTAGAAATGATACGCTGGACACCTATTGTCATGTTGATAATATAAAAGTCAGGCAATCTCTGTCTATCAACACTATTTAAAATTTGGAGGTGAGAGATGACAAGATTAGCTATTTTGTGTAAAGTGGTGTTGCCGGTTCTTATGCTTTTTTTCGTGGCTACCCCAATAAGCATAGCAACAACTTATTATGTCGATGGGAATCATACGTCTGCAAGTGATTCGAATCCTGGAACCTTGGAACTACCCTGGTTAACAATCCAACATGCAGCTGAAACCGTGGTTGCGGGGGATACCGTCTATATTAGAGGCGGTATATACAATGAGCATGTGCATATTAGCAATGAGGGCAATGCCACGGATGGGCATATTGTATTTTCATCCTATCCAGATGAAGTGGCCATTATCGAAGGGACGGGTGTCACGGAATCACAGAACGGCATCATCGTGGACAAGTCGTATATCAAGCTCTTCGGTCTGGAAATTCTTAACTGGAATGAGAACGGAATATGGATAGAGCGTGCGGGGTATATTGAAATCTCTCATTGTGAAGTATACAATGTGGGAAACGGCATTGGAATGATTGAAGGTGTGCATGATTTTGTACTCAATCGCGTCGAAATGCACCACTTTGACTTGTATGGTTTTGATGCGTCTCCCTACGGCACAGATTGTTACAACGGAACCTTTAACGATTGCATTGCTCACACGGGACGAGATCACGATCAAAATGTAGACGGTTTTGCCATAGGCCATGGAACCCAGCACGATTTTACCTTCAACCGCTGCGAAACATATGACGTGTATGATGGTTTTGATATAGGTGAAAACGAGGGTCGTCGTCATATTAACATTGTGCTCAATCGTTGTTCGAGCCATGATTGCTGGAACGATGGGTACAAGCTTACAGGCCATGGAAAACTGGTGAACTGTCTGGGCTATAACAACTATAACGCGAATGTGGCAGTCTATTGGGACGTGAATGCGGGGACGGCGGACCTTTATAATTGTACGTTTTTTGATTCTGAAGTTTTTAATGTTTGGGTGGAGAACAGCAGCGATTCCCTGCTAATGTACAACTGTATCCTTGCAGGTGGTGATAATATCTGTTTGGGATTCGAACAGAGGGATGTAAGTAGATATAAAGGTGACTATAATCTGTTCCATAATGATGATTTGGATCGTGCCTTTGTGGTAGGCTATGAGGACGAGTTTTCATTAGATCAATTGGAATCTGGCGTTTGGACAACATACAGTGGTCAGGATGCGCATTCACTTATTTCTCAATCGGATGTCGACATCTTTACGGATCCAAGTAATTTTAATCTGCACTTACGAGAGACAAGCAATGCCATAGATAACGGTACGAGTGTTGGTGCGCCATCAGATGATTTCGATGGAAATCCAAGACCAATAGGAAATGGATACGATATGGGTGCTTATGAGTATCAAGGCCCTGTGGGTGTCTTTGGGGTTGGGAGCGAAGGCCGTATCCCGAACACGTCTGTTTTGTTTCAGAACTATCCCAATCCGTTTAATTCATCAACCACATTTCGTTATATTTTAAATGAAGCTGCTTTTGTCCGATTAAACATTTATGATATTCTTGGTCACGAGATAGATACTATCATACACAATCATCAAGATGCGGGTGAGCATTCATTGAACTGGGCTTCTACAGGTCTTCCAAGTGGTGTATATTTCTACCGAATAGAAACAGGTGGCTTCGTTCATACAAAAAAATTGATCTTACAAAAATAATTGCATATATAATTTGCTAATAATTAACAAATCGTTCAACATGCGGCTGCTGTTGAATGGGGCCGCTCTAGATCCTTCATTTTTGTGCATGGAGTATAACGGTCATCATCCAACATGAAAATAACTACAATATAGATAGTATGCCATGTTTGATGATACGTGCGGCAATCTCATACAACTCTATCAAACCTAGTCGGTCAACCACAAACGAATTAAAGCATATCACGCTATTAAACGATGGCTTGATCCTGAATTATTTATAAGGGGAGATTAAAAATCTGAATCTTATCGTAAGCTAGTAAAAAGTATATTAATCCCTACTGGTATTCTAAACGGGGCGAATCATCCGTGAACTTCTCTGCCAGCAATTAAACAAAAATTCCAATGGATTTACGCCCCTGGTTATTGAGCAATAAGCAGTTTTAAAATCAATAATACCCTTGATTGTTACTTCCCAATTTTGTATTATTAAGTGAATTCATTCTGTCTTAGCTCACAGATGCTACCTGTTAGCGTCCGCATTGTCTCATCTGTTATTGAACAACATATTCGTGTAGAGGAGGAACTCATGAAACAAAAGATACTCATTTTTGTCGTGATCTGTGTGACAGCAATTGGTCTCATGTCGCATACGGCCGTTTTCGCCCAGGGATGCGGCTGCCCAACGTCCAATACGGAATCATTCGAAGAGTTGGCGCTGGAAGCATGCACGTCCGTCCTGGTGGGGAAAAAAGCATCCACAGACGGGTCTGTTATCACCACCCATACCGACGATTGTGGCATGTGTGATTGGAGCTGGCGATACGTGCCTCCGGCCGATCACGAGCCCGGTTCCAAGCGTAAAATCTACTGGTTAAACCAGTTCGAAACGACGCCGCCCAGCCAGGGCTACCACTGGGGGGACTACGAGCACAAGTTCAATGGGCTGGAGATCGACGAGGTGGAACACACCTATGGATATCTTCACGGGATGTTCGGGTACCTCAACGACAATCAGGTGGGTTTCGGAGAATCGACTATTGGATGCCGGCGTGAACTCCGTAACCCCACGCCCACGGCCAAGTTCGACATCACCCAACTGAGTCTCATCGCCATGGAACGTGCCAAGACGGCCCGGGACGCCATCCGCATCATGGGAGATTTAGCCACCCAGTACGGTTTCGGTCATACGGATAGCGGGGAGATGCTGGCCGTGTCCGATCCCGATGAAGCCTGGATTTTCGAGATCATGCCCGTGGGACCGCTATGGACGCCGGAGAGTGGGAAGCCGGGTGCCATCTGGTGTGCCCAGAGAGTGCCCGACGATCATGTGAGTGTCTGTCCCAACGAATCCCGTATCGGTGAGATCGACCTGAAGAACAAAGATTATTTCATGGCCTCGGAGAACGTGGTCTCACAGGCCGTGGAAATGGGGTTGTACGATCCCGATAGCGGTGAACCGTTCAACTGGAAGAAGGCCTATTCGCCCAGAGAGACCAGTGCAACCGCCTCGAAAGGATCACAAGCCCGGCTGTGGCGTTTTCTGGATCTGGTAGCACCGTCCAAGGGATTTAGTCCGGACACGCCCAACATGGATTTTCCGTTCTCCGTCAAGCCGGACGAGAAGCTTTCTGTGACGGATGTGTTCAATATCCTGCGGGATAATTATGAGGGTACACCCTTCGAAGTCGGCAAGGGTATCCGGGGCGGGCCTTTTGCGAACCCCAATTACACATTCCGTGCGACTATTGATGAAAAATCTTATGGCCTTCCGCGCAGCATCGGCATGAACCGGTCGGAGTACACCACGGTCATTCAGGTTCGGGATTGGCTGCCCGATCCCATCGGTGGATTGATATGGCTGAGTCTGGGCTCGTTGAACACCACGTGTTTCGTGCCGTTCTACGGAGGTATCACAGAAATGCCTCAATCCTACCAGTTCGGCGATCATTGGGAATTCGACCGGCGTGTGGCCCGGTGGGCCTTCGACTACACGGATTTCCACACGCAGGTCGTGTACTCCTACGCCATTCAGGACGTTCGTGAGGCCCAGAAGCATTGGGAGCTATCCGCCGTGGAACGCACCCCGGACATCGATGCCAAGGCACTGGCACTTTACAAAGAATCGCCCGAGAAGGCCAGGGAATATTTAACCCAGTACTCCTGTGACAACGCCAATGCCGTGGTCAACGCCTGGTGGAAGTTGGGGGACGATCTTCTCGTCAAGTACAATCATTTCAGTCAGTATGACGTGAAGGAACGCAAGAGGAACCGGCTGGAATATCCCGAAGAATGGATCCGTGTCTTGATCGAAAACAAGGAGGTGGAGCCCATGCCGCCAAGACGATAGACGGCGTGTTTTTCGATCATCAGGTTAGAAAGTCGATTTTCTGTTTTAGATATTATTTGTGTCTCCGCAGAGGCTACCGCCTTTGCGGAGATTTTTAATTAGGGCTCGAAAGAGTGCGTTTCATAGCATTGGAATATAACGGGAGATAAAAAGTAGACCGATGCCATCATCCATCAACGAGGAGCTTTCAACATCCTGGATGTCTATCCGCAATCCTCTTCGATGTCAAAAACGGTAATACGTCACCAGCATGAGCCGTATATTCTTGCCGGCTTCTCCCTGTATATACGCGGTTTTCAAGTACTCTCCTTCAAACGTGAAGCTCACCGCTTTGCTCTGCTGCCAGGCGATATTAGCGAACAACCAGTCATTCCGGGACCGATAGCCAGCAAAAAGGTCGTCGTCATCGGGATCGTCCATGCCGCCGCCCAGGGTGACAGACCAGGCCGGCTTGATCTGAATCTGTGCCTGGGCCCAGCCCCCCTTGGAGGCGATGTTCGTCACAGATACGGAGTCGCGGGTGAACCCCTGAAACACGCCCCCAAAGAAACTGTTGAGGTTTTCACCCATGAAGCCCTTCACGATCATGGAGACGGGACCTGTCGTCAGTTGGAGGTCTGCGTTCATGGAATATGTTTTCATGTCGTGCTGGATACCGGTCAAATCCGCTATCTTTTCCCGACCGTAATGTCCTGAAACAGATAGGGTGAGATTCCCGGCGGTCAGCCAGGAGCGGGCCATGATCCAGGGCAGCCCGGATCGCTCGCCATCACCCACAGGATCGAAGTCGCCTTCGGCAAAGTCGTCGTATTTGATATTGCCGGCCATGGGCCGGTTTAGACTGAAGGCAAATCGTAATGGTTTCGTCTTGATGGTAAACCGGATTTGAGGGTAGCGCATCCAAAGATTGCCCTTGCCGGCACCCACGACGAAGCTCGTTGTGTTGGGAAACGGGCCGGCGATGAGAGCCCAGTCCTGTCCAAAGCGGGCCTCCCAGCCGGGTTTATTGAGTTCGATCCACGCATGACGAATACGCAGTACGGGCTGACGTGCAGCTGTGGATGAATTGGGAAATCCGCCCGCGAAGTCCGTTTCTATTTTCCCGATGATGGTGCCATCCGTACCAAATTTTGGGCCGGAGAAATTGAGTCCCAGCCGTGTATGGCGGACACTCATGGAGAACACGTTTTGATCTGCATACGAGCTGTTGCCGGGTCGTACAAAAAGCAGCCAATCACCCTGAGCGACGTCCGAGTTATCGTAGAACGATTCCATTTTGATGAATCCATAAAGGTGTGTTGCATAAGACCCGGTCAGGCTTCCTTCATCGGCTAAAGATGCTATTGCACAACAAACAATACAGGTGAGTATGAGTATTATCATCCCTTTTTTCATGTGACTCCTCTTCATTTTGATCGGTACATTCAAGATGACTTTCTTATCTTATAAAAATAAGAAAGAACAATGTAGGAAATTTTATGTGTATCTTCAACGGATAGTTTATCAGTTTCATTCAATGTTATCAGGAAAATCCAATCCCTATTTATTGCGATATTTCTTTGTTATCGCGGCGAAAATTTGTACATTTGAAAATACGTGAACATTCATCTGTCAATCCAACGGGAATGCTGACCTGATTCGATTTGAGAGTCGTCGATCACGTCTGGTTTATCTTGTAAGAATCGTCTTTTTAAAATAAATAAGCGAAGGGGAAGAGCGCGTTCGGAAATATTTTAATCGTTCGTGTCGCGCCAGGAGTATTCATTCAAGATGAAATATGGGAGGATACGGCGATGATTGCAAGAATATGGCATGGGTGGACAACACCCCAAAATGCAAATGCTTACGAGACCCTGCTCAAGACAGAGATATTTTCCGGCATCGCGTCCAAGGAGGTTGGAGGCTATCGGGGCATTCAGTTGTTACGACGTCCTGCGGGTGAAGAAGTCGAATTCGTTACGATCATGTGGTTCGAATCCTGGGAGGCCGTGAAGCAGTTTGCCGGTGAGGATTACGAGCGTGCGTATGTTCCCCAGAAGGCACGGGACGTCTTGGCACGATTCGACGAACGTTCAGCACACTACGAGATCAGGGAAAAACTCGACTATTAATTCTATCGTCTTATTTGCCCGTTTTGGTTCCCGGCTCCATGGACATCCTTCTCCTTGAAAAAATGCATGATTTGGCGTGTTAAGAACGTTGATAGTTAACTCACTGGAATGCGTTGATGAATGAGTAGGAGAACGGAGTTGTTCAAGCTTTTCATCGATATCTTGTTTTATTGTTACGGTCTATTATACATCCGAGACTATAAAATAATTCATCATATACACGGTTATTATTGAAAGGAGCAAAGAGGATGGTAGGAAAATCAGCTTTAAATGAGACGACGCATCGCATGCGTATGTCACATTTATCTCCTATTATACTCGTCGTATGGATGATGTTCATGCTTCTTCATAAGTCATACGCTCAGCCAAGACGAAATTCAAACAAGCCCGTAAAAGTAGCCATACTGGGAACGTATCACATGATTGGCAAGGAGGGAGGAGGGCTTTTCGAATTGGATGTCGATGATGTAAAGTCACCCAAAAGACAACAAGAAATAAAACAAGTAGTTAGCAGCTTGATGACATTCAGTCCCTCCAAAATCCTTATAGAAAGTGATTATGGAAACAACTTTTATGTGAACCGGTACAGAGAGTTCTTAGCACATCAAAACGAAGACAGTTTATCCAGGAATGAAATCGAGCAAGTCGGTTTTCGATTGGCCGCACGGTTGAACCATCCCTTGATTTATCCCTTCGATTATAGAAAGTTCTTAGATTCGGAGTCATTGCAAGGATTCATCAATACAGACGATCATTTTTCAGACGAATTCGACCGGTGGATGACGAAAGCGGGCGCATTTTTTGAAACCGTGAATAGCCATTTAAAAACCCATACGATTCAGGATCATCTCAAGTATACGAACTCCGAAGAGGCGATCAATTTTCATCATCAAGCTCATTTAGAATTCATGAGATACGGCAGGGGTGATCGCTATGCAGGAGTCGATTATAACTTAGACTGGTATGAGAGGAACATGAAAATGTTTCATAACCTCACCCGGATCACTGATTTTGAGAATGAGGAGGAAAGGATTCTGATCATCGTCGGAGAGGCCCACGTGAAAATTTTAAAAAATTTCATTGAAGATGCCGATTACTATGAATATGTGGACATACTTCCATTTTTATACTAACATGGCTCAAAAGGGCATCCCTCAACGCTTGATCACTGATGGCGTAGATGTCCAAACAATTTTAACTATATCCACGACTATTTTTATTTTGTTGCATGCGAGCCTATGGTATTCCTCATACAAAGACTGAGAGGAGCCGACGATCGCATGAAGAAAATCAATCTATCATTAAAGCAAGCCCGGCAGATCGTCCTGAAAGCCCAACTCCTGGACGGAAGGGCAGCGTTGCTGTCCGGAAAAGAGGGAATCGCTCAGACCATCGATGGATTGGGCTATGTTCAGATCGACACGATATCCGTCATCAAGCGGTCACACCATCACACACTCTGGATCAGGCGAGGTGATTACGACGAAAGAATGCTTCATGATCTCCAGGCCGAAGACCGTCTTGTCTTCGAGTACTGGACGCATGCAATGTCGTACCTGCCCATGTCCGATTTCCGGTACTCCCTGCCCCGGATGCGGAATTTCAAGAATCCCACGAGTCCGTGGGCTCGACATCAATGGCAGAAATCCGGACACCTGATAGAGTCCGTTCTGGAGCGTATCCGAAAAGAGGGTCCGCTGAGCTCAAAAGACTTTGCGTCCTCAGAGAAGAAAGGTGGAACCTGGTGGGATTGGAAGCCGGCCAAGGTTGCCCTGGAATTGCTCTTCTGGAGAGGGGATTTGATGATTACAGAGCGCCAGAACTTCCAGAAGATCTATGATTTAACAGAGCGCGTGCTCCCCGATCACATCGATACGACGATGCCGAACGATGATGAGGTGGGGCAATTTTTCGTGCGCAGAGCCCTTTCAGCCCTGGGAATTGCCGGACAAGCAGACGTTCAAAAATACATGCAGCCCGGGACGGCCAGGGATTCGGACCTTCAGATAGCGGGCAAAAATCTCATCGAAAACGCACTCCACGATTTATTGGATGCCAGAGAAGTGATACCCGTCACCCTGGAAGCAAATGAGAGCGCGGTTTACTACGCCTTGTCCGGTGCCATCCAGAACATCGTACATCAAAAAGAAACCACCGACGGCGTCTTCTTCCTTTCACCCTTCGATAATTTGATCATTCAGCGGCAGAGGACGAAGCGGCTTTTTGGATTCGATTACGCCTTGGAATGTTATGTTCCTGTCGAAAAAAGAAAGTACGGTTATTTCGTGATGCCTATTCTTTGGCGTGATAGGTTCGTGGGCAGGCTCGATCCAAAAGCCGATCGCAAGACCAAGACGCTGGTCGTGAAGAGTCTGATTTTTGAGCCCTCCTTTAAATCCTTCGATTTGCTTCTTCCCCTGCTGGCAAAACGATTCGTGGATTTTGCCTGGTTCAACGGCTGCGAGCACATCGCATTCGAGAAGGTGTCACCGAAGATGTTCGGCGCCGCCTTAAAACGTCTGGTCAAAGATAAAATGAGCGCCCGATAGAATAAGACTTCGAAGCAGAGATACAATCAGTATCCCCGTTGCTATGATGCTATTGATCATCCCATGAACGATCCCAACCTTCATCCTAAACGTCCGTTAAAAAAATTTATCGCAAAATAGGGTGGAATTTTTTATATTGAAACAATGATCGACATTTGGATTTTTGGAGGTTGCTATAAGAAAATCCTTTACGTTCATCTATCTGACCATCGTATCGGCCATCCTGTTCTCCCGGAGCACGCCCTGGTTCCTCGGCAGTCTTGACCAAGCCAAACTCGTAGCCGTTCAGGAAGACAAACGGATTCTCATCCTGTTTGCCTGTGGCAGCGACTGAGGCGAGGGCTCCAATCTCGAAGACCAGTTCGAGGACGCTGAGTTCAGCGATTATGTACATCATCATTACGTTCCTTTGCGGTGGAACCGAACGGACGCCGGTTTTGGTCCTCTCAGCAAAGACTATGGGATCGAACATGTCCCGACCCTGCTTCTTCTGAAACCGGACGGTACGGAGGTTGACCGGATCATCGACTTGCCGGAATACGGGGATCAATACCTGGAATTCCTGGATAAGGCATTCCGGGACGATGAGACACCGGAAGCACTCCGGCACGCTCTTGAAGCGGATCCTGAAAACCTCCATATCGCCTTTACGCTTTTCGAGAAACACATATGTCGGGGCGATCTAGAAGGCATGGTTACATCGGGCAGGTATATTCTGGACCGGGAAGAAACCAACACGAAGATCAAGGGCGATACAGATTCTGCCCAGGAGGAAGCCGATATTTTTCTCGCCACGCGGCATCATATACGGACCGTTTTGAACCGGACCGGTGGTGATGCCCTGCTTCGATATTTCCACCGATTCCCGGATGTGACATTTTCCCAACGAGCATACCGATTCTTGGCCCGCCATTATGCGAGGCGGCCGGCATCCCACGAAGCCGTCGCTTTTTATCAGAGAGCCTTCCAGGATTATCCTGACCAGAACATCCTGAAGAAACGGTATCTTGAATACTGTGCTACCACACGAACGAACATCGATGAGGCCCTCCTTCTTGCAAGTCATCTTAAACAGCAGACGGGAGGCGGAGATACCGACCTCATCAAATGGACGGCTGCCTTGCATGTGGCCCGAGGCGATACCGCGCTTGCACTCCATGAATACGGCCCCGCATTCGTGTCGCGGTTCCAGCAGGATGCCAGAGCGCTTCATGAATACGCCCGCTTCTGGGCGGATCAGGGATATAATCTGGCGAGCGCTCTGGAATCTGTCTATAAAGCGTTGAGTCTTATCAACAGACATCAGTACTGGGATACACTAGCTTCCGTGAGCTTGCAGGTCGGCCGGTACGAGGAGGCCATCGAGGCGGAGAAGCGTGCCATCGCGCTCTCACAAGGTGTGTTCACAGAATATATGGATCGTCTGAATCGTATGATAGATGCCTTATCCGAATAAGCAGGAGGAAAGTAGCATGAAGATGAGAACACTTATTTTTACCCTGGGAATCCTATTGATTTATACTGTTATCCTGCGAGCCCAGAACACGACGTCCATCCTTCCCGAGAAGACCATCCGTGCCCTCAATAACGAGATATCGGGTGAATTGGCCCAGGACTACATCCGCCACATCGCGCATCATCACCGCTTGCAACCCAGCAAAGGATATCACGACGCGGCCGAATGGGTGGCCGAAACGGCCCGAAAAGCGGGGTTGAGCGATGTTCACATCGAGCAGTACCCCTCGGACGGCGAGATATACTACTATATGCACAGAACAAGTCCTGCCTGGGATGCCAAGTTTGCCGAGCTCTGGATTGTGGAGCCAAAAGAAGAGAAGCTGACGAGCTTTGCTGAAATTCCGACCTCGCTGGCTATCGGCAGCCAGTCCTGCGACGTTTATGGAGAAATGGTGTATGTCGGCAACGGTGAATCAGAAGATGATTATCGGGATATCGACGTGAAGGGAAAGGTTGCGCTGGCCGACGGATACATCGGGATCGTGGCTTCCTTTGCCGTGGACCGTTTCGGTGCAATCGGCGTGGTTACCATCAATCAGCGTTTTTCCGATGACGAGCCCGACAACGTGAGCAGTATTCGGATACGAACAGAACATCCAACCTTCGGATTTGGCCTGTCGCACCGGCGGGGACAAGAGCTCAAGAACCGTCTTTTGAGCGGTGAAAAAATCACGGCCCGGGCCGTGATCAAGGCGGAAACGCATCCGGGCCAGTACGAGAACGTCATTGCCACGATTCCGGGCACCGACTTGGCCGACGAGGAAATCCTCCTAACGGCCCATCTGTGTCACTACAAGCCCGGAGCCAACGACAATGCCAGCGGAAGTGCCTGCCTGTTGGAGATCGGGCGTGCCCTGAAGCGACTGATGGATGAAGGCAAGATCAAGAAGCCCAAGAGGACCATCCGTTTCCTCTGGGTGCCGGAGATGAGCGGAAGCATCGCCTATGCGGCGACGCATCCCGATGTTGTCGACAGAACGGTTGCCGGCATCAACCTGGACATGGTCGGCCAGTACCTGAACGACAACAACGCCACGTTTTTCATGCACTGCACGCCCCATTCCCAGCCCCACTACATCAATGATCTGCTGGCCAACCTGACCGAATTCGTGGCCGACAACAACGTACAGGCACTGGTCCATCGTGGAGGTTTCAGCTATCCGGTGTATTCCCTCTCCGGCAGCCGGGATGCGTTCCGGTATCGAGTTTTCGAGTACGTCGGCGGCAGCGATCAATGGATCTTCAACGATGGGCTGTTGGATGTGCCCATGGTGTTCTTCCTCGTCTGGCCCGACCGTTTCTACCACACCAGCGGTGACAAGCCGGAGATTTGCGACCCGACCCAACTCAAGCGATCGAGTTTCCTGGCGGCCTCGGCCGTGGTCACCTTGATGGACGATTGTCCCCACAAGGCACGCAGACTGGCGGGTGAGATGTTCACACGGGCTCAGTCACGACTGGTCCTGGAAGTGAAGAGAGGGTTCGATCTGATCAACACGTCCGATCCCTCGGACATACACGAACATCATAAGGAGGCCCTCAACTTTATCGACCAGGCCTATCGGAGAGAGACAGCCGCACTGGCCAGCATGAAGGCATATTCCCATAGGGATGATGCCGTGGATGCTTATGTGGACGGTTTGATCGCTAAGCTGCGAAAAACGGAGACGGATCGAAAAAAGGACCTCGACGATTTTTACCGGATATCCTGTGATGCCCGGAATATACAACCGCAGAAAATGTCGGTAACACAAGAAGAAAAAAGGGCGGAAAAGATTATCCCTTCGAGGAATCCCGATCTGAAGGGCCCCCTGGGCTGGACCTATTTGCGGGATAAATTCCAGGGAGAAGGGACTGACACACAACTGCCCATCGATGAGATGGACAGCCGGGTACACTACGAAATACTGAATTTTGTCGATGGCAAGAACAGCCTGCTGGACATTCGGAACGCTGTGAGTGCAGAGTACGAGCCCATACCCATCGAATGGGTAGAGGCATACCTGAATCGTTTAGCTCAAGCCGGTGTGGTGAAGATGTGAAATTGAAGACCACACAGTATTATTTTCGAGAATATATCCTTGTAGACCCCAGTCTTCTTGAAGAAGACTGGAGTCTTAAACAGTCTTAAACGGGATAAGGAGAAAAAGCATGAATGCAAGAAAGACCAATTATATCTTCTTTATCATATTAGGAGCATTGACTACTTTTAGCATGAAGAACATACATGCCCAGGACGCCGACGTGTTCAAAGCACGCCGCCAGAAGCTTGCCGAATCCATAGAGGGCGGTATCGTCATCATCCAGAGTACGGAGAGGAACCAGGCCAATCTTCTGGAATTTTTTGTAGACAACAGCGACAATCACGATTTTATCTATCTGACCGGCCTGGAGACACCCAACGCAACCCTGATTCTCTGTCCAGGTTCCGAGGTCTATCCAGAGATACTCTACATCGACGGAGACGCGGAGGAGGTCAAAACGAAGACGGGTATTGCGTCTGTTTTCCCCGCAATGGACCTTCTGCCCGATCTGTCGAATGCGTACACCGATTTTTCCCAGTACCGATATACGCAGAGGCGAGTTAAGCCGCTTCCCTCAGAAATCGGCAGGATTCTGTATAACGATGGGAACAAGAAGATTGTCTATTTCAACTTTCCCCGGTTCGTGAACCTGGACGAACCGCCGCCCGAACGCCTGGAATTCATCCATCGTATCCAATATTTCTCCCCCAAGTACGAAATCCGGGACATCTCCGACAAGCTCGATATGTTGCGGATGTATCACGATGAATACGGCCTCCGGCAGCTCCGAGAAGCCGCCCGCATCAGCGGCGAGGCCATGATCGAATGCATGAGGTCGGCCAAGCCGGGCATGAACGAAGAGCAGCTCCGTGCGCTGTTCGACTTCGTCTGCCATTTTAAGGGTGCCAAGTCTTTTGGTTTTCCGACGTCGATACGCTCGGGGCCGACTGCATCCAGCGAGCACTTTCCCAGAGGAACGCGCGTTTTCGAAGAAGGGGACCTGGTCAAGATCGACGCTGGGGCTGAGGTCAACCATTACTCCGCCGATATCCAGCGGACGTTTCCGGCCTCCGGGACATTTACCCGGGAGCAGAAGCGAATATACAACATCCTGAAGAAGGCTCAGGAAGCCTGCATCCGACTGGTCCGGCCCGGCGTTACAATGAAAGACTTGCAGGAGAAGGCCATGGAGGTGCTGGATGCGGAAGGCGGGTACGGCCGGTATTTTCGCTGGGGAACCAGTCATTTCCTGGGCATGGAAGTTCACGACCATGGAAACAACCTCCTTCCCTTCAAACCCGGCATCGCCATCACCGTGGAGCCGGGGATCGTCATGCCCGAGTTCAGGATGACACTCGAGGATGATGTGGTTTGTACGGAAGATGGATACGAATGGCTGACGGAATTCATCCCCAGAGACGTGGAGGACATCGAGCGTGTGATAAAGGAGAAGGGGATCGGGGAAATTTTTCTGGACAAGCAGTGACGAAAGACATCGATTGTTTTTAGGCGCACGATACATTCAAAGATCAGGAGGAACCGATATGATGTTCAACCGCCGGATTTATAGTATGCTGGTAGCGACAGTCATCGTTTTTTCATCCCTTCTTTGGGGGCAACATCAAGATGCACCCACCACACGGCAGATGAATTTGATGACGTGGAAAGAATTCCAAAATTTCGTTCCCGAACAGATAGAGACAGTCCTGCTGCCCGTGGGCTCCATAGAGCCGCATGGCGTGATTCCCAACGGTACGGACAACCTGGCTCCTGAAAGGATGGCGCAGGAGATCGCCCATCGCCTGAACGCCCTGATTGCACCGACACTTAATTACGGCGTGACACCGGCCATGGCGGCTTATCCCGGTGCGGTCTCGATTTCTTCCGAGTCGTATCGTCCCTTCGTCGAGGACATCGTACGGGGACTGGCTTCGCATGGTTTTAAGAACATCATCGTACTCAACGGACACGGCGGTAACACAGGCCATCTTCAGGCGATCGTACCCGATGTGTCGACCGATTGTCGTGTTCGGATTCTGGTGGTGAACTGGTGGAGTCTGACGTCGGAGATCACATTGGATGTCTTCGGCGAAGACGGGGGGCACGCGGGCAACAACGAAACGGCCTATATTCAGGCATTCCTGCCCGAGCATATCCATCCTGAATGGTATGACAAGGACATGGCCATGCCCAATGCCAAGGGCTCGTCGTGGTACGCAGCGCCCGTACCGGCATCCATCGGCCTGTACGAGGCAGGCCAGGGATATCCGACGTTCGATCAGAAGCAGGCCGATACGTATTTTAAGAAAGTAAACGCTCGCGCGGCCAAGCTCATCGAAGACGTGATCCACAGGTGGGATCGGGCTAAGCTGTACCGATGAGAGAATGACCAGAATCCGGTCGTCTTGAACGGCACTTGATTCTCGACATGATAAGACCTCGAAAAACGACTTTCAGGAATACTGGGGTGCTTCCTTCGTCCGATTTATCTATGCTCAATAAGGGAGGTGCGAATCATGCATAAAAACAGCTGGACACCATTGCTTGTTATTGGCATCATCGTGTTTCTGACCGGCACGGCCAGTGCACAGATTCAATGGGAGATGGCCAAGGCCGGAGATGTCCACAACATCCTGCCGGAAAGAGAACGGGCCGACGTCTTCAACGAAATCCTCGAGTGGCGTCTGGACAACATCCTTCCCGCCATCATGCGACGAGAAGGCATCGACATGTGGCTGGTCATCAATTTCGAGTATGACGAAGACCCGGTGTACATGTCCCTCGTACGGCAGCCGATGTTTGCCGCCCGGCGTCTCGCCATCCTTCTGTTCCATGACGACCCTCAAGAAGGATTTAAGAAACTGACGGCTAACTGGCACGGTTCATCTACTTGCGGTCTGATGTACACGAACATCTTCACGGACAGGAGCATGGGGGCGAATCATCAGTTCACGGTCGTTGCAGACTACATCAAACAGCATGCTCCCGAGAAGGTCGGCATCAATACGGCCGATCACTGGGACTATCACGACGATTTTTCCCTGGGAACGGGCCTCTCCGCTTTTCATAAAGTGAAACTCGAGAGGGCTCTCGATCCCATGTACGTGAAACGCTTGGTTTCCGCGGAGAAGGTCTGCATCGGGTGGCTGGAGACACGAAGCCCGAGGGAACTCAGCCTCTATAGACACATCTGCGGCATCGCCCACGACATCATCGCCGAGTTTTTTTCCAACAAAGTCATCACCCCGGACGTCACGACCACGGATGACGCCGTGTGGTGGATCCGCCAGCGCATCACGGACTTAGGTCTGGACACCTGGTTCCAGCCCTCCATCCGCATCCAACGTTCTCCCCGGGATGAGGCCGAGTACGGCGAGGAAGACCGGGTCATCCGGCGGGGCGACATTATCCACAGCGATGTCGGAATCAGGTACCTGGGTCTGTGCACCGACATGCAGCACAACGCCTATGTTCTGCGAATTGGCGAGACAGAGCCGCCCTCCGGCATTCAGGAGCTGTATAGCCGGGGGAATCGTGTCCAGGAAATCCTGCTGGGGGAATATCAAAAAGGGCGTACGGGTAACGAGATTCTACGATTAACCCTGGAAAAGGCCAGGGCCGAAGGACTGAAGCCCAGGATCTACACCCATCCCATCGGTGTGCATGGACACGCTTCGGGCACAATGGTGGGTATGGTGGATAAGCAGGACGGCATGCCCGGAACCGGCGACCATCCGTTGTACTCCAACACGGTGTACTCCATCGAACTGAGTACGACGTACGAAATACCGGAATGGGATGAAAAATCGGTCACCCTGGGTTTCGAGGAGGAAGCCGCCTTCACAGCCGAAGGTATGGACTGGGTGGACGGGTATCCCAGGATATTTTATTTAATCAAATGATGGGATGTAAACGTTTTGAAAGACGTGCCGAGCCCAGTCATAGTGCCCGGCACGTTCCCTATTCGATAATATCTTTAAAGATATATATCATCACATCAGATTTTATAAATTCCCCGCAACTTTCCTTAAATACGTCGCCGTTCACTCAATCAGCATGCATTCCGTCACGGGCGGTGTAAGGTAGAGGGCTCCTTCCTTTTCCACGATGACCATTTCCTGAAAATGGATTCGGAGGTTGCCGCCGTGCTCCTCCGAGTAGACGGTGATGCTGGGCTCCACGGCGTAGATGTCGTTCTCGTGCATTTTCATGGACGTCGTGTTACCGTATGCCTTCCAGTCCGGTCCCAACACGGTACCCAGCCCGTGAACCCACAAACCCGTGGTGTGGCCTGTGGCGTGTCCGTATGGTTGATAACCTGCTGCTTTGACCACATTCCGGGCGGCCTTGTCCACTTCGCAGCCCGTCACGCCAGGGCGAATCTTGGCCACGGCCGCCTGGGTGGCTTTAAGGCACGTATCGAACATTTTCTGAATCAGGGGCGGCGGTGCTTCCTCGCCCTCTCTCAGCACATAGGCGATCCTGTTGATGTCGGACATGTGTCCTTCCACCAGGAATCCCGAGTTGATGACGATGAGATCACCCCGTTGGACTATCTTATCAGCAGGAGGCTTACGGAGTCTGAATGTACCCACAGTCACCGTCGGACACCAGTACTCCTGCCAGCCCGGCTGCATGCCTTCTTCTTCCATCCTCCTTCGAATGTCGTTGAAGATATCCCTGGCTGTGGTAACGCCGGGCTTGACGGCCTTTAATGCATCATCGGTGATGCGGGCCGATTTGATAGCCGACTTTTCGATGAGATGGATTTCTTCCATCACCTTCCGGTTCCAGAGGGATATGATGAGCTTTTCGGCAGAGACGACCTTCGAGGCATACTCGGATCCTACGGCTTTATCGAAAATCATCTTCATGCCCACGGTAAGTCCGTCGGCCACGCCTTCGTTCTCGGAGTAGTTCATCCCAATGGATTCCGGGTTGAGCGTGCGCATTGTTTTCCCCAGCAAGTTCACGAAGCCGTCGTATCCGTTCTGTCGGTCGTACCGGTATGTGAGGAGTTTTCGGTAAATGCCCGTCTCTTTCGTGGTTCGGACATCTCTCTGGCCGACGATGGCGATGCGATCACCCTTCGACGTGAAGATGAACGCGGCGGGAACTGTGACGCCTTCCCCGCCGATGAATTCCACGATGGGATCCAGGTGAATGTCCCGCTCCCAGATGACGTTGGTCATGTCGTCGCATGGATCACGGGTCAGCGTGATCCAGCAATCGATGTCGTATTCTTCCATGATGGGTATCAGGAGATCGTCGAGCTTGTGCTTTCGGATGATATCCCGCAGTTCCGTGTTGGTGTAACGAAACCCGAACTGCGCGCGCAGACTGGGGATGATCAAGACAAGGGTGATGAGTATCGTGAAGAACCGTCTGTTTCGCATCGGGATCCTCCTTTTGGAATGTTTGTGTAGTCTATCCGGAAATAATATACGAATTACAGCAGGTGAATGAAATGAAAAAGGTACGTTTTAAGGTGTGTGTTTCAACGGTGCTATTGGGTTCTGTAGTACTTTGGGAGTTCGTCTTATAATGAGGTCGTAATCATCTAAATGAAAAATGGTGTATTACCGTTCAGAGTTGGGCGTTATATCTTTGCAGCCTGCACCCAGTAGAGGTTTTCCTGATCCTGGATGTGTTCCGGTCGAAAGTCCGCTTGCCGGAGCATGGGAATCATCGTCTCGGCCGCGGGGAGCTGGTCGTGGCAGACAATGCCGTCCAGGCTTGCGTGGAACGCGTTTATTTGCAGGCTGGAAGCGGTATGAAGGATCAACAGCTTCCCCCCGTGCCGGAGCACGCGGTGCATTTCGGCCAGAGCCTTCTTCGGATGGGTGAAATGCGGGAAGGCCGAGAAGCAGAGGACTTTGTCGAAGGTTTCGTCCTTGATGGCCAGGGCTTTAACATCATCACAGAGCCAGTGCTGCGTGTGATTTCCCAGGCGGCGTTTTCCCTCCAAGAGCATGGCCTCGGCAATATCTTCGGCGATGACCAGCCCTTCATCACCCACCAACCCGATGAGGTGTTTGGTCATCCGGCCTGTGCCAGCACCGATGTCCAAGACGTAGTCACCAGGCGAAACACCGAACTGAATCAGATGCTGCCTGAATTCAGGGTCGTCAGTCATCCGGTCGTCCCATTCCGGTGCGAGACGGTTGAAGTATTCCCTATGGGTTCTGGACATGCGGATTCCTCGAGCCGAAGATGGGTTCGCTTTTAAGTCGGTGGATGACATAGGGAACGATGGTCAGAATACACAGGATGCCCGGCAAGCCTTTACCGACACTGATCAAGGCATACAGCCTGGGAGGCAAATCGAAGAGAATGGCCAGAGCGGCCGCGCCGAGCAATGCGATGAAAAGCGCACCCAGTGTTCCGCTCAGTGCGAGCCAGAAGAGACCGATCCGGGTTTTACGGTAGAGCAAGCTGATAGTACCGGCCAGCAGGCCCAGCTCGAAGATCATTTTATACAGGATAGGAGCCGGGGGCATGCCCGTGAACATGGCAGACAACACGGGTGTCAGAATTCCAGTCATCAGTGCAAAGGGGACCGGGAGAAAGAACCCGGCTGCAGCGATGGGCCAGAACATGGGCAGGAAAAAGGAGCCCAGTCCCACGGCGTGGAACAGGATGGGAATCAGAATCCCCAATGCCATGAACATGGCGCTGAGGGTCAGGTGTTGTGTTCGACTGGGCATTGTCTCCTAAAAAGTGTAGTGAACGTCGAAAAGGAAATGTCTGCCGGGCATGGGGTACCCGAACATCGTTTGGTAATCCGCATCCAGAACATTCTTTACCGACACCTGGCAGTCGATGAAGGCAGCGAGCCGGCTTTGCACGGAGAGGTTGAGCACCGCGTAATCGGCCATGGGATGCAGCCGGGGTGCTGGACTCGGGCCCGGAAAGTCGGCACCCATCAAGTCCCGGATCATCAGCAGGTTGCTGGATAGAGTAAAGCGTCCCAGCCCGACATTGATGTATGCGATCAGCTTTTTTTCGGGTATATTGAACACGCCCTCGCTGAGGTCGATGGTCGACCAGGAGAGTCCGAGATCGGTTTGATCCCAGGGCAGCCACTGAAGAACAATCTCATATCCGGTGTGGGTATAGGCTCCCGAATTTACCCATTTGGGAGGAGGCGCTGCCAGTTGAATCAGGTTTTTTCCTTCCGCACGGAAGAGCGTCAGTTCCGCGTGAACATGCCCGCCGATATCCTGGGTGAAGCCCATTTCGTAGTTCCATACACGGTCGGGGCTTAGCCCGTCGTTGGCTGGCATCCAGAAATAGAGCTCCCGAATAGAAGGACTGCGGAATCCCTTGGCAGCAGACAGCCGGATAGACGTGGACTGCGCGGGATGAAACACAAGCCCAACCTTGGGCAGCGCTTCGTATCCGTACAACTCGTGATGCTCGACCCTGAATCCCCCGGATACGATGATCCGTTTCATCAGAAGCTGCTGGGTATGGAAGTAAGGTGCGTATTCGGTCAGGTAGAAGGCGCCGTAATCCGTCGCTGCGTCCACGGCGTTACCACCGTATCGTTTGAAATCGAACCCCAGGGTTGTGGTATTGCCCTGCCACGGTTTGGTGTTCTGATACACCATGAATCCCAGCGTTCTGTCGTTGGAACGCCAGCTATCGAAAAATTCGTGATGGCCGAAGTTACCATGGAGCTTGACGTTTGTTTCGCCGAGACGGCTGTTGTGGATGATGTTGAAATCTCCGCCGTATCGCAGGATGTCGTACCACTGATCCGTCATGGGATCGGTGATGGGCCCCGGGTCTCTCACCATCATATCGGCCAGGTTCATGTTCATTTCGAGAACCGTATTTTTGCCGATTTGGGCTCCTGCATGAGCCGTATAATGACGGGCTTCGTAATCCGACCCTTCCCTGTGCCCGTCGGTCTGTCGGTGGTTGGCCGAAAGATAGTAATCGAAACCGCCCATTTTCCCGCCATGACTGGCGGATAATTTACGGGTACCGAAGGCACCCATACCGCCGATGATGCGGGTTTGAAATCCATCTTCGGTTATTCGTTTCGGAATGATGTTGATGATTCCCCCTGTTGCGTTGGTTCCGTACAGGAATGAACCCGGGCCGCGGATGACTTCGATTCGTTCGACGCCGTCGGAGGAAAACTCGTCGGCGATGGTGCACCCCATCAGACCCATAAAATCGGGTCGGCCGTTGCGCAGAATGAGTACGTGGGTGTTGGCACCGCCACCCATGCCGCGGATGGCAATTTTACCAGCCGATTCTCCGGCCACACCAAAGCCCATGACTCCCCACTCGGTCACGTAAAGGCTTGGCACACGATACTGTACGAGTTCCAGTACGGAACCGGTTGGGGCCAGGCGGAGATGCTGCGGTCCGATGAACGTGATGCTGGCAGCGATATCCCGCTGAGCACCGCTAATTTTGGTGGCCGTCTTGATGATGGGGTTGAAATAGTATTTTACATGGATGGTGTCAGACTGTGTCTCGGATTTTTCCGATGCGTACAAGGTGCTGGCGAACGACAGAACCAAGATATACAAGATGATGAAGCGTCCAATTTTCATGAACTGCCCCTGCATGAGAAGGATGCGAGATAACAAGAATATTGTATTTATATGTTTCAAATAACACGATAATAAAAATGATAACACAATTAATATACAAAGACCTTATCGGGTTGTCAAGTGGTTTCTGTGCTTTTTTTATCAAAACTGACTGATTTTTGGCCACTTGAGCGTCGCCTTATCGCAATTCAGTATCCGGAAAGTGATTGTATCCAGAGAATGGATGTTCCTGTTTATTTTTTAGCCAGTTTTGTTACTCAATAAAAATCAATAAGATGAACTTATTTGTAATGAAACGTCTCCTGTTGGAATCGGTCTCCTGAACACATCCCTGTGTTCCGAGTCTCTCTGGCACAATTGGTGCATAGTGTTTACGCTTTCCGTCTAAAAATAATCATGATGATGAAATGATGTCTGAACGCACCCGTGAAAAATTCATCTTGCTCGCTCTTTTTCTTCTGTCTTGTTGTATCCGGTTTTACGGCATTGACTTTGGCCTGCCCCACACCGAATGCCGTCCGGATGAGACCACGATCATCAACATCGCCCTTACATTCCTCGACGGTGATCTGAATCCGCATTTTTTCAATTATCCCACGCTCTACATGTATCTTCTGGCCATTGTCTATTTTATTTACATCAATGTTCGGTTACTTCTGGGCCACTCTTCCCTGGAGCTGATGGCCGCCATCCAATCGAACCCTGCATCGTTCTTACTGATTTCCCGAGGGCTTTCTGCGTTGTTGGGTTCCATGACAGTACTCGTTGTTTACGGTATCGTCAAGCGCCTGGCCGACAGGAAAACGGCTTTGATAGCGGCCGTGTTCATGAGTGTCTGCTACCTGCACGTCAGGGATTCTCATTTCGGGACGACCGATGTCACGATGGTCTTCTTTACAATGTGTGCCGTTGCCTATATCCTCAAGTGCTACGACAATCCCAGCAAGACTCATTACATCCTGGCCGGACTCTTTAGCGGCCTTGCTACATCGACCAAGTACGGCGGATTGTTTCTGGTTCTTCCCATGGTTGTCATGCATATCATGAGACGATCCGGGTTGAAGCCGGGCGTGCGAACATCCATCTTCCAGGCTGAACACCAAACAGTGTATAAGAAGCATTTCCCGAACATCCTGATTCCGGTTCGAACTTTCATTTTGAGTTCCCTCAAACAACTCAAACACAGACGGTTTATTTTTTATCTCCTCAGTTTCAGTCTGTCTTTCCTGGTGTTTACACCCTTCGCCCTCCTGGATTTTCGCCATTTTATTTCCGATTTTACAGGGGAAATGAAGCATCTGGTGTTCGGACATCTGGGGATGAACCTGGGCCGTGGCTGGTTCTATCATACGCGGTATACGCTGCCCTACGGTATGGGATGGTTGCTTTTTTTCTCGTCTGGCCTGGGCATTCTCGTTTATGCCAGAAAACATATCGAGAGAGCGATTGTCCTGTTTTTATTCCCCCTGGCATACTACTGTTCGGCTGGCAGAGGCTACACGGTCTTTCTCCGTTATATGATCCCAATGCTGCCCTTTTTATGCATTGCTGGTGCACTCTTCGTGACCACGTTAACCGATTGGGTGTCCCAACGACGGCAGATAAAATGGCTGCCTCTTTTTATCGTGTCGCTGGTGGTAGCAGAACCTATCTACCGCACTATCTGCTTCGACCGGGTCATTTCCCGAAAAGACAACCGGATCGTTGCTGCCCGGTGGATTCGAGAATACATTCCGTTTGGCAGTCATATCCATCAAACAGGGTCGAAGTATGCTATCGTACAACCGCATTCCGTTTATGGAACTGCTGACGATATGGAATATACTCATGATTGGACGTATTTTTACACGGTGCTGACAGCGGAGGGGGATGATCTGCCCGACTACATCCTGGTGCAGAAGAGCGCGCTAAGGGGCTATGATCCCATCCCTCAACGGATTGTAAAGCTGATACGGGGGGAGTATCACTTCGTGAAAAATTTTATGGCCTGTGATGTGACCCAGCACAACTGGTACGATCAGCTCGATGCTTTTTACATTCCGTTCAAGGGATTCCGTGGCGTTCGACGACCGGGGCCCAATATCACGATATACGAACGGAACGATATACCACGTCGGAGCCGTGTCTTAGATGCCGTGCAGCTTGATTGAATACGGTTTGTCTGGCCTCCGATGCCGTGAGGTCCGATTTTTTCTTCTCCGGAGTCCCATCATTTCTCCAAGAGTTATTGTATTCCGGAACCTGTGTTTTTTTCTTGGAATTCATCCATTTATTTAGTAGACTATTCGGAGTTGAACGACTTCAGATTCTCATAAGGAGTGAATGGCGATGAAGCTCGCTGTCGTGATGCCGGTATATAACGAAGAGACCACCATTGATGAGATCCTGTCCCGTGTGCAAGCGGTTCCCATGGAGAAAGAAATCATTATCGTGGATGACGGATCGACCGATGGAACGCACGACAGACTGAAGGACATCGAAAGTCGCCATGCGAATGTTCGGGTCACGTATCAGCAACGCAACCGGGGAAAGGGTGCGGCACTGCGTCAAGGATTTACCCAAGTGACAGGAGATGTCGTTATCATCCAGGATGCCGATCTGGAGTATGACCCCCGGGAGTACCCCAAGCTCCTGGAGCCTATACTCGACGGCAGGGCCGATGTGGTCTACGGATCGCGTTTCCTGGGCGGGCCTCACAGGGTTCTGTATTTCTGGCATTTTCTGGGTAACAAATTGTTAACGTTGCTTTCCAACGCGTTCAACAATATAAACCTTTCCGACATGGAGACTTGCTATAAAGCATTCACGAAGGAGGTCCTGGAATCCCTGCGGTTGCGGTCGAACCGCTTCGGTTTCGAGCCCGAGTTCACGGCCAAGGTGGCCAAGAAAAAATGGCGCATCTACGAGGTTCCCATCAGTTACAGCGGACGGTCGTATGAAGAGGGGAAGAAGATAGGATGGAAGGACGGTGTCAAGGCCCTGTTCGTCATCGTGTATGCCCGATTTTTCGATTAAACCTTTGAGCAGTTGTCGAGTAGTTCATTACCATTCCCATCATAAACCTGTCCCATATAAAATACCCGCAAATTTTATTCCCAGACATCCTATGGGATAAGAAGATATCGTCATTTCTATGTCGTTTTTGTCACATCATTTATTTTTTGAATTTTTCATATTTTTTCATTATTATTCGTTGACTCGGAATTCGTACCGAATCGATTCAACGGTTGATCGCAACCATGGCCGGGAGAAGCAGCGTGATCGAGATACAAAAACTGACGAAGATCGAAGACTTTAAGAAACTGACTGAAATCCAGAAAAAGGCATGGGGATTCGAGGATCTTCATCTCGAGCCACATCATCTGATGACGCGGGTTCAGAAATACGGAGGACTGGTTCAAGGACTCTTTATGGAAGGACGGTTAATCGGTTTCACCTATGCCATCATCGGGAAGTGGGAGGGGGAATACTTCATCTATTCCCATCAGGCTGCCGTGATCGAGGAATATCAGGGTCAGGGGTATGGATTCCTGTTGAAAAAAGCACAACGGGAGGGCGTGCTGGAGATGGGATATGATGTGATTCGCTGGAATTTTGATCCCCTGGAAGCCATGAACGCCTATTTTAACATACATAAGCTGGGCGTCATCAGCTCCGAGTACGAGAGAGACATCTACGGTGTGGGCGAGAGCGGCCTCCACAGAGGGTTGAATACCGACCGACTGATTGCCCTGTGGAATTTAAATTCGGATCGTGTGGTGAAAAAAATGGAGGAGCCAGCGTCTCCGATTTTGCAGGACGTCCCTGAAGAAAGAATAAACGCAGTGACGTTTGATGTGGCCTATATCGAAATCCCCAGGGATATCCGCACGATAAAAATGCGGAACATGGATGAGGCCGTGGGTTGGAGGATGAAAATCCGGGAGCTGTTTGAATCGGCCTTCCAGAAAGGGTATGTGGTCGAGGGTATGGTTTTTTCGATGGATCAAAAGAGGATATTCTATCGACTGGTAAAAAAATAATCGGAACGCTGACAATCCAAAGTAGCCTTTGGCAATCAGAAAGGCCCGACATATCATATACGGTATATCGGGCCTTCTGTTATTCATGGGATCGCGTCGTCATCAACAAAACGACAGGGGATTATACCATTCGTTTACTTCTTCAGCCTGTCCTTTACCATTTCCGTGGTCGTTCGGAAATCGATTTTCCCGCTTCCCATTTTCGGCAATTCATCGAACGTGATAAATTGGTTCGGAATGGCGATGTTGGGAAGCTTCTGTGCCATCTTCTTGATGATTTCCTTGTCGTTCACATTCTGGGTTACTGCGGCTGCAAGCCGAGCGCCTTTCTTGGGATCGGGTATTTCGACGATACAACAGCTCACACCGTCGGGAAGTATGTCCTCCAGCACCGATTCTGATTTTACGAGGGAGACCATCTCACCGCCAATCTTAACGAACCGTTTCAGACGACCCCGATGCCACAGAAAGCCGTCTTTATCCTGCACACCCATGTCGCCTGTATCGTACCACCCGTCTTCGATGCGAAGGGATGTCTCCTCGATATCATCGTAGTAACCCTTCATCACAAGATCGCCCTTTACTTGAATCTTGCCCTCCTGTCCGGGGGGCAGTGTATCGCCCGTACGAATATCCGTGATTTTCACCTGGACGCCGGGAAATGCCTTGCCAATACTGCCGGGTCGATTCTCCTCTGGCGTATTGGCCGATATGACAGGGCTTGTTTCCGTGCAGCCATAGCCTTCCAGAAGCACTTTTCCATGCTTTTCCTGGAAGCCTTCGCGGAGCCAATCGGGTACTTTATCGGCACCTGCAATCATGATGCGACAGGTCTCAAAATCGCCTGGCTTGGATTCCTTCAGGTATCCGCCGAAAAAGATGGGTGTTGCGGCCATCATGGTGATCTTTTCTTCTCGAATGATCGTCGGGATTGTTTTGTAGTCCAGGGGATTGGCATACGTTACGGCCTTCATACCTGTGAGCATCGGAAGCCAGAAGTTGACCATCTGGCCGAAGGAATGGAAGACGGGAAGGATGGACATCATCACGTCCTCACTGGATAACTGGAACACATCGATGGCATCCCTGACGTTGGAGCCGATATTTTTATGTGTTAATTGAACGGCTTTGGGCTCTTTTTCACTGCCGCTGGTGAAGAGGATGACGATGTCGTCATTTTCATCACTGCGAGGAAGCCCCTTGGTGATGAATCCCGTCGGCATTTTCGATCGTAGGGCGGCAGACAGCTTATCCCCCGTGGAAATCTCCTTCATGATGTCCTCGATACAGATCATGCCATCCACGAACCGACAATGAATTTTATCCAGCAATGCCCGGGATGTGACGATTGTTTTAAATCCGATTTTTTCCTGCGCGTACTCACAATTCTCCGCTGCGCCGGTAGAATAGTTGATCATGACGGGGACTTTACCGGCCATCACCAGACCCAGACACGTCAGAAAAGACCCGGCCGAAGTCGGAATCATCACACCAATATACCCCTCTTCGAACCTTTTGAATTTTTTTGACAGGATTAGGGATGCGATGAGTGCCTTGGAATAAGGGACATTTTTACCCGTTGTCTTATCGACGATGGCCATCTTTTTGCTGAATTTTTTCGCCACCTTGACAAATTCGTGATGCAGTATCATGGATCAACCCTCCCCTCCAAAAATGGAATTTTATTTCTATACGAAAGGTCGGTCGGCAGGAATAAGCGGGAACCTCTCTTTCAAAGATCAATAAAAAAGATGAGTATGTCAAGGAAAATTTTTCATAAAAATAAGAAACTTTTTCCTTGATTTTTTAGTATAATTTGTATATACTTTAATTGAAATGAAGTTTATATAAATTGTATTGAATAAAATTTGATTGACGTCTATCGATTCATTCCAGGAACTCCGATGGGCCGACGGATAGGTATGAAGGATTCTGAGTGTCGTGGCTAAAACGGTCAAGTTAAAATCCAATTGGGCCATCATCGTTCTGGTATCCCTGGCAGCCCTTGGGAGCGTTGCCGTATCGATACTATCGCGTTCCGGCATCGTGAGTGAGAAGACGCTCGCTCTTTTCCTCCTCCTTGTTTTTACCCAGGCTTTGGTCGAGCACCTCCTCTTATTTATCAGAACACGGAATCCTGGATTTGGTGTTTTCATACTCCTGTATCTCGATATAGCGCTGTTCTTTCTCCTCCGCTTTCTAAAGAATGATTTCTTGTGGCCGCCCATGCTTTATGCTGCGATTCCCCTTGTTCTGCTGGGTGCTCTTGTTCTGGTCAGCGGCAAAATCAGGCCCCGTGGCCGGCGGATTCTGGAGCTGGCTGCCATGTCCGTGGACGAAAAGGCCGACGGCTTTACCGCACGTCCTTTCCCGGTGGGCAAGAGCACGTATACAAAAGAAGAGATCATGGGTTTTACCGGGTTCCTGTCGAGGCATCTGGTGGTGAGTCCCCGCATCCAGGAGGACAGAGTCTACCTGGTCATCAACGCCAGCGAAATCTCTTACCTGACGTTTCGATGGGTGAATATCCAGAGGAAAACCTACGTGGCATTCGATTTTTCGGGTCACATTTCGGTCCACATCGCAAAAAGGGATTATCGTCGTTACAAGGATGAGTTGACGTTCGACCGACTCTGCCGCTCCCTGGGCGATTTGTTCAAACAATTCTTAATCCTTTATCAGAGGGGCGAAAGCCAAACAGTCA
>Ga0180438_10001084_pt1 | contig 49579 bp, 45 predicted proteins | sample SS_ome_12_FD_132455 | JGI IMG/M metagenome (GOLD analysis project Ga0180438, IMG submission 132455) | Hypersaline lake sediment archaeal communities from the Salton Sea, California, USA - SS_3_D_2 metaG | ecosystem: Environmental > Aquatic > Non-marine Saline and Alkaline > Hypersaline >...
CCTGCCGCACATCTGCGTTGCCGGGAACCATGACTGGGCAGCGATCGACCGGCTCGACATCTCGAGCTTTAACTCCTATGCCATGCGTGCTTGCCTGTGGACGCGAGCGCAACTATCGTCGGAGAATTGGGAGTACTTGGAGGATCTCGATGAGGTCATTGTTGAAGAGCCATTCACGCTCGTACATGGCAGCCCGCGCCATCCGATCTGGGAGTATATCGTTCATCCATCAATCGCCGCCGCGAACTTTGCCCACTTTGACACGCCCTATGGCTTTTTCGGTCACACGCACATCCCAGTGGTGTATGCGTTTGATGCCATAGAGCAGACTTGTGTGACCTTCAGCATGCCGGAGGGCTCGCCGGTCTTTCTGGACGTTGATCGCCTGCTCATCAATCCAGGCGGCGTGGGACAACCGCGCGATGGTGACCCACGCGCCAGCTATCTCATTCTCGACACCGAGCAGAACAGCATAGAGTACCGCCGAATAGAGTATCCCGTCGCAGAGACACAGAGGCTGATGCGGGAGGCAGGTCTGCCTGAGCCTCTTGTGAGCCGGCTGTCCCTCGGCCAATGAGAGGCCTTGCTTCCCCACCCACGGAACTCTCGAGCCTGGGACGACGTTCAAGGTAGTGAACGGCAGCATACTGTGCGTGGCGGGAGGATGGAGATGAAACACAACAGGACGTGGGTTTGGCTGTCCATAGCGGTCTTGCTGGCGCTTGTTGGCGCATGCGCGGCACCGGGCGTTGCACCAATGCCCACGCCGGCGCCCCTTCCAGCCTTCGCGGGCGAGCGTGAACAGGCAGCCGCTGCAGATGAAGGAGCCAAGGGACTTCCGTCGCAGGTCAGCGCCAGCGAGGAACGCATGATCGTGCGCACTGCAGACCTGTCGTTGGTGGTCAGCGATGCTGAAGCAGCTGCCGCACAGATCAAGAGCATTGCTGCAGGGCTGGGTGGGTATGTGGTGAGCACGCAGTTGTGGCGTGATGAGGACCTGCTGCGGGGGACGATCACCGTGCGGGTGCCAGCCGAGTCGCTGGATGATGCCTTGGGGCGCTTCAAGCGGTTGGCCATTCGAGTCGAGCGCGAGAGCGGCGGCAGCCGTGATGTCACGGAAGAGTATACCGACCTCGATGCCCAGTTGCGGAACCTGGAGGCTACGGAGCAGGAGCTGCGTGAGCTGTTGAGCGCGGTTCGAGAGAGGACAGGCAAAGCAGAGGATATCCTGTCCGTGCACCGCGAACTCACCAACGTCCGGTCTCAGATCGAGCAATTGAAGGGGCGCATGCAGTATCTGGAGCGGACGGCTGCCATGTCGGCCGTTTCGATCGAGTTGATCCCCGATGTGCTGGCTCGGCCTATCGCCAGTGGGGGGTGGCGCCCGTCTGAGACAGCATCGGCAGCCGTGCGGGCCTTGGTCGATACGCTGCGCTTGGCGGCAGGCGCAGCCATCTGGGTGGCACTCTACGTCTTTCCCATCGCTGCTCTGGTGGTCGTTCCCTTTGCCATCCTGTGGGCACTGTGGCGGCGCCGCAGGCAGCCCCGCCAAACTGCAGCGGGACACAGCCAGGGAGCGCTTCCGGCCTCCGATCAGACGAAATAGCGCCAGGCCAAGCGCATACCATTTTCCTACTCTCTGGAGAAAACAGTGCCCAGCGACTCGGGCGGGGAACCGCGTAGCGCATGGGTGACGGCGCGCCTGATCCGCGGTGGCAAGTAGGCCGCCACTCGGTCCAGTGCCTCGCTCGTAACCAGCAGCAGGGCAATCAACATCAGTGCAAAGGGCGCAGTCTGAAACACCTGTGTTGGGACGCTCGGCACCACGCGCTGGAGGATGCTGCCCATTGACTTGAGCCCGCCGAACAGGTAGGCGCCAAAGGCAACCCGCACCGGGTGCCAGCCCCCGAAGATGACAATGGCCAGGGCGATCCAGCCATTGCCTGCTGTGTGCCGGTGGCTCCATCCCAGCTTCACGCTCAGTGAGTAGGCTGCTCCGCCGGCTCCTACCAGCGCGCCGCCCAAGATCGTATAGGCGTAGCGCATGCGATTGACATTGATCCCCCGCGCAAAGGCCGCCTCTGGACGTTCCCCGATGCCTTGAAGGCGCAGCCCCGACTGGGTTCTGAACATCCAAAACCAGGCCAAAAACACCAGGGCAAAGCTGGCGTAGATCAGCAGATTGTGGCTGAAGAACAGCGGGCCGAGGACCGGGATGTCGCTCAAGACCGGAATGGGCAGGTGAGGCACTGAGGGACCCGGCTTGCGTACGAAGGGATTACCCAAGAAGGAACTCAGCTCTGTGCAGAGCAGTGACAGGACGAATCCGATGGCTACCTGGTCCTGGCACAGTTCGATGCTGGCCACAGCTATGATCAACGCCACCAGTGCGCCGATGATCATTGCCGCTATCACGCCAAAGGTTGCACTGCCTGTGACGTAGGCCACCGCAAAGCCACCCATGGCCGAGAGGAGGATACTGCCGTCCAGCGACAAGTTGATCACGCCCGCCTTTTCGGTGATGGCTTCGCCGATGCCTGCAAAGACCAGGGGGGCCGACTGCGCGAGGACTGAGGATAGGGTGCGAATGAAAAGCTGGCTGTCCATGAGCTTACCTCTTCAGGCTGGAGCGCCGTTGCCTGACTCCGTTTCCAAGCAGCACAAACAACACGAGCGCTGCTTCCAGTATGCCACCCAGGGAGGAGTCAAGTTGCATGCGCAGCTCGAGCCTGGGGCTTCCCACACCGATCAAGGCAAAGAACAGGGCAATGGGGACGGTGAGCAAAGGCCGTTGGCCTGAAAGCAACACCACGAGCAGAGCCAAGAACCCGTAGCCGGCCGAGATGCCCGGTATCAACCTTTGACGCACGCCCGCCGCTTGGACAGCTCCAGCCAGCCCCGCCAGAGCACCGCAGACGGCGAAGGACACCAGCAGGTGGCGGTTGGTGGGGATGCCCATCAGGAAGGCAGAGCGGATGTTCTTGCCAATAGCTTTCAGTTCCAATCCCCAAAGCGTGCCTTTGATGGCGATATAGACGACAGCGATGGCCAGGAGAGCGGCGCCTAGGGCCATAGGAACGAGGGGCAGGTTTCCCAGCCGGGGCAGCCAAGCCGCCTGCGGGAAAGGATCTGTGCCGCTCATCGTTGCGCCATCTGCCGGCTTCCACGGGCCAAAGATGAGGAAGTTGGTCAGTGCGGCGGCCACAAAGTTCAGCCCCACACCCGCAAAGATCTCATGCACGTGGCCATACGTCTTCAGCAGGCCGCAGAGCAGTCCCCACAGCGCACCGCCCAGCATACCGCTCAGCAGCAAGAGCGGGATCAGGACTGGAGATGGGAGGCTGATAGTGCGGGCTACCCATGTGACGAGCAAGGCCCCGGCTGCGATCTGTCCTTCCACGCCAATGTTCCACAGTCCCGCCGTGAAGGTGACCAGGAGGCCAGCTGCGCACAGTGCTAGAGGAACCCAGGCCATGAGCACGGAACTGATCTTGGTGGCGTTTTCGGTCGCGCCTGCCCAGATGTTGGAATAAGCCTCCAGTGGCGGCGCGTTGGCAACGAACAGTATCACGGTGGTGAAGACAAGTGCCAGCGCTATCGGCGCCAGGTTCAGCAAGAGACCAGTGAAGCGTTTAGGCAGCTTCACCTTTGCCTCCGATGAGGTACCCCAGCTGTTCGCAGGATATCTGGCTGGGTTTGATGGGATCTGACATCACGCCACCCGAGAATACCAGGATGCGGTCGCTGCGTTCCATGATCTCGTCGAGATCAGCAGAGATGAACACGATGGCCGTACAATGGCGCCGCCTGTCCAACAGCTGGTCCCAGACCCACATGGCCGATTCCACGTCCAGGCCGCGTGTGGGATGCTCGAGGAGCAGCAACCTGAGCGAAGCCGGCAAGAGCGCTAGCAGCGCGCGCTGCTGATTGCCTCCTGAGAGCGATTCAACCGCTGTGTCTGCGCTGCCGACGATGTGGTAGTGGTCTATCATGCGCTGGGCGTAGGCTCGGGCGTCTGGCCAGTCGATGACAAAGGCGCGCTCCTGGCGACTGGCCAGCACCAAATGCTCCAGCAGGGAGAGGCCGGGAATCAGGCCCTCCTCCAGACGGCCCGCCGGCAGATAGGCAACCCCAGCCTGACGATAGCGATGAAACGCCTGGCCGGTAAGGTCCTGACCGTCAAGGCGGATGCGTCCGGCCGTAGGACGCTCAAGGCCCGCGCAGGTCCTCAACAGCAGACGTTGGCCGCTCCCTTCCAGGCCAGCCAGACCGATCACTTCTCCTGCTTCCACCTCGAGCGAGATCTTGGAGACATTGAGGCGGTAGCTGCTGACCGAGAGCTCGCCAAGCGCCAGGACCGGCTCCCCCAGTTTGATGGGTTCCTTGGTGCTGGGTGTCAGACACTGGCCGAACATCAGCTCCACAAGGCGATCTGCAGGGCAGGGCATGCTGACTCTGCCGGTGACTTGGCCATGACGCAGGATCGTAACTCGGCTGCACAGTTCCTCGATCTCTGCGAGCTTGTGAGAGACGAAGACGACGGACCTGCCCTCCTCTTCCACGAGGCGATGCAGCGTCTCAAAGAGCTTGACCTTTTGCGGGGCAGAGATGCCGGTCGTGGGTTCGTCGAGGATGATCACCTTCACGCCGAGCGCAAGGAGTCGCAGGATCTCGAGCTGTTGGCGTTCACCGACGGTCAGTGTGTGGACTGAGGCATCAGGAAACATGGTGAAACCGAACCGTGCTGCCAGCTGTAGCAGTTCTCGCTGCGCCCGACCTCGGTCTTGCAGGATGCCTTGGTGGCTGCCCACGAGGAAGTTGTCCAACACGCTCAGCGGAGGGAAATCCAGCGGGTCTTGATGCAGCATGCCGATGCCATCACTGATAGCTTCAGCAGGAGAGGCAAACTCAACCGGCTGTCCATTGAGGAGCACCTTGCCGCCGTCCCGAAGCAAGTAGCCAGCCAGGATCTTCATCAAGGTCGTTTTGCCTGCCCCGTTCTCACCGAGCAGGCCGTGAATGGTCGCCGGCTCGATGGTCATGGAGATGCCATCGTTAGCCCGCACGTCGCCGAAACGCTTTTTGATTCCTTGCAGTTCAATACGCATGGTGGTCTCTAGAGCGCAAAGTGAAAGAGGGGGAAGGCGTTTCCACTTTCCCCCTCACGCCTGTCAGTGTGAGATCACTCGCTGGGGCCTTCCATTCCCTCCAGCAGCTGAGGCAAGTACCAGATCTCCGACTCGGTGGCTACCTCGCCATCCTGCAGGTAGACCGATCCATCCTGGAAGTTCAAGGGGCCCTCGAACAGCACGATTTCCCCGCTGGCCAATCCGTCGATGAACTCTTCCAGTTGCGCCTTCTGCTCGTTACTGAGCGCCGGCCCGAAGACATAGCCAACGGAAGTCTTGTCGCGGTCGTTGATGTCACTCCAGTTTGGCGATGCCCACACCCAATCGGGTGTCCATGTCCCAGCCTGCACTCCCTTGACCAGTTCGGTATAGGCTGGACCCCAGTTGAAATAGGGCACGCCCAGACAGACCTCGGGTGCCTCTTCGCAAGCCCCCTCATAGTCGTACGGGATGGCCCAAACCGTCTCGCCCTGCGCTGCTCTCTGTCCAGCAACGACAATGGCTTCGGTGGTGTCAATGCCGGAAAGCAGAACGTCAACGCCAGAGTTGAACAGATCGTTGGCCACCTCCGTGGGATCCAATGTGACCCCAGGGATGTTGAACCAGAAACCGATCCAGGTCACGATAAAGCGCAGGTCGTCGGGGTCACCGCCTCGGTACTGCTCATAGCAGTGCCGCGCGCCCAGATAGACGGCTGACGCCAACCGTCGCGTCTCTTCGTTGATCAGCGGGCCCAGATAGCCGATGGCACCGGTCTCGGTCTGCAGAGCGGCCGCGCAGCCAGCAACACCTTTCATGAAGGTCATGTTTCCCATGTAGTTGCCGACGTTGGGCGGGGCTTCGCCAGTCAGCACGTGGTCACCGGAGATGTGGATGAACACGACGTCTGGGTACTTGACCGCGGCTGCATCGGTGTCTACCTTAAAGTCGTCGGAGGTGGTGAAGATCATCTTGGCGCCCTGCGAGACCATATCGTCCACCACCTGCTCGAGCGTGGTCTCTGGTCGGTCGGCGGGGTTCAGCTTGTCCAGCCAAATCATCTTGGCCCCTGGGATGTTGCGCTCCACATATTCACCCGCTGTGTAATGGGCCTCGCTCCAGCCATGGTCGTTGTAGGGGCCCACCAGCACCACTCCAAAGGGGAACTCCTCGGGCGGTGCCGGCGTGGGAGTAGCCGCTGGAGCGCACGCAGACAGCCCTAGTGTCACGACCCATATGACGCACAACACGGTGTACATCTTCCTAGTGCTCAACATGATCCTCCTCCTGGTGAGATACGCAAAGTGATCCTCAGCGCAGATGCCCGTACAGACAGTCCTCGGAAGTCTTCTTGCCCTCTATCACCACCTTTCCGCACCGTCTTGCGCTGGATGGGAGCAAAGGTGAAGCAGGATACGTCTGAGGTCGCAACAGCAGCGAGAGCACTCCCGCCCATCGCAGCGATCCCGTATGCCCATTCACCGCCCAAGCAGGTGGTGCTGACAGGCGACGCTACTCGCTCGTCGGAGGCGGCCCCTCTTGGCCGAGTTGATGGTAGATATGGAACCAGGTGGCCAGATCGTCCTTTCTCTGTTGTCGATCGCGTCGCTGGCGGGCTTCGCTGAGTGCTTCCATGCGGCGGAAGATAGCCTGCTGCACTTTCACAGGGTGTCCCACACCATCAAAGGTGAACGAGCCAGCAGCGCCAGCTGTCTCGATCACCACATCGCCGAAATCGAGCAGCGAGCTAAGGATGCCACGCTTTTGCAGCGACACGTTTTGGATCATATCGAGGCTGGCCTGCTTGCGCTGCTCTGAGAAGAAGAGCGGCTTTTTCTCGACGTCGATGATGACGCGATCCCCCAAGATGTACAAGTCGTTCCGCCAGTCCTCCACCGTCCACCACAACCATATGGCGGCCGCGGTCCAAAGGACGACCGATCCCAGGAACAGAGCACTGCGATAGGGTCGAAGCCAACTTGAGAGGCCGACGAACAAAGTGATCGCTGTCGCGATCACAAACGCAGGCAGAGAGAGCCGGATGCGTCTCAGCAGAAAGACCCAGTGCTTGCGCCACACCGTCTGTTCAGCCTTTTTGTAGCGCAGGCTGAAAAGGGGACGCTGCGGCCCAATCCGTGGCAGAAACTTGCGCCAATCGTTGGCCTTTTGCGGTACCAAGGGTGGTAGCTCCATGTCCTCTGGTTCCGGCTCCAGCCTGCCCATCTGTCGCAGCAATTCCTGCTCAACTTCCTCGCGCTGTTGCCTCCGGCCCTGGATGCGCAGCCGCCCGGCGCTCTTGAAGATCACCTCCTGCATTCCCTCAGGGTCCGGCAGATGGTCCAGCACCAGCGTGCCTCGAACGCTGGCGGTGCGGATGAGCATGGTGCCAAAGCCCAGAACCGCACCGATCAAGTGCTGCGCGATGTCAATGCTTTGGATTTTGGACAGTCGGGCCTCTTCCCAGCTCTCGTAGAGCAGGATCACCTTCTCTTCGTGCAGGACACGCCTATCGGTCACAAGGTAAAAGTCATTTCGCCAATCAAGGTACTCCCACACCACAGCGGCCGCGGGAACGAGGCTGATCAGCATGAAGAGAAGCAGCGAAGCGGACAGCACGCCGGTGCGGACCAGGAGCCAGGCGCCCGTGCCGAATCCCAGCCAGACAATGATCGGGACCAACAGGTTCTTGGCCAGCGCGAACCAATGTCGCCTGCGGAGCAGCAGGGCGCGTTCATCCGGTTCCAGCCACGGGAAGGTGGGTGTGCGCTGGCGCTCTCTCAGCAGGGGTCTGGGCCGGAGCTGCTCCCCAATCTGCGGATGCTCCTCCAAGAGCTGATCGAAGCGCTCTTTGGGGATGGCAAGTACCTCGACGTCAGCGGTGGCCTGCAGGCATGAACCGTAGGGGTCTCCGAACAGCAGAGCATCGTCGCCGAAATCCTGGCCTTCCCGCAGGTAGCCTACCGGTCTCTCAACCCCACTGAAATCAGCCTGGCGAAGGATGGCCTCTCCGGAATCAATGATGTAGAAGGTATTGCCGAACGCGTCCTGCCGGCACAGGCGGCTGCCTTTGGGGTAGGATTGTCTCTCTGCGACCTCGGCCACTCGTGCCAGGTTGTCAGGAGTCAGAGAAGCGAAGAGAGGGACGTTTTTCAGGCGCGTAACCGCATCCATAGGAACCGTTCCTCTGAGGCTCTTGCTGACTCATTCTACCACAATGCCCAGGGCGTAGCAAGGGCTCAGTGAGAGATCTCGAGGGGAAGAGAAAAGGCCGGCCTGCTGTGGCCGGCCCTCTAATGTCAGAAAGGTGGGGCAGTGGGCAAGATAGGACTCGAACCTACGACCTCCACGATGTCAACGTGGCGCTCTAACCAACTGAGCTACTTGCCCTGTACAGTGCCATTATAGTGCAAACGCCACTTTTGGCAAATCGATTGTCTACAGGGTAAGGCGAGCACTGAACGCTTCTTGGTTGGCAAAGGGGCCGACCGCTGCGAGGCTCAGTTGCTCCGCCGAGAAGAGCTGCCGAGCCAGGCGCTGCACATCGGCGGCCTGCACGGCATCGATCGCTGCGATAACCTGGTCTACCTCCAGAACCTTCTGGTCCAACACCTCCTGCTGACCGAACCACTGTGCGTTGGCAAAAGAGTCCTCCATGCGCAGCAGGAGGCGCCCCTTGGTGAACTCCTTGGCCTTGGTGAGTTCTGACTGTGGAACGGTTTCGTCGCACAGCATGCTGAGTTGCTCCATCATGGCACTGACCACGTCCTCGGCCTTTGCCGGCGGCACGCCAGCGAACAGGACCATTGCCCCGGTGTCACGGAGGTAGGAGGTGTAGGATCCGACGCTGTAGGCCAAGCCGCGCTTTTCACGGATCTCCAGGAAGAGCCGTGAGCTCATGCCCTCCCCGAGGATGGTGTTGAGGATACGCAGCCCGAAGCGGTCGGGATGATCCAGCGGCAGGCCGCGCAAGCCAACGCACAGGTGGGCTTGTTCAGTCTCGCGAAACTCGACGTCGAAATGCGGGCCTGGGGGAGCATCCACCGCTGGCAGGTAGGTGCGCATCCGCTGCTGCTGCCATGACTGGAACTCACTGCGCAGCTGTTCGAGCACAGCATCGTGATCCAGGTTCCCCGCCAGACTGATCACTGTACTGTGGGGCGTATAGGTACTTTGCACATAATCGAGCATTGTCTGGCGCGTGATGCCGGAGACCGATTCTTTGGTGCCTGCGATCTCCCAGCCGACCGGGTGCTGGGGCCAAATCAGCTGCTGAATCAGCACGTGCACCCAGGAATCGGGCATATCCATCATGCGGCTGATCTCTTGGATGATCACCTGGCGTTCCCGTTCCAGCTCGTCCCGATCGAACAGCGAGTTGCGGAATATGTCGACCAGCACGTCGAGCGCAAGCGGTAGATGAGGGTGGGCAACCTTGGCCCAGTAGGTGGTTACCTCGTTGCCCGTGCTGGCGTTCATGATACCACCCAGCCCCTCAATGGCTTCCGCGATCTCCTTGGCTTGCGGCCGGCGTTGCGTGCCCTTGAACAGCATGTGTTCGACAAAGTGCGAGATGCCCCTTTCGAGTTCATCCTCGTAGCGCGATCCCACGCCGGTGAAGATGCCCATGGCCACCGACCGGGTGTGGGGCATGGCAACTGTCACCACGCGCAGTCCGTTGTCAAAAGTTGTCTTGCGATACACTGGGTTTCCTCACAATTCAAGAATGATGGCAAAGAGGCAGGTGTGGCCTCGATCCGGGTGTGGCCCGCCCCGCGGAGAAATGCCTACCTCATGAAGACTTCTGGCACAACCAGCAGGCCCGAGGCGGCAATGGCCACCACGATGGCCCAATCCGAGGCAGTCAGCGGCACGGTCTCGAAAAGCGGCTGCAGGAACGGGACGTACAGCACGGCCAGCTGGAGTATGAAGGAGACGGCAACCGCCAACAACAGCGCGCGATTGCGGAAGGGGTTCATCCTGAAGACCGAGTACTTCTCGGAGCGGCAGTTGAAGACAAAGATCAGTTCGAACAGCACCGTCGAGGTAAAGACCATGGTGCGCAGTCTGCGCAGATCGACGAAACCTGTGTTGCGCCAGAACAGCAGCAGTATCATCTCGGCTACAAAGGCAACAACGGCCGCTACCACAACAAAGAGCACCATACCGTGGAAGATGCCTTCGTCAGGGTCTCGCGGCTTGCGCTCCATGATATCCTCGTCGTAGGGGTCGACGCTCAGGGCAAGCGCCGGCAGACCATCGCTCACGATGTTCAGCCATAGCACCTGTATGGGCAGCATGGGCAGCGGCAGTCCCAGCAGTGTTGAGCCGGCTACCAGCAGTATCTCGTCAAGGTTTGTGCTTAGCAGCAGACGGATGAACTTTCTGATGTTGTCGTAAATCCCCCGTCCTTCCTGCACGGCCTTGACGATGGTGGCAAAGTTGTCGTCGGCAAGGATCATATCCGATGCCTGGCGGGTCACGTCGGTGCCCTTGATGCCCATCGACACGCCGATGTCTGCACCCTTGACCGCGGGAGCGTCGTTGACACCATCGCCCGTCATGGCGACGATGTGGCCTTGCTGCTTGAACGCTTCCAGCACGCGGACCTTGTGCTCGGGAGAGGTGCGGGCAAAGACGGAGATGCGCTCCACCTGCTGCTGCAGTTCCTCGTCGCTCATCTTGTCGAGTTGCAGACCCGTGATCACCTGTTGCTCGCCACTCAGCAATCCGACGGCCTGCGCAATGGCTTTTGCCGTCAGCTCGTGATCTCCGGTGATCATTACAGGGCGGATCCCAGCGCGCTTGGCCACGGCGATGGCCTCGCTGACCTCCTCTCGCGGAGGATCGATCATGCCTACGAGACCAACAAAGACCAGGTCCCGCTCCACTTCTTCGGGACTGAGCTTTGTCCCTGGTTCGATCGAACGGTAAGCAAAGGCCAGCACGCGCAGCGCTTCGCTGGCCAGGTCCCTGACGGTGGCCAGGATCAACTCACGCTTGGCTTCGGTCAGCTCCTGCAGTTCTCCATCAACGTAGATGTAGCTGGCCAGCGGCAGCACGACCTCGGGAGCCCCCTTGAGGTAGGCGGTCTGATCGCCATTGGACTCGTGGATCGTGGTCATGCGCTTGCTGAGCGAGTCGAAGGGTATCTCGGCGATGAGGGGGTTGTCCTTCAGCAGCTCATCTCGCCAGATGTTGGCCTTGCCAGCCATGGTGAGCAAGGCACCCTCAGTCGGGTCGCCCACAATGGACCAACCCCCGTTCTCGGTCAGCGCGGCGTGGTTGCACAGCGCCGCGGTCTTGAGCAGCATGGAGAGACCCGGCTCCGCGCCGGCGTCAATGGCTTGGCTATCCCTGAGGAACTCGCCTTGGGGGGCGTAGCCGCCGCCGGTGATCTCAAAGACCTGTTCGCCCACAACCACTTTCCTGGCGGTCATCTCGTCCTTGGTCAGGGTGCCGGTTTTGTCTGAGCAGATCACCGTGGTCGAGCCCAGCGTCTCCACGCTGGCCAGGCGGCGCACGATCGCATTGCGCTGCGACATCCGCCGCACACCCAAGGCCAAAGCTACAGTCACAACAGCCGGTAGGCCCTCGGGAACTGCCGAGACGCCAAGCGCTACGGCCAAAAGAAAGCTCTCCAGAACGGGCTGTCCCTCCAGTACCTCGAGGGCAAAGAGCATCACCGAGATGAGGACGACGAGGCCTCCGAGCATGACGCCCAATGATTGAAGGCGCTGTTGCAGGGGCGTGGGTTCGTCCTCTGCGCTCTGGATGTTCTCGGCGATCTTGCCGAACTCCGTTTCCATGCCCGTAGCGACAACCAGCCCTGTGCCTCGGCCATAGGTGGCGATCGTTCCCGAGTAGACCATATTCTCGCGGTCTGCCAGGGGCGTTTCTTCGGCGAGCGACTCTACCACCTTGAGCGATGGTACGCTCTCTCCGGTCAGGATCGCCTCGTCGACTTTGAGATTCATGGCCTCGATGAGCCTGACATCGGCGGCAATACTGTCCCCGGCTTCAAAGAGCAGGATGTCTCCAGGGACCACGTACTTGGCTTCGGTGATCATCTCGGCGCCGTCGCGGCGCACCTTGGCCTTGGGCGCTGCGAGCTTCTTCAACGCCTCAATGGCTTGCTCGGCCCGATACTCCTGCACGAATCCGAGAATGCCGTTCAGCAAAACGATGGCGGCGATAATGACTGCGTCGGTTATCTCACCGACCGCAAAGGAGATAGCAGCTGCAGCAATGAGGATCAGGACTAGAAAGCTCCTGAACTGGTTGACAAAGACCTCAAGAGCCGAAGTGCCTTTTTCTTCTCGCAGCTCGTTGGGCCCGAACTCCTCCAGCCGCTTGAGGGCCTCTTCGGCGGTCAAGCCCTTGGCTGAGGATTCGAGCATGCCCAGCGCTTGCTGGGGCTCTACAGTGTGATACAGTTCATCCATCAAATGACCTCGTCTTGATCGGGGATGCTGCCCGATTGGCATCTAGCAACAAGATAACCTCGGACCATCCTCAAGCACATGCTCGCCGGGGCGTGCCCGGCGCTGCATGTCCCGCGTGTGGCCCCAGGTTGAAAAGGCGTCACAACATGGTTTGGCGCTACACGCTATGCCGCGCCTAAGAATCGGCCTCATCCGCCGGCCCGGAACCTACTGGCAGAGGGCGAGCCGGCGCCTGCAGGCTACGGCCCTTGTAGCTCGGTCAGGAGCGACTCTGCGATGGCCTGCAATTGGGGGTCATCGTTCAGCGGCAGAAAAGTCTGCAGTGCCTCGATGGCCTCCTGGCTCTTGCCCTGCAGTCTGAAGGCGTTGCCCAAGCCGAAATAGGCGCGTGCCAGCGTCGGATCAAGGCGCAGCGCTTCTCTGAACTCGGCAATGCTGGCATCGAGTTTTGATTGCTGCACGTAGGTCGCGCCAAGGTTGTAGTGGATGTCGGCGTCCTCTGGCGCCAAGGCAATGGCGCGGCCAAACTCAGTGGCAGCCTTCTCGAACTGCCCCTGCTCATAGTACACGGCGCCCAGATTTGAGCGCGCATCCACGTTGTCAGGGTCCAGTTCGAGGGTCCTCTGGAAGGTGGTTGATGCGTTTGCCAGATCGCCCTGTTCAAAGTACGCATTGCCCAGCCTAAAGTGCCCTTCGACTGAATTGGGATCCAGGCGGATCACGGTCTGGAACTCTGCAATGGCCTCGGTGATCTCCCCAGCGTCCATGTGCTCGCGTCCCGACGCCAAGTGGGTTTCTGCATCACCCTCCACTGTTGGCTCGGGAGTGCCGCCACCGCAGCCCAGCAGTGAGATCAGGATGACAGCCACCGCACCCCAGGCGAAGAGCTTTTTGGCCACCCTTTGGTCCATACCTCTGGCCTCCATCATGCCGTGAAGAGTGCCTCTTTCACTCCTGATAGGACAGCACAACCACCTGCGTCTCCGAGGGGAGCTTGCTCTTGCTGACCTCAAAGCTGTCCTGTGGAGCGACATCCGGTATTCCCATCTCATTGAGCAGACCGCTCACTGCCTGCAGCCTGCGACTCACCCTCTTGGTCTTGTAGTGCATGGGTATCACGATCTTGGGTTCCAGCAGGCCGATGACCTCGGCAGCCTGGTTGGGGTTGATGGTTTTGATCCCACCGACGGGTATGAGCAATACGTCCATATCGCTCAACGCCTGTATCTGCGACTGCGAGGAGGGGACGTGGTCGAGGTTGCCGAGGTGACATACCGTTAGCCCATCCTCTAGGTCGAATAGATAGATGGTATTCTTGCGCTGGTCCGACTTTTTCGCCTTTTTCATCTCGGTGGCGATGCCGGTGACAAAGACGCCCCTAACCTCGTACTCACCGGGACCGTCGATCACCTTCGCATCCCCACGAACCGGGCCGCAGTTGTTATAGTCCGGGTCGTCCAGACTGACGGTGACGATGTGGGCGGTCATGCGCGGCAGTTCGTAACCAGAGTCCTTGCCGCAAGGATCGGTAATGACTATGGCGCCTCTGGTTTTCAGCCGGAAGCAGGTCTGACCGTACCAGGTGATTTCCATGAGCTAGTCTCCACTGGCGCTGCGCTGTGACCCAAGCATCACAGGAACCACAAGACGCCGCCGCCACAGGTCACGATTCATGCCAATAGCCCTGCCGGCGGCCGCGGGCTTGGCGCATTCTGGAACGCGATTGGCATTCCCAACGCGTCACAGATCAGGCCGCCAGGTGATCAAGTTTTTCCTTGATCCTTTGCGCTTCGGCAAGCAGGGCCTTGTCGGCATCAAAGATGGCGATACCCTGCATATCGGCCTCAATGGCTTTCTGACTAAAGGGCAGCAGGCCAAGCAGGTCATCGCCGGGAAGGCTGTCGCGGATAAAGGCCGCGTCCTGCTCATTGCGGATCTTGTTGCCAACGACATAGACCTTGTGGATCCACAGGTCCCCAGCGAGACGACGGATCGCCTGGGCGGTCTGCACGCTGCGACGGCCGGGTTCGACGACGACGATGAAAGCATCCACCGCGCTGGCGGTCCCCCGCCCCAGGTGCTCGAGCCCGGCTTCCATATCCAGTATCACCACCTCCGAGCGGCCCACCACCAGATGGCGAACGAGGTTGCGCAACAGGGAGCTTTCGGGGCAGATGCATCCGGCGCCGCCACGTCCCACCGTACCCAGAACGAGCAGCTTGATGCCGCGGTGGCTGGCCGAGAAGCGGTCGGGAATGTCATCGACCTTGGGGTTGAGCGAGAAAAAGCCGCCGCTCTCACCCGGCCGGGCTCCGGTACGCTCCTCGATCAGCTCATCCATCTTGGCGATTGGCGTGATGCCCGCGGCAACGTCAGCAGGCACACCCAGCGCAGAGGCCAGGTTCGCATCCGGGTCTGCGTCAATGGCCATGACAGTGTTGCCTTCGTTGGCGTAGATGAAGGCCAGCAGCGCGGAAAGCGTGGTCTTGCCCACGCCTCCTTTTCCAGTGATGGCCAGTTTAGGCATGAACGGTGTCCCTCCAGCCTAGTCCATGGGGATCAGGTATTCGATCTCAGCTGCGCCACGCTCGGCTTGCAGCCAGCGCATGAACATATTCTGCCGCCACACCGGCAGCATGTCCTCCGGCACTTGCCTGGAGGGGTCTCTTTCCAGTACCTCGATGATGTGGTAACCAAAGTCGGTCTTCACGATGCCGCTCATCTGGCCAGGTGCCAAGGCGAAGGCAACCGCTTCCACCTGGATCGGCATCACGCCGCGGGGGAAGAAACCGAGGTCGCCGCCGGCTTCGCTGCTTCCCTGGTCCTGCGAGAACTGCCTTGCTAGCTCGGCAAAAGACTCACCGGATCGCAGTCGGATCAGGATGTCCATCGCCTCCGCCTCGGTCTCTAGCAGGATGTGCCGGGCGTGTGCCTGCTCGACCAGCGGCGCCTCCGAGCCCACAACCTGCTCTTGGAAGGCCACGGTGACCAGTTGCTGGCGCAGCTGGGCGCGAAACGCGTCACGGCTCAGGTTGTTGGCTGTCAGCCACTCTTCGAACCTGGCGACATCGTCTCCGATCAGGCGGGCCATCTCCTCGTCCACCTGCTGGTCGGAGACCGTGATGCCCGCTTCTGATGCCGCCTGCTCAATGAGCAGCTGGTCGATCATGGCGTCGAGGATCTGCCGGCGTAGCTGGGCCAGGGCCAGCCCGCCTTCTTCGGTGTCCGGATTGAGGTCCTGCTGTTGGCTCAGTGATTCAACGGCCAGCGCGACCTGCTGCTCGTAGGCTTCCAGTTCTACAAACTGCCCGCTCACGAATGCGGCGGACGGGACAGCTGGCGTCGGTCTGAGAGCCTGCTCGGTTGGAGCAGGTGCTGGCGCAGTGGGCACCGTCTGTTCGGGCGTTGCGGTGGCCGGTGTAGTCTCTGCCTGCGTCTCTGCCGGTGCTGGCGCACTGGTAGGCGTCGCCACAGGAAGGGTCGGTTCTGGGCTGGTTGGACTCGCGCAGGACAGGACCAGCAAGCTCACCATTACCAGCAGCACGCCGAGACGTATACGGTGAGATGAGTTGTTCATCTGCTTCTCCCCCAGTCCCTCTGTGTAGGCTCAATGATGGTCATAATACGCTGATGACACGCTGTGCTATTATATCCGGAAAAGCGAAATCCGCAAGCGCTGGGCTAGCCTCCACACGTGGGCCTCACGGCGGCTCGCGTTCCCGAAATTGGCCGGAAAACTGCCCATAGGGACTTGACATCCTGCGGATTTTGGCTATGATATAGGCACAATTAGCACTCTTCATAGGAGAGTGCTAATGCTATGTTCACGAACAATTGGCTACAGGAGGTTGTACACATGGCTAAGGAAGTCAAGGACATCAAGCCCTTGGGCGATCGATTGCTGGTGGAGCCGATCGAGAAGGAAGAGACCACGGCGAGCGGGATTGTCCTTCCCGAAACGGCGAAGGAAAAGCCCCAGGAAGGGGTAGTCCTGGCTGTAGGTCCTGGCCGCCTGCTGGACAGCGGTGAGCGGGCGCCCATGGAAGTCAAGGTCAAGGACACCGTGCTCTATGCCAAGTACGCTGGCACTGAGCTGAAGCGAGACGACAAGAAGTACCTGATTCTGAGCGAGAAGGACATTCTCGCGATCCTGAAGTAGCACGTAGGCAGACGGGAAATCATCCGAAGGAGGAATAGGAATGGCTAAGCAGTTGGCATTTGGAGAAGACGCGCGACGGCGTCTCAAGGCGGGCATGGACACCCTTTCTGATGCCGTCGTTACCACCCTTGGTCCAAAGGGCCGTAACGTAGCACTGGACAAGAAGTTTGGTTCGCCGACCGTCACCCATGACGGTGTGACCGTAGCGAAGGAGATCGAGCTCAAGGATCCCTTTGAGAACATGGGTGCCCAGCTTCTCAAGGAAGCGGCCACCAAGACGAACGATGTAGCAGGTGACGGCACCACCACCGCAACGCTTCTGGCGGCTATGATTGTGGAGGAAGGCCTCAAGAACGTCACCGCCGGTGCGAACCCAATGCTGATCAAGCGCGGCATCCTCAAGGCCACCGAGTCCGTCGTCGAGTCTATCAAGGGCCAGTCCAGGGAAGTCAAGGACAAGACGGATATCGCCCATGTGGCGGCCATCTCGGCTGCTGACATGGAAATCGGCGAGCTGATCGCTGAGGTGATGGACAAGGTCGGCAAGGACGGCGTCATCACCGTGGAAGAGTCCAAGGGCCTGGCCTTTGAGACCGAGTACGTTGACGGCATGCAGCTCGATCGTGGTTACATCTCCCCGTACTTTGTCACCAACCCCGAGCGCATGGAAGCTGACCTGGAAGAGCCTTACATCCTGGTCACCGACCGCAAGATCTCTGCAGTCACGGACATTGTGCCGCTGCTGGAGAAGCTGGTTCAGGTGGGCAAGCGAGAGGTGCTGGTCATCGCCGAGGACGTGGACGGCGAGGCCCTGGCCACCCTGGTGCTGAACAAGCTGCGCGGCATGCTCAACGCCGTCGCTGTAAAGGCACCCGGCTTTGGCGATCGGCGCAAGGAGATGCTCCGCGACATTGCCGTGCTGACCGGCGCACAGGTTATCACCGAGGAGATGGGCCGCAAGCTGGAGACCACCACCATCAACGATCTCGGTCGCGCTGGCAAGGTTGTCATCACCAAGGACGACACAACCATCGTCGATGGCAAGGGCGATGAGAAAGAGATCAAGGGGCGGATCGAGCAGATCAAGGCCCAGATCGAGACCACGACCTCTGACTATGATCGCGAGAAGCTCCAGGAGCGGCTGGCCAAGCTGGCTGGCGGCGTAGCCGTCATCCGGGTCGGCGCCGGCACAGAAGTTGAGCTGAAGGAGAAGAAGCACCGTGTCGAGGACGCGCTCTCTGCTACCCGAGCAGCGGTAGAGGAAGGCGTGGTGCCGGGTGGCGGGGTTGCGCTCATCAACGCGGTTCCCGCTCTCGACGACGTCAAGATGCCTTTGCGCGACGAGCAGACCGGTGTGGACATCGTTCGCAGCGCGCTGCGGGCTCCCATGCGCATGATTGCGGAGAACGCAGGCAAGGACGGCGCGGTGATCATTGAAGAGGTCCGTCGCCGGCAGAAGGCGAAGAAGAACGTCAACATCGGCTACGATGTGATCGCAGAGGATTATGTCGACATGTACGAAAAGGGCATCATTGACCCGGTGAAGGTCACGCGCTCGGCAGTTGAGAACGCGGCCTCCATCGCGGCGATGATCCTCACCACTGAGGCGTTGATCACCGACATCCCTGAGAAGAAGGAGATGCCGGCCGGCCCGCCAATGCCGGAGTACTAAACCGAGGCACACAAAGAGCCCCTCACCCGAGGGGCTCTTTTTTTGTGCACCCGGCCTGGCAGTGTCGCAGTTCGGTTCCTATTGGGCACTTGACCCACGCGCCGCGCCTCTGTGGACAGCCCAGGGTGCGACTGTTCGACCCCCGCCTTGGCTGAGCAGCTGCTACACGACGGAGCAATGGGCGCTCAGTTTGAGCGGGACAGCGGCCCTCAGTTCGTGGTGGCTGTGCCGTCGCTCCTTCGTGAGCGGGCCCGCGTTGGGTCTGCCGCAAAGCTTTCGTAAGCCCTCAGAGAGGCCACTCCGGCCAGAATCATCAGGCTCCCAATGAGCTGCGTTCCCGTCAGCCGCTCCCCGAGCAGGAGGTAGGCGATTGCGGCAGTAAAGACCGGTTCGAGCGTGAGAATCAGGTTGGCCACGCTCGAAGGCAGGTAGGCAAGGCTGACGTTGTACAATCCAAATCCCAGCACCGTCGGTCCCGCCGCTAGCAGGAAGAGCAGAGACCAACCGAACAGGGCACCGCCTAGCACAAAGAGGTCAGCTGCCTGGACAGCTGCGCCCGGAAGGAACTCCCCCGGGACGAGGTTGACCAGCAGCAAGAAGACGGAAGCAGAACCCATGGTGTAGAGCAAGGTTGTCCACGGGTCGAGCCCGCGCTGCCAGGCAGAGCGGCCCATCAGACTGTATAGGGCATAGCACAGGCCCGAGAGGATCCCGGCTAGAATGCCCACAATGTATACGTTGCGAGCGGCCGAATTGAGTGCTCCTGAGACCAGCGTACAGCCGGCCAGGCTGAAGGCGATGGCCAACAGCTTGACCCAGCCGAGACGCTCCTTGAGAAGCCATGCGCCCAGCAGAGCGGTGAAAGCTACCGAGCAATAGACCAGGACAGTAGCGAGGGCCGCCCCATTCAGGGAAACGGAAAGCGTCCATAGGGCATTGAAAACCGCGAACACCACGCCGTAGAAGACCAGATAGAGGAGGTGTTGTGGCTCCGCGCGCAGCAACGACGGGCGCAAACGGGCCAGCACCAGCGATAGGGTCAGGGTGGCAAAGACGTCGCGCCAAAGGGCGAGCACCAGCACGGGCATGCCATAGGCTTGCGTGAGGTGCCGGATGAAGACAGCCGTGGTCGACAGGATGGCGGCACTGGCCAGCGCGATAGCATAGCCACGCGTGAGGTGTGAATCGGGGGAGGTGTTGATGGACATGCGCAGCTCACGCTTTGCCAGGCCCTGCCTCGACAGCTGGCAGAAGAATGGCAAAGCACGAGCCTTGACCGAGCTGGCTGGTGACGCCGATTGTACCACCGTGCGCTTCCACGATCTCTTTGGCAATGGCCAATCCGAGCCCGGCCCCCTTTGAGCTGCCCCGCGATTTGTCGGCGCGGTAGAAACGTTCAAAGATCCGCGGCAAGTCTTGTTCGGCGATCCCGCGGCCGCTGTCCTCCACGCTGATGGCCAGCCAGCGCCCGTCGTCAAGTGCCTGACTTAGCAGGCCGCAGGGCAACTCAGGCTGGGTTCTCCCGCCTCGAGAGCGCAGTGCCGTGGCCTTGACGTCAATGCGCCCGCCATCCGGCGTGTAGCGGATGGCGTTGTCGATCAGGTTTGAGAGGGCCTGCTCCAGGCGCGCCTTGTCGCCCATGACGGTTGGGAGCCCTTGCGGCAGAGAATAGGTGAGCGCAAGGCCCTCTTCGTTGGCGACAGGGGCGAACTTGGCCGCGGTGCGCTCGATGAGCTCGGCCGGGCCAATGGCCACCTGCTCTTGGATCACTTCGCCAGCATCAAAGCGGGCCAGATCGAGCAGTCGCTCGATCAGCTCACCCATGCCTTCGGCCTCTTCCTTGATGATCTGTGCAGCGCGCCGGTACCCTTCCTGGTCGTGGATGGCGCCCTCCAGCATGGCCTGCGAAAAGCCCTGCATCGAGGTCAGCGGCGTCTTGAGGTCGTGCGACACGTTTGCTATGAGGTCGCGCTGGGACTGACGGCTGCGCTGCACCTCGCGGGCCATGCGGTTGAAACTGTCCGCCAACCGTGCCACCTCGTCCCGCCCACGAACCCGAACGACCTGTTCATAGTCCCCCTCGGCCATACGAACCGATGCATCGGTCATGGCCACAATAGGTCTGGTGATTGAACGCGACAGCAGCACGGAAACGATCACCGAAAGGACCAGCGCGATCAGCCCGGCGAGGAAGAGAGGGCGCAAAAGCTCACGCCAGGCTGGTGTGAGTTCTCGCTCAGGGATAGCCACCACCACGTGGCTCGGTATTACGCTGGACGCCACTGCCCCTGCGGGGGGCGGTTGGAGGGGCGATATGATCAGCACCGAGTCCTGCCCATCTGCGTCCCTGTAGCGGCGGAACAGCACGCCGCCTCGTGGGGTGGCGACGAGTTCTTCCAGTGGAACCGGGAGGGTCTTTCCGGTGAGGGGCCTTTCCTGAGACGTGTCGGCTAGAACGACGCCATCCTTGTCAATCAGCAGGGCCCGCAATCCCAGCGGCGTGATCTGCTCTGATACTCTTGCCGCGATCTGTGGCAGGCCAAAACGCAGGGTCATCAGGGCCTGAACCTGCTGTGTAACGGCGCCGGCGGTCACGCGATAGCGGCTCAAAGCGGCGTCGCGCTGGTAGCGGTTGATCAGCACGATCGCCCCCAGGCCAGCGAGAAGCAGGCATAGCACAACGATCAGGGCGTAGGATAACACCAGCTTGGTGCGGATGCTGCGGAACATCTATGCCTGCTCCTCGACGAGCTTGTAGCCTACGTTCCACACTGTTTCGATGCGCACGCCGCTGCCCTCCAGCCTGTCCCGCAGCCTGGCAACGTGAACGTCCACCGTCCGTGTTCCGCCGGCATAGTCATAGTTCCAGACACGGTCGAGCAGTTGGTCACGGCTGAACACAAAGCCTGGCCGGGCGGCCAGCGCCAGCAGGAGGTCGAACTCCTTGGTCCGCAGCTTGACACGCTCGCCTGCGACATGCACTTCGCGCCGATCGGCATCGATTTCCAGTCGGCCGATGCGCAGCACCTCGCCGGGTGGGGCTTGGCCCTCGACGCGGCGCAGCACCGCCTTAACCCGGGCGACCAGCTCCCGCGGATTAAAGGGCTTGACCATGTAGTCATCGGCGCCCAGTTCAAGGCCTACGATGCGGTCTACATCTTCGCCGCGCGCCGTGAGCATGATGATCGGTACGTCGTTGCCTCCCTGGCGCAGGCGCCGGCACACCTCCCAACCGTCGATTTCGGGAAGCATGATGTCCAAGACGACCAGGTTCGGCCGGTGTTCTTCGACCAACTGCAGCGCGGCCGGCCCATCGCCGGCGCTGATAACGTTGTAGCCATCGTTCTGCAGGTACAGGGTGGCCAGTTCTACGATGTGCGGCTCATCGTCCACAACCAGAATGGTATCCATGAGCGTTTCCTCACAAGCTTTGCTTGCTGCGTCTCAGATTATAGGGCTCAAGGAAAGGAGCACCAATCGCACCGCTCGGTGTCGCCGGCAGTGAGGTGCTACACGCGCTCGTGTTGAGCGGTCGTCGACTGTGCGGAGGTGCCCCGGCGCTTCGCCGTCTGCTCGTCATGCTGCATCACTCGCAGCACGTCGCGCATGCCCGACTCGACGTAGGGGTACACCAGCCACACGCAGGCCAGACCGAAGAGCGCACCGCTCGATACGCGGCTCCACCAGGTGCTCTCCCACAGGGTGAGCAGCTGTCCGAGGCCATCCAAGGCGATGGGTAGGCTCAGCAACGCAAAGGTCTTGAGCGACAGGGGACGCAGCCGCTCCCGCACCGCGCCAAAGACCAATCCAAAGATCAGCATGGCCAGGTAGAGCGCCATGTCCCGCTGGCAGAGGGCCATCTTGAAGCCGAGCTGGGGATTGCCGACAAAGCGCAACGGCACATCTGGCCCGACCAGCTGCTCGAGTTCCTGCAAGCTGTAGGCGAGCTGCGGGCCAAACAGGAAGAACGATCTCTCCGGAAGCTGGTGGCAGAACGGCCGAAAGAGGGTGTACATTGCCTGTCCGGCCCTTTGATAGCCTGCTGCCATGAGGGCAGGCGCCAGAACAGGCAGCGCTACGCTTGCCGCGATGACCGCGTTGCTGGCGAGCAGCCAGTGCTTGGCAATTGCATGTACGAAACGATTGAGGATGGCGGTGATCCTAGCCGCCCCGGCGGACACTTGCTCGGGGTGCTCAGGAGCTTGGAGAGTGGTGTTAGCGGACTGTCTCACCCTGTTGTGTTTTCCCTTCCACAGTGCGTTGCAGTCTGTCGAGTTCGCGCTCCAAGCGGCGCTGGCGGCGCGCGATACCGAACAGATAGGCGCAGATCGCCAGCCAGGCCACAGCATAGGCGGCTGCCAGGTAGACGAGATTGCTCATGTCCTGCTCCTACGGCCTCGTGGCCGTGATGCGATGCCTCAATGCGCTGACATCGTGCTCCAGCCGTGCCACTCGGATGCGCGTCCACATCAGGCACACGTAGAGCGCGGTAAAGGCCAGCAGCGACGCCAGCAGCGCCACCAGCATGCGCGGCGCCACGGCGAATCCCGAAGTGGTGAGGACGGCCGGGTGGATCGTGCGCCACATGCGGATGGCCAGAAAGACGATGGGCACGTTCACAAAGCCGACGATGCTCAACACGGCGCCGACGCGCGCATTCCGCTCCTCACTGCCACCGAGCCGGCGCAGCATCAGTGTGGTGGCATAGTACAGGCACATGACCAGTGTGGTGGTCAAACGCGGGTCCCATGTCCACCAGGTGTTCCAGACTGGGCGCGCCCACAGTGAGCCCTCAACAAGGGCGATCGTGCTGAACAGCAGCCCGATTTCGACTGAGGCGGCCGTCACACGGTCCCACCTGGGGCTGCGCTTGGCCAGGTAGAGCAGGCCGCTGGCGCAGGCCACCAGGAAGGCAAGGAAGCCCACCCAGGCCGAAGCAACATGGTAGTAGAAGATGCGCTGCACGTGCCCCATGACCCGTTCTGTGGGTGCAAAGATGAACACAGCGTACAGGCTGAACAGCACCAACACGGCCGTGAGGCCCACAACAAGTGGGAGCGCATCGTTCTGATCTTGAGACAAGGTCCTATTCCTCTATCACGTACTCGAAGGTGAGAACTGCGATGACCACAGAGATGATATCAAAGGCCAGCAACAGACGCAACCACGGGGCGTATGCCGCGAGTGTTTGGCCCTCAAGGACCTGGGCGGTTGAGCGCGTCGCGGCTGTGAGAACTGGGACCACGATGGGCAGAAGCAGCAACGGCAACAGGATCTCGCGTGCGCGGCTGTTCATTGCCACCGCGGCAAACAGCGTGCCCGCCGAGGCAAAACCCACGGTGCCAAGGAACACAACAAGCCACAGAGCGGGGCTGCCGACAGGTACCCGGAAGAGTACGGAAAAGACGGGCAGGAAAAGGGCCTCGGCGGTCAACATGAACAGCGTGTTGCTGATGCACTTGGCGATGTAGATGGCACTGCGGTCGACGGGCGCGAGCATCAAGCCCTCGATGCAAGCACGGTCCTGCTCCGCAGCGAAGGAGCGGTTCAAGCCCAACACGCCGGCAAAGACAAAGGCCACCCAGATGAGGCCGGGGGCGATCTGCAAGACATTGTCGATTCGTAACTCCAGGGCCAGATTAAAGGTCACGGCCACCATCAGGGCAAAGAGGAGCATTGCGCTCAGTGCCTCCCTGCTGCGTGCCTCTGCCAGGACGTCCTTGGCCACTATGGCTGCCACGCTGCGCCAGTAGCTCATCGGCGCTCCCCTGTGCAGCGGTCATAGGCGGCCCGCAAATCGTCAGCCGTGCGTTGCGGATCAAGCCGCTGGACCAGGCGGCCGTCCAGAAGGATGAGGACCTCGCCGCCAAGCTCAGAGGCGCGCGCCAAGTCGTGGGTGGTCATCAGCACGGTGTGCCCCGCATCCCGCAACTGGCCCAGCAAGCTGCTCAAGATCGCAGCGCCATGTCTGTCCAGGCTGCTGTAGGGCTCGTCCAGGAGCAGAAGCGGCGGCCGGTGCAGTATCGCCCGGGCGATGGCCACGCGCTGCTGCATGCCCCGCGAGAGGGTGTGCAGGGGGTCCTCCTGGCGCTCGCCCACGCCCAAGCGGTTCAGCAGGGCGTGAATCCATGTGTCCAGATCGTCAACGCCGTACATGCGCCCGTAAAAGCGCAGATTCTCTTGTGGAGAGAGGTGCCCGTACAGCAGGGTCTGCTCGCCGACCCAGCCAATCAAGTTACAAAGGGCGGCGTCGTGCCCCTGCACCTCCAGACCCTGTAGGAGCACGCGGCCCGTTGAGGGGCGGGTCAGCGTGGCCAGGACGCGAAGCAGAGTGGTCTTGCCAGCCGCGTTGGGGCCGAGGACGGTGACCAACGCTCCACAGGGCACGCGCAGGGTGATGTCTTGCAGGGCGCTGACATGGCCGAAGGACTTGCACAGGTCGTGCGTTTCAATGGCCCACTCGCTCTGTTGAGACTGGGGTAGCGGGCCGATCATGCCGCCGTTCTCTCATTGCGGCGGGTAGGCCATACAGCGATCAGGGTGCCCAGCAGGAGAACTGCGCCGCCGATCCACAGCCAGACTACCAGCGGATAGACGCTGACGCGGAAGGCGACGCTGCCGTCGCTGCCAGGTTGGCCAAGTGACACGTAGAGATCGTCCGCCAGCGTGCTTCGGACCGACACCTCGCTCACAAAAGCGTCAATGTTCCAGTGGAAGTTCCTCTCCGGTCGGAGCGTCGCCACGCGCGCATCGCCACGATAGACCGCAATCGCAGCGATGTGACGCCTTCTGGCGGGCTCGTCAAGCACCTGTAGCCCCTCGTATTCCAAGGTGTAGTTCAACACTTCGGTGCGCTGGCCGGCGCTGAGGGTCACCAGTCTCTCGGCCTTGAGAGCGGAAGACCCTACAATGCCCACCGCGATGAGCAGGATAGCAAGGTGGACGAGCTGGGCGCCAAGGCTTCGCCGGGCCATCCAGATGGCGGAGCGTTTGGCTCCCTGCGCGGGCCGCCACTCGGTGCGGCGCAGAATGTCTATCAGGCGTCCGACGGTGAGGCTCGCTGCAAAGGCGATCAACGCCAAGGCCAGGACGACAAAGGGATGTGTTTTGGCAAGCGCCAGCGTAGCTGCGGCGGTGGCCAGCGCCACGAGTGCTGGAAAGGAGAACCGTCGCCGAATCGACCGCCAGGACGAGCGACGCCATCCCAGAAGGGGGCACACCGCGATCAGCAGCACAGTCACTGCACCCAGAGGGGCGAACACGCGATCGTAAAACGAGCGGTTGAGGTGTATGCGCATTCCCCAGATGCGTTGGCTGAGATTGGGGAACAGGATGCCCAACAGAATGGCACCGGCGAGGCCGAGGAACAGTAGGTTGGTCACCAGAACCGCCGATGCGCGCGAAAGCAGTCGCTCGGGCTGCTCTGCGTCTGCCAGTGCCGCCCGCCGCCTCCACAGCAAGAGACCAGCGCTGGCCGTCACGACGGCGATGAATCCCAGCAGGAGATAGGCCACCGGCTGGATGTTCTGCGAAAAGCCGTGCAGGTCGGAGATGATCAGGCCGCCACGAGTGACCAACGTGGCAAAGATACACAGCACAAAGATGCCAATGGGGAGTGCGGCGTTCCAGCCCTTGAACATGCCCAGGCGCTCCTGCGCTAAGAGGGAGTGCAGGAACGCTGTGCCGGCCAGCCAGGGAAGCAGCGAGGCGCTCTCAACGGGGTCCCAGGACCAGTAGCCACCCCAGCCCAGTTCGGTGTAGGCCCACCAAGCACCGATCAGAATGCCCGCGCTCAGGAACAGCCAGGCGCTGATGGACCAGCGCCGCAGTTGCTGGAGTTCTTCTGACGATGGTGCACTGTGCCCCACCAATAGCCATGCCAGGGCCGAGGCAAAGGGCACACTGTAGGTCGCATAGCCCAGGAACAGGATGGGGGGGTGTACCACCATGCCAGGGTTCTCTAGTGTGGGCAAGATGCCCAGGCCATCCGCTGGAGCTATGGACATAACGACAAAGGGATTCTGCACGGTGAGCAGCATCAGGGCGAAAAAGGCCTGCACCGCCGCCAATGTGGCCAGCACAAAGGGCCAGGCGGCCGTGCCGCGTTCCCGTTGCGCAGCGGTCGCCATGGCCGATACAGCGCCCACAAAGAGCGCCCACAGCAGCAAGGAGCCTTCCTGGCCAGCCCACAGGGCGGAGATAACATAAATTGGCGACTGAGCAGCGCTGGTGTGCGCGTAGACGTACTTCACTCGAAAGTCTCTCGATAGCAGCAGGTACAGCAGGGCGGCGGCAGCAAGGGCGAAAAGGATAGCGGTGGCGATGAGGCCACGCTCGGCACGGCGGACCCACCGTGGCTGGGCACGGCGTGCTCCCCAGAGGGCTGCCAGGGCACTGTAGAGGGCAGTGCACATAACGAGGATGAGAGCGCCGTAGCCAGCGACGATCAACGGAGGCATGGGGGGTGCCGTGGTTGCGGCCTGAGCATGTCGGCTACGGCTCGCGGGTGGCGAGCGGCGCCTCGTATTTGGAAGGACACTCGAAGAGCAGTTGGCCGGCTTCGAACACGCCGTCCTCGCGATAGCGCCCCTCTACCAAGGCTTCTGCGGCATCGCCAAAGGCGTCGGGTTGGATCCCCGCATATGACACATCCAGGGTCTCGGCGCCGTCCACCAGCTGAAAGTGCAAGGTCATCTCATCGGCGTTCCAAAGGATAGAACTGCCGTCGACAATCCCGCCCACCCGCACACCGCGACCGTAGATGGCAGGGCGCTGCGCTTTGAGTTCGTGGATGGTCATCGCGTATACCGCCACGCCCTGTGCGCTGCTCAGTACAAGGTAGAGTATGACCACAACAATAACCGCAGCGCCGGCGATCCAGCGCCAGTTGCTGCGGCCGTGTGCTCTTGGCTGTCTCGATGTCATTCTGCTACTGGGAACCTCTCGTTTTCGTCCCTGGCTGCCCGCCTCTCTCGGCACCAGAGGGCGGCGAGAACCTGCCGCTGGCCACAAGCCGCTTGGTCTCTTTCATCATGCAATGATCCATGACCACGAGCAATCCTGCTGCTGCAGCTCGCTGGGCGGCCTCGAGATGGCGCACACCCTCCTGCATCCAGACCGCCTTGGCCCCGATGCGGATGGCCCGGTCAACGATGTCCGGCACGGCCTCTGGCCGGCGGAAGATATCCACCACATCCACCGCTTCGGGGATCGAGAGCAGATCGGCGTAGGCCTTTTCCCCCAGTACCTCGCTCAGCTTGGGGTTCACGGGAATGATGCGAAAGCCCATCTCCTGCAGGTAGCGGGCGACGCGGTGGCTCGGGCGCTCGGGATTATCCGACAGACCGACCACGGCGATGATGTGGCTGGCGGTGAGGATGTGCTCAATGTTCTGTGTTTGGTCGGATTGGACCATGGCCTGTTCTCCGCCGGCAGGTGAGTCCTCGCGAATCGCGGTCAAGCGGAACATGACGGCTTTGTCGGTTCTTGCTCGGACGGTGTCTCCCCCAACTCCTGCAGTGCCTGGGAGACTGCTCTGGCCATGCTCTTGCTTTCGTCTCTCAGAGCGCTAATCCTGTCGATGATCTGTGCTTTGCTGGGGCTTGTCCGGCCCAAGCCGCCTAGCGTCTGCACTGCGCAGTATTTGACGATCTTGCTCTTGTCCCCAAGATAGCCCAGCAGGGTAGGGATAATGCGCTCCGCATCCTTGGCAGTGAGCGCCATGTTTCCGAATATCTGTGCGACATGCCATCTCACTTGCGGCACAGTGTCTGCCGCGGACAGCCCGATCAGTTGTTCCAGCACGTCTGCCAGCAAGTCAGGCCGCTGGCGCGAGACCACCTCCATGGCCATGCAGGTTCTCGCGCGTATGAGCTTGCTCTCGCTGTCCAGTCCCGCGGCCAGATCCGACAGCAGTTGCGGACGGTTGATGATCTGCGCCGCAACCGCCTCTGCTTGTCCTTCGGAACGCAAGTCGCCGCCAGACAGCTGTCTGAGTATCTCGTTCATCTCGCCACGCACCCTCGGCGGACCTGCTCTGCACACGGCAGCCGCTGGCCTGTTCTGGCTGGGCGCTCCCGCACTCACCGAGGCGCAGGAGGAGCGACGTACACAGTGGCTGCCATGTATGGCCTATTTTCGTGTTGCGCAGTGCTTTTGTCAAACGACCAAGTTTGCAGCACTGCTCAAGTGCAGTACAATCACCTGGAGTCTGATGGAGAAGGAGGAATGCATGGGAGGCCAGGGAAGGACCGTGGCCTTGATTTTGATCGTTCTTGGCCTGATCATTCTGGCGGCATCGGCGCTGTATTTGTTCTCGGGCATGGCAGAGGGCCGTCTGAGGCTCTCTGGTTTCCTGCTCGGCACCGGGCTGGCGCTGATCTTGGCGTTGCCGTTGCTGGCCGGAGGCGTCTTTCTGTTCATCCGCAGCCGTAGCGAGTCGATGCAGTTCGCAGAGTTGGAGAAGCAGAAGCGCATTCTGAACATGGTTCGCACCCAGGGGCAGGTCAATGTTGCTGACGTAGCTCTGGAGATGAACCTGACCCGCGATCAGGTACGGGAGCACATCTACGATCTGGTGGGCAAGGGCCTCTTCACAGGGTACATCAACTGGGATGAGGGTGTGCTTTATGGAATGGATGCGGCGGCCATGCGCACAACCAAGTGCCCCAATTGCGGCGGTGTGCGCGAGGTGGTGGGCAAAGGGACGGTCCAATGCCCGTACTGCGGGTCGGAGCTGTTCCTGTAGAGCGTTGGACGGCAAGTGGAAAGGTGAGGAGGTCGGAATATGACAGGGAGTCTTCTAGAGCGGATTCAGAGTGGCTACAACAAGCTTGAGGAGCTGGCCAAGGACCTGCCGGGCTACAAGGGGTACAAGGACAAGGAGGTGCGCCGCGAGGCCGACAAGCTTGTTCGGATGCAGGTGGCTCGCGGATTTCAGGAGCAGCGACGGCGGCTGAACAGCATCGTCGTCAAGCTGGTCAGTGCGGGTCGACTGCGTTTGGTAATGACCCTGGACCGTGCACTGATGCGCATGGATCTGTTGGCCGATCGCGTGAAGCTGGCCAGCTACGGATATGCTGGCCTGTTCGATGCGATCAAGATCAGAGAACCAGAACTGGATGCTTTGTACAGCTTTGATGCAGCCTTGCTGGATGGCGTGTCGAAGGTGCGGGGCCTGGTGGATGCGGTTGCCGCTGCCGAGAGCGATGATGACGTGACGCAAGCTGGTGAGGAGCTGCTGTCGGCGCTTGAGGAGATCAACGAGACCTTCAGCAAGCGCCAGGATGTCCTTTTGGAGAGCTCATCGGTCTAGCAGCCGATCCGGGGCTGGCGCTGGGCGCAGACGCTTTCGTTGTCTGTCGCAGGCTTGTGGCCTCTCGGGTCGACTGCGATTCAGTCTGATAAGGAGGAAAGCATGGCCAGGATCTTTGATGTCATTGAGTACCTCGACCCCTCAGGGCGCGAGATCGTACACCGCGTTCCCGAACGGGGGTCGGGCGATTTCCGGCTGGGCTCGCAGTTGATCGTGCGCGAGAGCCAGGCGGCCGTGTTCTTCAGAGATGGCAAGGCCCTGGACACCTTTGGTCCCGGGCGACACACCGTCAGCACGGCCAACATCCCTCTTTTGGTCGGTCTGATCAGCATTCCCTTTGGTGGGGAGACCCCCTTCAAGGCCGAGGTGTACTTTGTCAACATGAAAGAGTTCATCGATCAGAAGTGGGGAACACCTGAGCCCATTCCATTGCGTGACAAGGAATTGGGGCTGGTGCGGCTGCGCGCTTTTGGCACCTACTCCATGGAGGTGGCCGATCCACAGCTCTTTGTGGGCAAAATCGTTGGGGCGCAGGGCATATACGATACCGGTCAGATCAGCAACTTCTTGCGGGGCATCATTGTCTCCAAGACAGTCGATCTGATGGGGGAGAGCGAGGCTTCGCTCTTTGACATGCCCAGGATGTACGAAGAGATTGCTGCGGGGGTCAGGGCCAAGGCGCAGGAGGACTTTGCCAATGTGGGCCTGGCACTCAAGACACTCTACCTCAACTCGATCAGCCCCACGGAAGAGACGGCAAAGGCGATCGACGAGCGGGCTGCTATGGGCGCTATTGGCAACATGCAGGCCTACATTCAGTTCAAGGCTGCGCGGGCGATGGGTGATGCCGCGACCGCTGGTGGTGAGGCCGGTTCGCTGACCGGCGCTGGCGTGGGTCTGGGAGCAGGCGTGGGGGTCGGCGCTGCCATGGCTGGCGCGATTTCCGAGGCCATGAAGGGCGGCAGGCAGGAACCGCCTGCTGCGACCATCGCTTGCCCGAACTGCGGGACGGCGAATCCGTCCGGCGCCAAGTTCTGCAACAACTGCGGCACCAAGCTCGGCAACGCCACCGTCAAGTGCCCGAACTGCGGGCACGAGAATGCAGCGGGGTCCAAGTTCTGCAGCGACTGCGGCACCAAGCTGCAGTAACGAGCCCTCTCCGCGGCTGCACTGGGACAGGGGGACGCCGGCACGCGGCGTGCGTGGGAGTTGTTGGCGGTCTCCTCGGTGCAGTTTGTGCTGAGCGCTTGGGTGGGCACGAGGGGCAAGGGAGGCTTTTTCCTTACCCCCTTGGCTTTGGGGTGGAGCAGCTGTGACTTGAGCTTTGGTGCATTGTGCGGTAAGATTCTGGAGGGACGACAGGCGCAGCAGCGCCGGTCGACTCCACGTCTGACCATAGGAGACGTAGCGTGCAAGTTCTGTTGCTGAAGGACATCAAGGGTCTGGGAAAGGCCGGTGAAGTCAGGACGGTCGCTGACGGCTATGCCCGAAACTACCTCATTCCGCGCGGCCTGGCAGTTGCGGCGACCGAGGGCGCGGTGCGTCGCACTGAGGTGCAAAAGGCCATCGAGGCCGAGCGCGAGGAGCGCGTTCGCAGCGACAGTTCGGCCCTGGCGGAGCGGTTGGCGGAGATGACGCTGACCTTCAGGGTCAAAGCCGGGGAAAAGGGCCGGCTGTACGGATCGGTGACCAGCGCAGATATTGCAGAAGAGATAGAGAGGCTGACCGGGCACGCGGTTGACAAGCGGAAGGTGGAGCTGGAAGAGCCCATCCGCCTGCTGGGTACGCACAAGGTAGCTCTTCGCCTGCTGCCCGGTGTGGATTGCGAACTGAATGTAACAGTCGAGCAAGAGTCGGAAGCGGAAGGCGGCTGAGCCGCGCTGGCCAGCAGAGGGCTGCCTTTTCGGGCGCTGCACGCAGATGGGGAAAAGACCATGGAAGAGCAGGACAGATCGGTCCGTTCACTGTTCATCAGGTATCTGATTGCTCATACACAGTGCAGCGGCTGTGGTCGTCGCTATGCCCCGCGCGATGTGCACATCTACTCCAATAGTGGCGACCTGTGGCTGGCATCTGTGAACTGCCGTCACTGTGGCCTGCAAGGATTCGTCATGGCGGCGATTGCTTCCGAAGAATCGGAAGCAGAAGACGCACTCCGGGCAGAGAGGGTCCACGAACATGCGGAGGCGTTCGAGACACTTGGGCCCATTCTGGGTGATGAGATACTAGATCTACACTGCTTCCTGCAGGAGTTTGATGGCAGCATGGTCGAGTTGCTGACCGAAGCGGACTCTGCGTAGGGCGAGCATCCGCTTACGCGAGGCGAACACTGGCGCCTGGCCGGTTGGTCGGGTCACCTGGCTGTTTCGATGAACAGGGGCCGCATCGAGGAGATGCGGCCCCTGTTTGCGTGGCGGGTTCTACTTCTCGTCCTTCTCGAACTGGTCCCTGTCAGATGAGGACAGCATGGGCCGCGTGAGGGCACCAATTAGGGCTGACACGCCAGCCACGATCAGGATGCCGGGCCAGAAGATGTCAAAGTAGAAGAGGAAGAAGAGTCCCACCAGCCAGATACCGCCTTGAACCCCCTGCCACCCGCGCCCGCTGGCAAAGCCGGCCAGGATGGAAGACAAGCCCAGCACGGCGAGAATGGTGGGGAAAAAGGGCATGCGCAGCAGGAAGATCAGGCCGATGCCAATTAGCAGCAGGCCTCCGCTGAGGGTACCGTAAATCGATGATCGCGAACGCATTCGATTGCTCCTTTCGCTCGGCATGACGGGCCACTGTGTGAGTATGGCCACTCCTCACTACGCACCAGCGGGCCAGAAGTTGCGTCACTCACTGCGCGCTTCGAAGCTCTGCTTGACCCATAACGGCTGCGGTCGCGAAACCAGGCCCGCGCGACACCGTTCTGTTATGTGTAGAGCTGGCCGATCGCACCCCGATGCTGCCAGCCCAAGCACGGCACAACCTATAGTGGTAGATATGTATACGGTTACTATATGTAGTGGTCTAATTCGGGTTTGGCCGCTGCTCTGGCCAGTTAGGCCGGAGTGTACACTGACAGCCCTCTTGTTATGACTACACTGTCTGGGCAGCAAACATGCCCAACTGGACGCTGAAATGTGCTGAAAAGGGCTATCGGAAAGCGAGGTCGAGTCCGGCGCCTATGCCGGTGTTGCGCCGTATTCCACTGCAGCGGGGTGGGAGCCGGCACCTGGCGCCTTCAGGCATGGACGGGCCCTCTCGCCTGCCCGGTAGCGCACGGGAGTGGATGGGAGTCGAACCCACCAGGGCCGCCTCTGCAGCACCCCTCAGACGGTTTTGAAGACCGCGGAGCCCACCGGGACTCAACCACCCCCAAGCAGGCCATAGGATACTCGCTTTCGTGGTGCCGGTCAAACCTCTGGGCATGCTAGGAGAGGCGGTGCGCCAGCAGCCGTTTGCGCATTGTCGGCGTCACGGGCACAAGAATGTAGCCGCTGCGTGTGTCACCGTAGATGTGGTACCCGTGGCAGCCCCAGTACCAGGCGAAGTAGGCAGTGTAGGCACAGACCGCGGCATCCAAGAGATCCTCGTAGTGTTTCAGGTGCTGTCCACGCAGTGCATTGAGGTCCCGGGTGGCAACTTTGACGGGGCAAGACATGGAGGGCTCTGCCTGGCTGAGATGCAGAAGGTGGTCGCGCAGGCGCCCCAGCTCCTGGCGGCGGAAGGACAGGCTGCGCCCCGGTCGAGGCTTGTACTTGAGCGTTTTCTCCAGGTCAAAGAGAGAAATGGTAGCGGGGTGGGGGTAGACCTCGAACACCGCACGTGTGGCTTGCCCCTGCTGGACATGCGGATCATGCACAAAGCCGTTGCGCTCGAGCGCCTCGACGATGTCTTCCCCGCGGGTGCAGCCCCGGCTGCGATTGGCTGGATAGCAGCCAGCGTGGAATCGTCCAAAGATGCGCGTGATCTCGCGGTCCACGGGGCGGCCACCTTGATCGTTCGGCACAGTCAGTGGGGCGTCGACGGCCACCAGGGCAGCTCCATCGCCTGCCGCGGCGGTGAGAAAGGATATCACCTCTTCATCAGCCCCCAGTTGCTCGCGGTGGGTGATCCACTGGGCGTGGGAGCCTTGCGCCTCAAGTACCACAGCCGCACTGTTGTTGCGCGGTGACCAGGCCAGATCAAGGCCTATGAGCCGTATGCTTGACATCCCTACCTCCGTCGGCCTTGGGCAGCTGGCCACAGAGCCCGGCTGGCCAGTCGAGCGCTGAGGGCATGCCCAGCTCACGCTGCGGAGAAGCGCTGGCATCACTCAAGCGCTTTTAGCGCTGGGAGGGCTGTCTAAAGTCGTAGATGCCTTGTGCGGTGCTCCACAGGCTGCCACAGGCGACACACTGCAGGGCCTGAGGCTGTCTGTCAAAGCTGGTGCTGCCACAGTGGGGGCAGCGGAACAAGCCGTTGGCAGGTGTTGCGGCGGGTTTGGCATTCCGTCGGGCCCGCAGGAACACGCTCGGTGCCCATTTCAGGGCGGAGAGCGGCTGCTGCAGCCAGCCATCCACGGTCGCCAGGAGCCTGGGGGGAACCAGGCGCTTGAGCAGGCCGACGCGAAAGTGCGACACCGCCAGTTGGCGCTCGATGCGAAAGCCAGCGGCATCGAGCTGTTGCGCCATGTAGGCGGGGTGAAAGTCAAAGTTGAGTTCTGCAAACTCCCACGGCTGGCGATCGAAAGGACTGTGTTGCTGGCGCCCGACGAGGTAACGCAGGATGGCCTTGAGATGCCGCTTGTTGGCGTATTCCATGACCAGGGAGGCGCCAGGTTTCAGGATGCTGTGGATCGCGCAAAGGGCTGCGGGGACATCGGAGAGGTGGTGTAGCACGCGCACCGTCACCGCGGCATCAAAGGCGCCCGGCTGGAATGGCATGTCGTAGACATTTGCTGCCACATAGATGATGCGATCGTTATTGAGACGGCTGCGCCCATCCAAGAGCTGAGACATGGCATAGTCCATCAGCACGATCTCTTGGTATCCGTGGTAGAGATCGACCGTCCGTCCAAAGCCTCCGCCGATGTCTATGATTCGACCCCCGCTCGGCGGCAGCAGCTTGTGTAGCGCGATGCGCTCGGACAGGTCCTCATAGGCGCGCCCGTGACCTTCCCAGAACGCGGTGCGGTAGTCACTTCCTTCATAGTCGCAGAATCGGGGCGGGGGTTGTTTTTGGCTCTGCTTGGCCAAGCGCACTCCCAAAGAGATGATGTTTCACGTGAAACGTTGTTCCACGTGAAACATGGTCGGATCTACTGGCCAATGGTCCGTCGGCAGCCAGGTTCATGGCTTCGTTTGACACCGGGACCAGGTTTAACTATAATTGGCCCCGTCCAAACAGATACTCAGCGGGCATTGTAACGCACGGTGATGGCGGTGTCAATGCTCGCAATCCTGCAGCGCAGCGTGGGCGGCGTTGCCTCGATGCGCGAGCAGTCTCGCAAGAATGGAGGAGGTTACTTGGCAAACACGAAATCAGCTCTCAAGCGTGTGCGCTCTTCGGAGAAGAGGCGCATGCGCAACCGCAAGGTCCGGTCTGAGACCCGCACGTACATCAAAAGGGCCAGAACGCAGATCGAGTCTGGGCAGCTCGATGAGGCTCAGAGAAGTGTCGCCGATGCCATCCGTGCTCTGGACAAGGCGGCCGAAAAGGGCGTCATCCACAAGAACAATGCGGCACGGCGCAAGTCGCGTCTGATGCACCAGCTGAATCAGGCCCTGGCTGGCGTCGAGGCCTAATCCGTTCCCTCTCGATTCGGGTCTGATACGCAACCGAGCACCGCCCACGCCAAGGGCGGTGCTCTGACGTTTTCGAGCGTTAGGGCGCTACTTCAAAGATCCACACAGCCCCCGTGTTGTACACCTCGCGGTAGCTCGCATTCGAGAGGAACATCTGCGGTGTGAGCGGCCCCCCTTTGGCCCCCAGGTAGATGTGTGTGATTCCTTCCTCCTGCAAGAGAGCCACAAAGCCGGGGTCACGGGCGTCTTGCAGCTCCGCGACCCGCTGCGCGTTTTGGCCGATGTGCTGCACGTAGCTTGGATCCCCGTAGCTGTAGGAGAGGTCCGGCACAAGGGTTCGGCGGCCTGTCAGCTGCGGAATCCAATACCCCCCGTCGGTACCCGCAAACGTTCCGAGCTGCCAGTGGCGGGCGTTGATCACAAACACCGCGTCGGAGGGCGTGTTCTCGCTGATCCATGACATTGCACTCAAATCATCGGCTGTGGCCAATACCGTGGCGGGGTTGACGATTGTGATCATGCCATAAGCACCCCACAAGCCGGCTGCCGCGGCCAACAGCGCTAAGGCAGTGCGGACGGCAGCGCGAAGGTCCGCTTTGAACTGCATGGACAGCCGGGCCGGAACTGCGTCCCACAGCCCCGCAAAGGCCTGCCCAACAAACACTGCGAGGGGTACGAAGAGCGAAATCAGTGCGCTGGCATTGTTCAGAAAGCCGATGATGGGCAGCCCCAGCCACGACGGGTTCACCACCAGCGCTACCAGGCTACAGCCACCCAGCAGCCACAGCGTTTGCTTGCGGCGCTGAGCGAGGCCCAGCACGGCACCCAGCGCTGCCAAGACGATCAACTGGCGGTTGCGCGGCACGAGCAACAAGGCCCAGGGAAAGGCGTTGTAACTGGGGGCATCTTGCAGGCCGCTCCCACTGGCCTGCAGCGCCGTGTACAGCCCTCGTAGAACCTGCAGCAACCAAGGGCCACTCAGCAACAGCACCATTCCGGCAAGCGCTGCAGCGCGCACCCACAGGCGCCGTGCAACGGCACCGCTGTGGCCACGCAGGGCACTCAGCGTCTCGAACACGACGTAGGAGGCAACGAAGCAGGCACCAAAGACCGCCACCCGGGCGTGGGTAAGGATCAGTCCTCCTTGCAGCAGCGTGGCCAGCGCCAGGCTCCGTGCGTCCCATCGCTGTGCCTCCAGCCATTCCAGCGTGGCCACCGTGGCGCCCGATAGAAGCAATAGCCCTGTGAGCTGCGTGTAACGTCCCCAGGATACGTAGTAGGCGGGCATGTAGGAGACAAGCCCAGTGACGAGTGCAGCCATCACCCCCGCGGCCCGCCGCTGAGTCAGACGCACCGTCAAAGCGTAGGCCATCAGGCTGCTGGCTGCATTGAGGAACTGTCCCAGCCACAGCATGGCTTGTGGAATGGCCAGCCCGCTCAGCCAGTGGAAGGCGCAGTTAAGGGCGTGGAAGCCAAAATGGTAGATGAATCGCTCGACAGGCAAGAATGGCTGGTAGGAACTGGGCACCCGGCCGTGGGTTGAAATCAGGTCCGTGACCAGGGCGTGCTGTGGCGAGTCGACCCATGCGGGCAGCACCAGGTTGCGGATCTGCAGCAGGCGGAGCAGCAGGGTGGCGGCCAGAATAGCAGTGACGGCCAGGTGGATGCCAAGCTCTGGACTCTTCTTCCACGCGCGGCGGCGTTTCCGCTGCCGACGGAACCAGCGCAATGCCGCCCAGACAGCCAATGCGCTGAACGTCAACACGCACAGGGTGCGATTCCAGCGCAAATTGAACACTGTGCTCCACAGCAAGACTACAGGGACAGCCGCAAGACTGCTGGCCAGGCTCAGAGCCGCCACACAGAGCGGGTCGTCATAGACGATGAGGCCGCGACACAGCGCGTAGCCTGGCACAAGCAGCAGCACTAGCAGGGGCAGCAGCAGCCACGCATGCCCCTGCAAGACAGCGATCCCATCCCGAAGCGCCAGCCGCCAGTCGTAGCGGTAGCGTGTGACAAAGCGCAGATCTCCAGCGGTGTTCTGCTCGTCCAGCGTCAGGCGGCCGGGGCCATAGGCGTTGACACTGTTGTACCACAAGCCAACCTGCAGGCCCGGCTCACCTTGCACGTGGAGCTCGTATTCCCGGCCTCGAGAGTCTGCCAGCGCGGCAAAAGCAAAGCGGATGGGAACAGCGTCGCCAATGGCAGCAGCGTCAACGCGCTGTTCGGCCAGACTGGCGCCCACAAGGCCTCTGGGGCGGAGTTGCAGGTGCAGCGCTCCCTGGCCCGGGGTGCCATAGACCGCCGGAAGCACCTCGATCTCGTGGAGGTTGTCGTGCTGAGCGGTGAATGACTGCGCCAGGGTGTGGCTGCCATCCAGAGGTGGGGAGGCCGTGTCCAACCGTTCCTGCTCGATGTCTGTGTCCGAGATGGCGGCCGTGCAGCTGGCCAGGCACAACGTCGAGCCCAGGAGGATGCCCGCCACAGCCCACCGCCAGCTGCCATGCCTTGTTCTCCTGATCATGGCGCTCGCCCTGCCGGTCTCAGCTGCGATTGCGCTGCTCCTGCCGTGTCCTGACGGTGACCCAGGCTTCGCGCACCCGTCGCACATAGCGGGGTGAGAAGGAACGCTCCCCATAGTGCGCTTGTACGTAGGCTCGGGTGATGAGCCGGATCTGATCGTCACAGTCCGGAAAGAGCAGTCGCAGTCTGGCGCTGTACTCGTAGGGCGTCTCCGCGGCTTGGCGCGACAGACCGGATGCCGCCGCCAGTTTGACCAGACTGGCATAGATCTGCCGGATGGTCGCGAGCGAGTACTCTTCGCCCCTCAGCCGAGCCAGGCGGGCGCGCAGCTCCTCGCGCCAGCGCCGCCAACGGCTCTCGAGGGCATTGCGGGCGTCCTGCCCAGCGCTGTCGCCTTCCCATACCGAGTCGAATTCCGCGGCGCGACCGTCCTCCGCGCCGCGGCGAATGCGGCCAATGGACAAGGCAATTGCGGCCAGCGCAGCGACAACGATCAGACTGACGAATCCCCATTTCAGCAGCTGCAGGATGGTGGCCAGCAGGCCCTGCGGTGCGTTGGAGCCCTGCAAGCGCTGCAGCTCTTCGATCCAGGAGGTGAGGCTCTCGGTATCCTGCGGCTGCAGCTCCTGTCCCAATGCCGCGCCGAACAGTCGGATCAGGGCAGTGAGGATCAGCTCCAAAAGCCAGGCCAGCGCGACCAATAGCGGCGAGGCAAGTCTGGCCAAGGCGGAGATGGCCGGCCGGAGCTGTCTCAGTAGCGCGGCGATGTTCTCTACGGAGAGCAGCCTGGCAGCCAGCAAGCTCAGAGTGACCACCAGCAGGGCAGCGCCGACCAGCAGGCCCGTCCAAGAGGCGTCGAACGGCGAGCGCACGCCAATACGGTTCGACCACACCTCTTCGATGCGCGCCAGGCCCAGCACCACCAACCCCAGAGCGAAGTAGGCAAAGGCATACGGCGTCGCATCGACGCGCACACCGAGCAGGCCGGCCAAGAACAGCCACAGATAGGCAATGATGCCCAGGCGAAAGGAAAAGCCAATGGACTGCAGTCCCAGGTCACGCTGGGCGAGCTGGATGCCGCGCCACCACAGCAGCAGGCTGGCAACTGTCAGAACAAGGGAGCTGTGGATGCGCTGCATGACGTTGCCGAGTTCCCGCACAAAGCGCAGCAGCCAGCGCAGGTCTGTGGTCCCGTATCCTGTGTAGACATAAATCCTGAGGATCAGGAGCGTCCAGCCCAGGGCCATGGCCAGCGTCCAGAACCGCTGCCACGACAGCGACGCGGCGCGGCGATCGAAATGGCGCGTCACATAGAAGGCCAGCAGTAGTGTGAGGAGCACGACCGCAAAGGAAACGCCCACCGTCGCGGCGCTGCTTCCCAGGGCGAATAGCAGCCAGGGGTACAGCCAGCAGCTTTCCATGGCTGCCAGGCCCAGATAGAGGACTTGCTTGCGCCACGCGCGAGGCCTGGCGGCAGGCCTTGCCTGCGCGGAGTACTCCGGTCCACCCGTGTTCTGTGCGATTGTCTGGCCGGTCATCGTCTGTCCGCCTCAACGCCAAAGGCGGGCCCCAGGTCCACCAGCCGGTGTACCGCAACTCTGGAGATCTCAAAGGGGAGGGGCTTGTCATCCATGTGCAGCAGCACCATGCGGCGCCCGGCGTCCTGCAAGCGGCTCATCACGATCAGCAGTTCTTCCGTCACCACTGCGGTGACGACAGCCAGAGTCGCCCCCCATGGCAGTCGAGCGCTCTCGCTGTGCAGCAACGCCTCGATGGAGATCGTCGGCATGGCCGACACCGCTGCCAGCGCCTCAAGGATGCGCATCAGCTGATCGGGGCTGCGGCTGGGGAGGACTTTTAGCGGTTGGTCGGACTGGGGCCAACAGCCATTGGCCAGCAATCCCACCTGGAAGCGCTTTTCAACCGCGTAGCTGGCAATGGAAGCACCTGCACTGACGACGTCCTCCAGCAGCTCGGGGATGGTGCCTTGCCAGTGTCTGGGCAGCGTCACCATGTTCAAGAAGATCAGGAGCTGGAAGGATGTGGTCGGTTCATACACCTTGACTTGCAGCTTCTGTCTCCGTGCCGTGGCCTTCCAATGCATGCGTTTCAGCGTGTCCCTGAACTGGTAGTCCCGTATGCCGATGGTGCGGCTGGGGTCTTCGAAGATGCGTTGGCGTGCCTTTACCTCGCCAAAGGGGTCCTTGGGCGGCAAGCCCAACAACTCAATGGGCTTGACCCGGGGGTAGACAATGAGCCAGTCCTGTCCCGCATGGATGCGTTGCGAGTTGAACAAGCCAAAGAGGTCGCCCGCTTCAAAATGAGCCGGACCAAAGGCGTAGACGCCGCGGGTGTCACAGCGTAGCTTGTAGCGCCATCTGGCGCGCTCGTACCATCGAAGTGACATAAGATTCCCCAAAAGGCCGATACCAGGTTTGGTGGAAGGCTGCACAACCCCGTCGAGCATCGTCACGGGCAGAGGGAACTCGTCCTCAACCTTCAGCCAGGAGACCGGCAAAAGCTTGCGGTTGGTGACCTCGAGGCCCAGCTCGATCTCTTCGCCCAGAAAGGCGCGGCGCTCGCTCAGGGAGCGCTGATAGTCGATGCCGCGCACGGCATAGCGGTTCCAGGTCCAGCCGGCGGCAACAGCTACCAGCACAAGAATGGCCAGCACCAGGAGCCCGGACTGGTTCATCACCAGTCCCAGGATGGCCGCAAACAGAGCGAGCGCGACCCAGTTCTCGTTGAACATCAGGGTTCCACAGGGACGGGAACGGCATCCACGATCTCGGTAATGACCTGTTCCGGTGTCCGGCCGCGCAGGCGCGTCTGTGGGTGGATGATGATGCGGTGCGTGAGGACGGCAGCGGAGAGGTGCTTAACGTCATCTGGAATTACATAATCTCTACCACGGATGCCAGCGAGCGCCTGTGTGGTCTTGTACAGGGCCAGCGTTCCTCTGGGGCTGACGCCCAACTGTACCGCAGAGTGCTCGCGCGTGCTACGCGTGACGCGAACGATGTACTCCCTGACAGATTGCTCAACCCGTATGTCGCGTACGCGGTCTTGCAGATCGAGCAACGCTTCGCTGGCCAGCACGGGCCCCAGCGTCTCCAGCGGATCAGCGTGTTCGTAGCGCAGCAGGATCTCGTTCTCGTCCCTTTCACTGGGATAGCCGAGTTGGATGCGCATCAGGAAACGATCCACCTGCGCTTCTGGCAGTGGAAAGGTTCCCTCCAGTTCAATGGGGTTTTGCGTGGCCAAGACGAGGAACGGCCGTGGCAGGGGCACCGTCTCCAAGTCGATACTGACCTGCTGCTCCTGCATGGCCTCAAGCAGTGCGGCTTGGGTGCGCGGCGTGGCGCGGTTGATTTCGTCGGCCAGCACTACCTGAGCGATGACCGGACCGGGACGGAATTCGAACTCCTGTGTCTTCTGATTGAAGAAGTAGACGCCTGTGACGTCCGATGGCAACAGATCCGGTGTGAACTGGATGCGCTGGAACGAACAGCCCAGCGAGCGCGCGATGGCTCTGGCCAAGGTGGTCTTTCCCGTACCAGGGACATCTTCGATCAGAATATGTCCCTCGCAGAAAAGGGCAACCAGTGTCAGCTCAATGACCTCTCTCTTTCCCACAATCACCCGTTCGACATTGGCGATGACGCGTTCTGCCACCTCTTGGACAGTCATAGCGGCAGCCTCTTGGGCTTGCAGTACCGCGCTCACAGCCCAACCCCGTAGAATGGTTCGGCTCGGGTAGAAGCTGACGCAACGCTACGCTGATCAGGGGCCATCGGTGTCCTCCTTATGTAAGCAAGGCGACCTCGATCCAGCGTCGAGGTCGCCTCACTGCAGGCTATCACTTCGCGCCAGAAGCACATGGGCGCGCAAACGAACAGGGCTCTCTCAATTATGTTATCTTAGAGGAGCTAGAAGGGAATCTCCTCTTCGCTTCCCGGTCCAGGCTCTTCACCTGTCTCGAGCCTCTCGCCTCTGCCACCCAGGAAGCGCACATTGCGCGCACGGAGCTCAAGGCTGGCCCGGGCCTCCCCGGTAGTCTTGTCGCTCCAAGCCGAGGCGTCAATGTCACCTTCGACCAGCACCAGACGTCCCTTGGTCAGGTACTGATTGCAGGTCTCAGCCAGCTTTCGCCAGGTGGTCACACGGAACCAGGTGGTGCGCTCCTGTGGTTCACCTTCGGCGTTGGTCCACTTGCGGGTCGTAGCAATACTGAATGTGGTCACGGGGGTGCCATCGGGGGTGTAGCGCATCTCTGGGTCGCGCCCGAGATGTCCTACGACAACAGTGCTTTGATACATTGTCTGTCCTCCCTCTATCGGATTGCGTGCGTATCACCACAGGCAGATGCGGCATTCTATCCTACCACCTGCAGCTTGTCAAAACCGTGTCACACGGGTCGACGACCGTGCGGCAAGTCACCGTCTGGCGCACACAGCTCAGTGCCATTTATTATGTAGAGTTACGGACAACACCTACACAACGGGCCACTTGGGCTTGTGCGCAATCCCCGCGCGCTTCCATACGGCCTCGGCGCGCTCACGAGCTTCAGCCAGAATGCGCGCTTCGTCGAGAGTGAGCACCTCCCGGCCCTGCACAACGGTCTTCCCGCCGATCACTACTGTATCCACGTCCTGGCCGCTGGCGGCATAGACCAGTGTGGACACCGGATCGCTGCTGGGCGTCACGTGCGCCTTGTCGAGGTCAAAGACCACAAAGTCGGCCTGTTTGCCCACCTCCAGCGACCCGATTTCACTCTGCAGTCCCATCGCCTTTGCGCCATGAAGGGTGGCCATCTCCAGCACGGATTCGGCAGGCGTGACGGTTGGATCGAGCGTGCGTGCCTTTTGCAGATAGGAAGCCAGGCGCATCTCACGCACCAGGTCGTAGGTGTTGTTGCTGGGACCGCCATCTGTCCCCAGCGCCACGTTCACTCCGGCGGCGAGCATCTCGGCAATGGGCGCAATGCCGGAGGCCAGCTTGGCATTGGAGGCCGGATTGTGCGCCACGTTGGTCTCGGTGCGTGCCAGGATCTCGATGTCGTGTTCGTCCATCCACACCGTATGCACCAGCAAGGTGTTGGGCCCGACCAGTCCCACGTCCTCGGCGTACTCTGCCGGTGCCTGGTCGAATTGCTCCTTGAAGAACTGCCGGTCGGCCTGGACTTCGGCCAGGTGAACAGTCACGCCCATCCCTCGCTGCCGTGCGATCTCACTGATCTCGCGGTACAACTCTGGAGTGACCCCCCCCGGCGTGCGCGGGCCAAACCAGACCAGAATCCGCCCGTCGCCTGCCCCCTGCCACTTGTCGTGCATGGCCAACGTGTCCCGGAGCGTGGTCTCTCGGTCTTCGACCATGCCAGGGTACATCCAGTTCTCCTGTGTGGCATATGTAGGTGTGTCCATGACGATCTTGGAAAGGGCTGCGCGCATGCCGCAGCGCAGCACTGCTTCGGCGATGCCATCAAAGCCGTAGCGGCCAGCCAGCATGGATTCGACAAAGGCGGTGGTGCCAGACTTGAGCATTTCCACCATGCATAGCTCGGCGCTGGCACGGCCATCCTCCTCAGAGTAGTTGCCCTGCAGCACCCAGACACGATTGCCCAGCCAGTCGATCAACTCCATGTCGTCGGCGCAACCGCGGATCATGGCCTGTGCCAGGTGGACATGGGTGTTGATGAGGCCCGGAGTGACCACCCTGCCGAGCAAGTCAGTGCGCGGCTCGTTGGGATAGCGCTCGCGCAAGACGTGCGATTTCGCCACGGCAGCGATTCGGCCTTCACTCACCGCCATCGCGCCATCTGTGAAAATGCGCCGCTGTGCGTCCATGGTGATCAGCGTGCCGTGCTCGTAGATTCTCATCAAACCTCCCTCCTGATGGGGCATTTGACATGCCATTTGCTCAAACTATAATGCCTCTCATGCTGCTGCGTGATAGGTTTTCTGCCGTCGTTGCTCTGGTTGCGATAGGGCTCCTCGCCTCCCTGGCTCTCCACTGGCCGGCTCGCAGTGTTGACGGGTTGGGCCTGTCGTTTGCCTTATCAGGCCGGGACCTGGTTGGCCTTGTGCTCGTTGGACTCGTCTGGGTGGGCGTCGACGCCGCGCTTGGCCATCATCCCCACATCGAGTCGGGAGCGCCAGCCATGCTGCCCTTGAGCTGGGTACTGCCCACAGCCTGGATTGTGGCAGCCTGGCTCATTCTGCCCTCTTCAGGGCGCTTGGACGTTCAGCTGCTGGGCGTCGCCGCTGCCTGTGTCCTGCTCGCGCTTGCCACCGCTGGCGAGTACTACGTGGCCGACCCCTCGGCGCGCTGGCGCGTTGGAGCGCAGTTCGTGCTGCGGCTGGCGACGTACCTCGCGGCAATGCTGCTGTTCGCTGCCATTCGGCTGGCCACGCAGTCGCGCGGCGCGGCAGATCTGGCGGTCGCCGCAGCAGGTGCTGTCCTAGCATGGCGGCTGTGCGCGGGCGACGATCGCGTCGTTCCCGGTCTGCAAACACTGCAGATCAAGGCGCTTGGTGCGCTCGGCGGGACCACCCTAGCCCGCTGGTGGGTCTTTGCCGCCTTGGGCATTCTCCTGGCAGCCAGTGCTTGGCTGTTTGGCCTGTGGACAAGGCCTCCTCTGCTCTTTGGACTGGTGCTGGTCGTGCTGTTGTACCTTGGCGTCGGTGTGGTGAAGCAGTTCTTGCTGCAAAGGCTCACCCAGCGAGTCGTCGTAGAGTACCTGGCCGTCGCTGTTGTCGCCCTACTGCTCCTCTCCCTCGTTCGCTAACCTTCCGCACACTCAATAGTCCCGCGAAAGCAGGTGGCGGTTGCCGATCCTCACACGCTGCAGCCCAGCTTCCTGCGCTGCTGCCATCGCCTCTTCGGCATGGCGCACCGAGGTGCGGGGCAGATCAGGCATGAAGAAGTGGGGCTGGAATCCCAGGAGCGCATAGGGGATGGAAGGGTCGATGGTGGCGATAAAGGCCGCCAGTTGCTCGACCTCTCTTCGGTCCACATAGCCTGGCACAAGCAACGTGCTGGCGATCAGCAGGGGCCATTGCCGGCGTCCGCCGTGCTGGGCGATGCGCCGAAAGTTCTGCACCGTGCGCTGGTTGCTCGATCCGGTGAGCGCGTGGTGCAGGGGGTCATCCCAGGCCTTGAGGTCGAACTTGACGCACCCCCCACTCTGCAGCGACAGCGCCAGCATCTGGTCGGCCAGCGTGGGGTGCATGCTGCCATTGGTCTCCCAGCAGATGCGCACTCCGGCCGCGCTGAGCAGCCGGGCGGCAGCCAGGGCGTGTCCCATCTGTGGACTGGGGTCTCCGCCAAAGAAGCACACGCAAAAGGTCTGCGCATCCGCGCAGGCCGCCAGTTCCTGAGCGGTCAGCCCCGCTGCCTGCGGGGACACGTCGCGGTAGTGCCAGTTCTGGCAGAAGAGACAGTTGAAGGTACAAGCGTTGTAGAACACAGCCAGGTTCTTCTCGCCTCGGTGGCTGTGACCCTCGCAAAGCCAATCGGCAACGCAGTTGGTGGGCAGTGGATCATAGTACCAATGCAGCAGCCCCTTGGCCGGTGTGCCGGCGAGGTGCTTGAGCCGACCGGCGTCGTTGAGCCGCAGACCGCAGAAACCGGTCTCGCCCTCGGCCAGGGAGCACTCGTTCACGCACAGGTGGCACACCCTGCCCTCCCCGCTGCGTGGTGGTGCTTCAGGCAGGCCGAACTCGCGGCGGCTGCGGCGGTGAGTCTCTGCAGAAAGGGCCAGCGCCTGACGAGGGCGCTCCCGCAAACAGTCTAAGCACACCTGCAGCGCCGACGATATGAGGATCGATGTCTGCCCACACAACACGCAGGTGGCCATGTCAGCGGTCCGATCCGCTCACGCCGGCCCCAAGTTCCAGCAAGAACGCCGTTGGTGAGGCCGCCGGTAGATCTGCAGCCCACAGTGCACCAACATGGCCTGGCAGAACCTGCATCCATACCGCGGTCGTGGAGGTCATCGACGCCCTAGTACGCTCCGATCTCCAACAACCTATCGTCGTGAATGCCAAAATGGTGTCCTATTTCGTGGCGCAGAACGCGCCGTACGGTCATCTGCACTTCATCTGAGCCATTGCAGCGCATCAGGATGGGGATGCGGTAGATGCTGATCTTGTCTGGGAGCACCAGGTAGTAGCCGTGGTCCCGCTGCGTCAGAGGCACACCATGGTAAAAGCCCAGCAACTGTGCGGGGTGCTTCACTCCAGCCCGGCGCATCGTTTCCGCATCGGGCCAGTCTTCGACCACCACCTCGACGTTCTCCATACGGCGCCGCAGGTCGGTAGGTATGGCGTCCAGTGCTTGCGCCACCAGCGCTTCAAAGGCGGTACGATCCATCACTATCCGTCGCAAAGAGGGTCCCGCAAATGCTACTTCCACCAGCGATAGTCGTGGTCCATGGCCGCTAGGAAATCATCCTTGACAGCGGGAACGTCCTGGAAGGACCACTGGTCGTCCTTGGACCAGCGGTACAGGATCAGGCAGCGGATCTTCTGGTGGGTCAGATTCTCGTTCCAGTTGTTGATCTCTTCGTACGCTGCCTCAACCCAACGCGTGTTGGTGCGCGACCACGGTCTGGTGCCCTGATTGTTTGTCTCAGTTATGTAGACAGGAAGACCGCGCATGCTGGCCGGGATGGCCTCCATGAACTCACGATACGTTCGGAACTCGAAGTAGCGGTCCTGGAAGGGCGGATTCATGCGATCGTGAGAGCTGATCTTGGATGGCTCAGGGCTGTGCGTATAGGTATGCAGGGCGATGCCATCGCAGCGGTCTCTCAGCAGCGCCAGCAGGTCTGCCAGGTACTGAATCCAATCGCCTCGCTCATTCCCCGGATACTTCGTGCCATCGTTCCAAGGCGCAACGGCGCCGATGACCACCTGATCACGCTCATGTCCAGCACGGCCGCGTATCTCGGAGCGGCATTGCTTGAAACAATCGGCGTATCGTTGGGGCGTGAGCGCCTGGCCGTTGGCCCCGCCAGGCCACTCTACTTGATAGTTCATCTCATTGCCAATGATCCAAATGTGGCACCCGGTTGAATTCTCGACAAAGTTGCCACAGCGCACAGCAAAGTCCCGGTAGTTCTGGCCAGCTGGATCGCCCTCCGGTATGGTGCCTGGGAACGAGTTGCCGCGGTGGTAGCCGTGGTTCAATCGAACGATCACGCCAAAGCCTTGGCTCTCCAGATCGGCATAGTGCTTGCTGCCCTGCTCATGTGGGTTGCGCCCCACCTCTTCGGTGATGAGCACCCACCCTTCCTTGCCCCTTTGAGCCATCAAGTGCTCTCCGCCCCGATCGTGAATGCCAAAGATAAAGGGTGACTCACCGGCAGGGAGCTTGCCGCTGCTCGCGGGCTCAGGGATGGTCAAGGTTTGGCCCACACGGATCAACGCAGGGTTGTCGATGCCGTTCAGGTAGGCGATGGCCCAATACTGTGTGGCGTCGTTATAGAAGCGAAAGGCAATGGCGCTGAGCATGTCGCCGGGCTGTATGGTGTAGCTCGTTGTCTTGGTCGGCCAGTTGCCGGTCCACTGCACCACGAAATGGTACAGCCACTCGGTCATCGTGGTGTCCTCGAATGCAGCGCGGGCCTTGAACCTGCGGTGCAGATCGGCGTCAATATCCACCGCGACGGTGTCCTTCGGCACGCCCCAGGGCACGCTCGTGGCCGGTGTGGCGCCCGAGGGCGAGGTGCCTGGTTCGGGGATCAGGATATCCTGACCGGGCTGCAGGAAAGTGGGAAAGGAGATGTCATTGAAGTAGGCGATGGCCCAGTATAGCTCGCCATCATCATAGTGCTCGTTGGCGATGCTGCGCAAGTCTTCACCCTGGGCCACCGTGTGCGAGAAGAATGTGGTGCCCCAGCTGCCTAGCCAAGTGCTGATCAGCTGGGTCAGCACATCGGTCATGCTCTTGGCCTCGTAGGCGACGCGTGCCTTGAAGCGGCGATACAGTGACTCTTCCAGGTCAACGGACAGCTGCTTGGTGGCCATTGCACCCTCCTGTGATCAGTCTCCAAAGAGATCGCTGATATCGGCTTCGACGCTGGTTGGGGTGTCGGGTCGAGCTCCCATAGCGCGGTAGAACTCTTGATCATATGTACGCGTGCGCATCACGATGGGCATGGGGACGGCATGGCCCATGATCAGGATCTGCTGGCGGGTGTCGAGGCTGGCCAGCGCACCGCGCAAAGCGCTGCGATTGCTGACACCGGTTAGCACGGCCTCGATGTCCCGTTCCTCGGTGATCTTGCCCGCCACGCGCGTGCCCAGCTGAGACATGACTTCATCGTCGATGCCGCTCGGCCGCTGGTCGATCACCAGCAACGTGACGTTGTACTTGCGCATCTCGCGTGCGATGGTGCCAAAGGTGGTCTGCCCAGCGACAGCGGGATTGAGGAACTTGTGCGCCTCCTCGATGGTGATCATCAGTGGCGTCGGCTCTTGTCCGACCTCCTGCGTCTCCTCATAGTGGCGCATCTTCTCTTCATAGCGTTGGCGCACGCGGCGAGTCACGAGATTGGACACCAAGACATAGTCGAGCACCGAGTTGTGGCGCCCAAACTGCAGGATGACATGCTTGCCGCGGTCCAGAGCCTCAACCATATCGTCAAGAGTGTTGAAGGACGCTTCAGCCACGACATAGTCCTGGCGTTGCAGCCTCTTTAAGTTGCGCTGCAGGCTAGCCATGGAAGCAGGATGGGCGCCGCTGGCGTTGCAAAAGTCAGTCAGCTCATCCTGTGACATCTGCAGCAGCTTCAGCAGCCACTGCTCGCGAAAGGCATCGCGCAGCAGCCCGATGGTCGCCTCCGCCGTCTGGCGCAGGTTGAGTTCCTGGCTCAGCAGCACGATGTCGGCTTCATCGATTTGGTTCAGGCCGATCTTCAGCGTCACATCCACGTTGCGCCCCGGCCGCCTTCCCATTTGCTCGTCCAGCGTGTAGACGAGCACCTGTGCGCCGAAGAGATGCTTAAAGCCCTTGACAAAGGGGCCGTCCTCGGTCTGCTTGTCGAACGCGTACTCATCGTGCATGTCAAAGATGAGGTTCACTGCCACTCTGGTCTTGATCACACCGCTGATCACCAAACGCGCCAAGAAGCTCTTGCCTGTGCCGGACTGGCCAAAGATACCGTTGGAACGCTCCACAAAGCGGTCCAGCTTGAGACAGATGGGTATGTCCATCGTCAGGGGCGTGCCCATCGCAAAGTTGTTGCCGCCTTCCTTGCCAAAGACTGTGGCAAAGTCGAGTTCGGTGGCCTCTCGCAGCTCGGCAAAGTGCATTGGAATGGTGCGCACGGGTTGAGGACCGCTCCCTTCGGCCAGCAGCGCCTCCAGGTCAGTCGCATCTGCTTTCTCCAGCATCAGCATGGGCTTGGCTTCGACCGTGGCATAGGTGCTTGTGCCGGCCAGGGTGCGGGCCACAAAGGGGGAGGCCTGGCGAGGCGGATCGGCGAGCATACGTGGATCGGTGGCCTTGAGCTGCATGTCGGAGATGAGGCTGAAGTAGCGGTTGTGCTGACCCTCGATGACCACAAAGTTGCCGATGCGCAGCA
>Ga0180438_10001085_pt1 | contig 49553 bp, 48 predicted proteins | sample SS_ome_12_FD_132455 | JGI IMG/M metagenome (GOLD analysis project Ga0180438, IMG submission 132455) | Hypersaline lake sediment archaeal communities from the Salton Sea, California, USA - SS_3_D_2 metaG | ecosystem: Environmental > Aquatic > Non-marine Saline and Alkaline > Hypersaline >...
ATGAATAATTCAGGTGTGGTATAATCTCTTTCCTTAGGGATGCGGACTCTAATCCTCCTTATCATCTATGTGTTTTTAACACTCCTTCTGATCCCGGTCGTTTTTTTCTGTTTTCTGTTCAAGTGTGCGAGACCGTTGATCTGGGCGGGAAAATGGGCGGTAAGCCTCGCACCAAGGATACTCGGGATTCGTGTCGAAGTGACCGGTGCTGCGGCGGTGGAGAAAGACAAACCCTATATATTCATGTCCAACCATTTGAGCTTTCTCGATGGCCCGTTGCTTTTTTGGGTTGTTTCGCAGCCTATCCGCGTTATCTTGAAAAAAGAAATTTTCAAAATACCTGTCATTGGCCTGGCTATGAAGCAGGTCGAATTCGTCCCTGTCGATAGAAAAGGAATTAGGGGAGGCAAGATTAGCATCGATCGTGCGTCTCGATTGGCAAAAGAAAAAGGATTTTCCTTTTTGATTTTTCCCGAAGGGACACGAAGCCTGGATGGCAAACTCCACAAATTCCGGCGCGGTGGGTTTTTTCTTGCACTGGCCAGTCAATCGCCCATAGTGCCGATATCCATACGGGGCACTTTTGAGCTTATGCCGAAGGGCCGTTTTTTCGTGAAACCAGGAAAGATCGAGGTCGCTTTCCATCCTCCTGTTACCATTCATGGCTATCAAAAAGATAATATTGGCGATCTTATAGAGAAAGTGAGAGGCATTATCCAATCTGGATTGGAGAAGCAAGATTAGGTTAAAATGGCATGAGATTCAAAATTCGGCTAGGAGAGAAGGATGAAATATGGAGACATTATCGCAAAGCTGGCCAAAACAGCCATGGATTTTTTCAGTCAAAAGGGGAGTCGGTTTGAGCAGGCCGTCGAAATGATGTGCACCCAGCTGAAAGAGGGCAAAAAGATTATCGTTTTTGGCAACGGCGGGAGTGCTGCTCAGGCCCAGCATTTTGCTTCGGAGCTTGTGAATAAATTTTTGAAATCGCGCCAGGCCATCCCTGCGCTTTCCTTAACGACGGATACATCCTCTCTCACATCCATTGCCAACGATTTTGACTTCGACTACGTGTTCAGCCGGCAGATAGAGGCCTTGGGTCAGGAGGGAGATGTTGCTTTGGCCCTTTCGACGAGCGGAGAGTCGATGAATGTGATTCGAGCTCTGCAAACAGCCAGAGAGAAAAAGTTGTATACGGTTGGGTTGACAGGTGAAGGCGGAGGGAGTATCGGTCCTTTATGTCAGATTCTGCTGGATGTCCCCTCGCGGGAAACCCCTCGTGTGCAGGAAGTCCACCTGTTCCTCCTGCATCTCCTGGCCCAGGAGATAGAAGAAAAAGTGGGCTAACGCCCTCTCCAAAACCGCTCTCGCCTTGGCCTGGTTTTGGATCTCACAGGGATGGCGGGTCTATCCTCCTGTCCCCTTTCTTGTTCTTCTCCCCCAGGCAGGATGACCTGGGTCTTTTTTCCGCTTTTATCGATTCGGAATGAGCGCTCTGCTGCATACATGATTTCTTGACGAAGCCCTTCGGATGCGATCTCCTCCGTGAACTCTCTCCGGCCGGCCACCAGATCCGCTGCGTATGTCTGAATTTGCTCTTCGGAATAGAACCGGCGGATGTCCCACTCATCCAGCGATTCTCCCGAAATCCGTTTGATCTCGTTCGTTCCCAGAATTCCTCTTTCATACTGATTCGTTCCTCTGAGATCTCCTCTCTGGATATCGGCCATCAGGTTGATGGGTACGCGCTTGACCTTGCGAACAAGCTTCTTTTTTTGATGTCCGTTTTCTTCGCTCGTTTCGATGATTTCTCCGATGCCTCCCGTATTGTACTGCACGAACTTCAACTTGTCCGGATATTTGGATACCAGGGTCATGATGATCTCGTAGAACCGGTTGACCTTCTTCGCTCTGGAGCCGATGATGAAGGGGTCGGTTCCGACGATCCGGACAGATTCGCCTGCCTTCAGCGGTTGGCTGGCATAGCTGTGGGTGCTCTCTCCCCATAAATAGGCCAATACGGCTTGTTCCGGTGTGAGTTCCTGAGCGAATGTCATGATCGTGTTTCTCCGGGTGATAAATGCGAAGATGAGGCCATCCAGGTCCTCGAGTGGCGGGAGATCGACGGATTTGGAAAAAATGTCCGTCATTTTTCCGCCGACATCCACGCGCAGCTTACCGCGCTGAATTACGGCCCTTCCATTGGCAGTCAGGCTCTCATCCATAAAATCGGGCTCACCGCTGGCTTTGATCATCACGTTTTCCAGGAGGGCCGTTCTGTCTGTAAGGGAGTTGTACATGGCCTCTTGGTATTTTTTCTCTACATCGGTTTTAACGAAAAAGTTATTCTCCGAGCCCAATGCCGAGCCATCGTTACGCAAAAACACGATGTCATCCTGGGTTACCCAGGTTTTTTCTCCCCGTTTGTGGTCGAGGCCCAGTTGATGGCAGGACCAGGTGGATTTTCCCGTTGCAGTCAGGCCGAAAAGAAAGACACCATAGGTTTTGAGCTTGTTCTCCGGAGTTCTGGCCGCGACGATCTTCGTGCCCGCATGCAGGCCTAGCATGCCTTTCCGGTCAGCCGTCCACATCGCCTGGCGGAGGAACCCCTTTTTATCCTCGCCCATATAGTCCGTGCCCAGGGCAATGTTGATGTTGTATTCGGGAAGCACGAGGACCTGTTGTCTCAGTGGATGTTCCTCTGGAATATGGATCATGAAAAATTCCGGGCCCGGACGCTTGGACGGTTTGAACATGGTGGTGCCCCACATATATCCCAATCTGTGGTTGACAAGATCGGCGGCTGACACATAGAGATTGCAGGTGGGATTGTAAAAGTCGTTTTCTCCCATCTGTCTTCGGAGATGATAGAAGGGAAGTGTCCGGAGGAGATGGAGAACCTTATCCAATTCTTCCGGAGATTTAGCGATCAGGGTTTTTTGTTGATCGGAAGGCCTGGTAAGCCGGATCTCATCGCTCCCAAGATATACCGTTTTAGGCGCGATCCGGCTCGATATAGCCGACCGCCAACCGTAAGACCCGAATTTTGTCTTGACTCCGGTTGCCCTGGCTCTGGGCTCTAGCCAGTCGAGGTCCACATGTTTGATGTTCGGGCCCGCCAGGACGCGAGGGAGTTCGTCGGCAAATTTTTTATAGGCTTCTTCGTTGTAGATCCGGTTCTCACTCATGCGGGTTACTCGTCGGTTTCTGGGTGAGCTTCTTGATTGATGATCTTCCGGATATCCTCGGAGGTTGCCATACCGCTGTTGAGCAAATAACACCCGGTGTTTTCAAGAAGTTCGCGATAAAAATTTTTCTGGTAATCAAGCCTTTCCGGAGATGTCGATAAAAGATGAGGATTGAAAAATGGCTGGCTTTTTGAGGAGCTGATAGCCTTGCTCACTCCGGGGCTCTCCCCGCTTTCCAGAATTCTGAGAGCGTCCTCGGCCTCCATTTTCACAACGGGCGGAGAAGTCGAATCGTAGCGCAGGAGAAAGACCCAGCGCAGTTGTGTCCTTTTGATATGCTTGGCAGGACCAGCGATCCAATAGGGATCCAGAAGCGCGGTGGCTTTTTTAGAGGCACTGTAGCAGAAAGGGGAACCGCGATCCAGTCGGCAGTCGTCTACGCGGAGGCATTCGGGATCCTGGCAGTTTTCCTTGCGTTGGATCACATTTTCGCACTTGCTGTTGTCGAGAAGGGGCGCCAGAGCGGGATAAAATTCGACGACTTGGGTGGGGATGAGCAATTTTCGCTCGATCGAATCGGCCAGGATCCTTCCTCCGGAGAACCTGACAAAAAGGACGTCGTTGGCGTGCAACCGCAATTCTTCGTCCTGAATCAATGAATAGAAGAGTTCGGATTTTTTCGTCCCCTTCGGGCCGATGAAAACCAATCCCTGGCCGTTCCTGTCCGCGGACATGCCACGGAGGGTATAGGTGCTGAACAGGCGTTCTGAGACATCCATCACGAGTCCCAGAGCCAGGCTTCGCAACGGCGAATACAAGTCGGTGTTGACCAGTATCCCGGTTTTGGTTTCAGAATTGTAAAAAGCGCGGGGCTCCCTCCCGGCTATGCCTTCCACAGCATAGATGATGCCATGTGGTTCGAGGTCGGCTTCCAGCTGGGCCGGGTACCAGTTTTCGATCCAGAAATCGTTCAAGTGGGACACGTTCGTGCGCAATTGAACGATGACGCCGTTGATGTTGGCATTCCACTCGAAGTAGTTTGCGTAGCTGAGCGTGTCTTCCATTTCTGCGACAAGGGCGTCTCTCATGCTGGTCGAGGTCGCACTATCGACGGGAACGGATGTTTTCACGCGCGTATGGGTGTTGCTCAGGGAAATGCGCCTCGTTTTTTTGGCCGTTTTGAGCACAGAGACGGCGTCGATGATCCGATCCAATCCCTTCTCGAGATTTTCCATGGAAGTGGCGTAGGATATGCGGATACATTTGTCCGCGCCGAAGGCATCTCCCGGGACGATGGCGACGCGGGCTTCCTTCAAAAGGTAGTACGCCAAACCGTATGAGTTGCGGATGGGCATGTTGTTGAACTCTTTTTCATAAGTGGCGGAAAAATTGGGGAACAGATAAAAGGCCCCTTGGGGTTTATGACAGGAAATATCCGGAAGACTCTGCAGTCTCATCAGCACATAATTGCGTCTTCGCTGGAATTCCGCCACCATTTTGGAAACGTCATATTGCGGCCCTCTCAAAGCTTCCAGGCTGGCTTTTTGGGAGATGGAGCAGGGATTGGATGTGCTGTGGCTCTGGATTTTGGCCATTCCGTTAATAATATCTGCGGGACCGGCCGCGAATCCTATCCGCCATCCGGTCATCGAGTAAGCTTTTGAAACTCCGTTTATCACGATGGTTTTCTTTTTTATCTCTTCGCCCAGCGAGGCGAAGCTGTAGAACCGGAAATCATCATAGACCAGTTTTTCATAAATCTCGTCGGCGATGACATAAATGTCCTCTTCCAGAACGACGTTCGCCAAGGCTTCCAGGGCATGTCTCGGATAAGCTGCTCCTGTGGGATTGGAGGGGTTGTTCAAGATCAGAGCTTTGGTCGCCGGGGTGATGGCCGCTTTCAATTCTCCTGGCGTCAACAGAAATCCATTCTCTTCTTTAGTGGGAACGATCACGCTTTTTCCGCCAGCCAAGGAAACCGCATGGGGATAGGTAACCCAATAGGGTGCGGGAATGATAACTTCATCGCCCTCATTGACAAGGGCCTGGATGAGATGATAAAGAGAGCTTTTCGCCCCCGTCGAGGCAATGATCTGGTTTTTTGTGTAATCGAGGGATTGGTCTTCCTTCAGCCTTTTGATGATGGCTTCTTTGAGGTCAGGGATACCCTCGTTTTGGGTGTATTTGGTGAAGTTCTCCTCGATAGCCTGGATCCCTGCTCGCTTAACATTGTCAGGAGTCGCAAAATCCGGCTCCCCAACGCTGAAGTCGATAACATCGATTCCCTCGGCTTTCATGGCCCTCGCTTTGGCCGTGATCTTTAAAGTTGGAGATTCTCCGATTTTGTTTGCTTTTTCTGATACCATGGTCGACCCTTTATCTCAGAGATTATTCTTCTTTCTGATCTTTGTCTTCGGAGTCTAACTTCTTTTTCAGATATTTTTTCAGATCCACTCCGGTTAGAGATTCCACGACATCCGGCATTTGGGCAAGGATTTCTCCCACTTGCGATGTGATTTTCGTCGTTCCGAGGTTTTTGTCCCCACTCACAACGACGATTTTGTCCACCTTGGAGAGCGGTTCAGAGACGGATTTGGCCAATTCCGGAAGCATCTTGAGATACATTTCAAGGATGGCGGCCTGATTGTATTTGTCCCAGGCCTGGGCTTTTTTCAACATCGATTCCGCCTCGGCCAATCCCATGTGTTTGGTTTTTTCCGCCTCTGCGATCCCTTCCAGTTTTAGGGCGTCGGCTTTTCCCCTCGCTTCGGATTGGATGCGAAATTCTTCCGCTTCCGCTTCGGCTTTCATCTGGTATTTCCGGGCATCGGCAGGTTTGATGACATTGGAGTTCAATTCCTTTTCTTTGCGCGCGATCTCGAGTTCTTCGATTTTTATCGCTTCCTGTTTTTCGATGAATTTGACCTTGCCTTCCTCCCTTTTTATATCTTGAGAAAGTCGAGATCGTTCGATTTCGTATGCGAAGTCGGCCTTGGCCTTTTTTTGATTAACATCGACTTGGGATTCCGCTTTTTTGGCCTCGTTTTCCCACTGAGCTTTTGCGATCAAGGCTTCTGCAGCCAGACGGGCGATTTCCCCCTCTTTCCGAGCCTCCGATGATTTGATCGTGGCTTCCTTTTCGGTCTCGGCCTCGGCGATTACCGCATCTCTCTTAGCAGCAGAGATCTGGGGTTTACCCAGAGCATTCAGGTAGCCATGCGTGTCGCTTATGTCCTTCAAGGCAAATGACATCATATTCAAGCCCATCCGGGAAAAATCGCTCTGGGCGGCTTGGGTCACATTTGCCGAGAATTGATGCCGGGCCTTGTAGATTTCCTCTACGGTCATCGTTCCCATGACTTCCCTCATCTTGCCTTCGAGGACCGTTTCAGCCACAGACTTGATCCCTTCTTTTCCCAATCCCAGGAATTGTTCGGCGGCCAGCCGGATCGAATGATCGGAAGAATAGATTTTTATCTGAGCAACCGCCTCTGCCATGATCGGAACTCCCCCGTTGGTCAGGACCTCAGGAGTTTTTATCGTCGTTGTGATAGCTTCCATCGGGAGCGTGTCGACCGTTTCGATAAACGGCAGCACAAAAGTCCCTCCTCCGAGACGGTACCGGTAGCCGACCTTGGTTTTCGTCCCATCGGGTGCGACCACGGCACGCTTTCTTCCGCCCGATATGATCAGAACTTCGTTCGGGCCGACTTTTCTGTATTGTTTTGCCATCAAAAGAGCTGTGAGTGCCAAAACGATGATTATGATGCCGATTAAAATTAATCCAGATGTGAGATTCATCCTTGCCTCCTTAGGTCAGCGCATTAAATGAAAGGAAAGATGACTGTCGTATCATATATCGACTGATCCAATTCATAAAGCGAGAAGAAATATCTTATCCGTTAGCCCGATTATTTTCAAGCCCTTAAATCGGCGCTCTGCTCAAGGTGCCGACGTGCCTTAGGTCCAGGGTACGACTCTTCTGCAAATGATAAGGGTTGCCCCCGATGGCGGATTCCCGCTTATTTGAAGAATTTGAACCGGAGGATGTGAAAGATGGCGGCGATTCCGTCCTTCCATCCGATTTTTTTGCCTTCACTGTAGTCCCTCCCTGAGTAGGAGATCGGCACCTCGTAGATCTTGGCCTTTAATTTGGCGAGTTTGATCGTGACCTCAGGCTCGAAACCGAATCTTTTGGACTTAAGTGTAATACGATCGAGATAGTCCCTTTTGATAACCTTGTAGCATGTTTCCATGTCCGAGAGGTTTAGGTTGGAGAACATATTGCATAAAAGGGTCAGGAGTTTGTTTCCTACATAGTGCCAGAAAAAAAGAACGCGGTGGGGACCTCCCAGAAATCGGGATCCGTAGACCGCATCTGCCCGGCCGTCCAGGATCGGGGCGAGAAGGGTGGGATAGTCCGTAGGATCGTATTCCAGGTCTGCATCCTGTATTAGGACGATGTCGCCCCCGGCGTTGGAAAATCCTGTTTGAAGTGCGGCCCCCTTTCCCATATTTTTCTTATGAAAAAAAATCCTGACTTCGGGGTGATCCATGGTTTTCAAAACATCCTGAGTTCCGTCTGAGGAGCCGTCATCCACGATCAAAAGTTCCTTTTCCATCCCCGCGTCGACTTGGCGAACTCGATGGACCACTTCTGCTATAGTGTTCCTTTCATCGAAAACCGGGATAACGATGGAAAGCTTCATGGCGATCCTTGCGGAACGGTTGGGTATCCGAGAATATTTTTGAAATAGGCAATGGTTTTTTGCAGACCGTCTTCCAGAGAGGTTTTTGGGGTCCATCCCAGTTGTCTTTTGGCCAGCGAGATATCTGGACATCTGCTGACAGGATCGTCCTCTGGCAAGGGATTGTGGCTGATATCCGAAGCGCTCCCTGTGAGCCCGATGATTTTGCGGGCAAGCTCCATTATGCTGAATTCTTCCGGATTCCCGATATTCACCGGTCCAATGAAGGCTTCTTTCTCCATCATGGCAACCAAGCCCCCGATAAGGTCTGCGACATAACAAAAAGACCGTGTCTGGCTGCCCTCTCCATAAACGGTCAGAGACTTGTTCTTCAAAGCCTGAACGATAAAGTTGCTGACCACTCTGCCGTCATCAACAGCCATTCGGGGCCCGTAGGTGTTGAAAATGCGGACGATTTTGATATCGGTTTTGTTTTGCCGGTAATAATCCATCATCAATGTCTCCGCCACCCGTTTCCCTTCATCGTAACAGCTCCGCAGTCCGATGGGGTTGACATTGCCCCAATAGGTCTCCTTTTGGGGATGGACCTGAGCATCGCCGTAGACTTCGGATGTGGATGCCAGGAGGATCCTGGCTTTTGTCCGTTTTGCCAAACCCAGCATGTTGATTGTTCCCATGACATTGGTCTTGATGGTTTTGATGGCGTTGAATTGGTAGTGGATCGGGGAGGCCGGACATGCCAAATGGTAGATCCTGTCGACTTCCAAGAATAGAGGATGTATGATGTCGTGTCGAATCAGTTCGAAGTGAGCGTGAGAGAGAAGATGGCGGATATTATCCTTGCTTCCGGAAAAAAAATTGTCGACACAGATGACGTCTTCTCCCCTGTCCATTAAATATTCACACAGATGACTTCCTAAAAAGCCAGCTCCTCCTGTGATAAGGATGCGATTTTTTTTCTTGTCCATGGCCTCTTTCATCTTTGTGCCCGCCTTTGGGCAACATTTTCAGGTTTCGGTATCATCCATAAGCCATAAAAAGAAGGCTTTTTTGTTTGAGGGTTTCTTTTTGAGCAGAGAAGAGTACTTTTATACCTTTTTCGGCCAGACTCAATAGGCTGTTGAAGTCCTTCTTGGAGAAAGGAGATTTCTCTGCTGTGGCCTGTATTTCAACGATTTTTCCTGTATCCGTCTTGACGACATTCATGTCGATTTCGGCCGAGGAATCTTCCTGGTAGTCCAGGTCGAGAAGGAGGTCCCCGTCGACTATACCGACGCTCACAGCGCTGACCAGGTTTTTCAGTGGCATCTGGTCGATGATGCCCCCGTCCATCAAGCGCTTCAATGCCAGTGCCAGGGCGATACAACCCACGGTTATCGAGGCTGTTCTCGTCCCCCCATCCGCCTGGATAATATCGCAGTCTATGGTGATGGTTCGTTCCCCGAGTGTCCGGAGGTCTGTTACGGTGCGCAAGCTGCGCCCGATGAGACGTTGAATCTCCTGTGTGCGGCCGGACATCCTGCCAGGGCTTCTTTCCCTGGGCGTTCTTTTTTCCGTAGAACAGGGCAGCATGGCGTATTCGGCCGTGATCCATCCTTTTCCGCTGCCTTTTAGAAATGAGGGGACCTTTTCCTCGATAGTGGCGGCTGCCACGACTTTGGTTTTTCCGATCTCGATAAGAGCGGAACCTGCCGAGAATTCAAGATAATCCGCAGTGATAGACACGGGACGTAGACCATCGGGGGCTCGCTTGTCCGCTCTCATATTGTCTCTTTTTGCCTCACTTCCTCTTCTTCCGGTCGTGTTTTCCAGCGATTATGGAACCATAACCAGAAGTTCGGGTTTTCCTGGATTTGACTCTGTATAATATTAGTGCATAATTGCGTGATTTTCAACACATCATTATCGGCGCTACCCGTCAAGGTGATTTTAATAGGCCTGTGGATCTTCACGCTGTATCTTCCTCTTTGAGCAGGATAACAGAACACCGGCACGATCGGAGCCCCGGTTTTGAGGAAAAATGCAGCCAGGCCCGGTGTCGTGGCTGCGGCTTTTCCGAAAAAATCCACGAACACCGCCTGGTCACGCACGACGTTCTGATCAATCAAAATAGCCACCATTGCGTTTTCCTCCAGAGCGCGAAGGACGGGACGTGCGGCCTGCCGCTTATGGATGACGGTGGCCCCAAGTTTTTTTCGTATTCTGCCAAGTTCTTCTTCCAGCAATCTGTTGTCGAGCGGCCGGGCGATGACATAAATCTTCGCGATTCGCGAGACCATTGTGGTAGCCATTTCCCAGTTTCCCAAGTGGGCGGAAAAGATCAGCACTCCCTTTCCTTGGAGCAGAGCCTGTTGGAGGTGTTCCGTTCCTTCGACGTTTATGAGCCTCCCGATTTTGCCAGTATTCATGTGCCGGATTTTGATGATATCGGCGAATACTTTTCCGAAATGCATGAAGGAGGCCTTCGCTATCCTTTTCTTTTGCGCTGGAGTGAGGCTGGAGCCGAATGCTGTGTTCAGGTTAGAGAGGGCAAGATGTCGATGTTTTTTGTCGGCGAAATAGATCAAAAAACCAAGAGACCTTCCGACACCCAGGCAGATCTGGCGGGGAACGAGGAAGAAAAGAGCTTTCAGAAATTGAAAAGCGAAAAATTCGGCTTTTTTTTGTATCTTATCCATCAGGGATTCAACCGGTTTTTTTCACAGAAAGGACATCTCGATAGAATGGTCCTTCCACCTGTAGGTCTATTCTATTGTAATAAACAGGGAATTGTTCAAATCCCTTTAGGTCACCCAGCTTGAAAACGTCCTTTTCCGTCGTGATAATGGCATCAGCCTCAATTCTCTGACAGTTGTCGATGATTTTATTTTTTGCAGCCTCAGGATAGGAGTGATGATCGGGAAAGGATAACGAAAACAGCGGGGTGAGGCCCTCCTTTTCCAGGAGGGAAAAAAATCTTTCGGGGCGGGCGATCCCACAGAAAGCCAGGAGGCGTTTTTCTTCTATCTTTTGTTTCGGAACCGATGTGTCCTCTGGATAGCGGAGGAATCCCTTGTTTATGATGGAATAGAAAAACACTTTTGTTTTTGATAAAAGGGATTGGATCCGGTCTTTTGCCTCCAAATGATCGGTCCTCTTTAGGAGGACCATATCGGCCCTTTTGAGGGAGGAAAGGGGCTCTCGAGTTACCCTTTCTTCAGGATCGAACAGGACGATGTCCAGATCCCTGTGAAGGCTTCTATGCTGGAATCCGTCGTCTAAAATAACAATATCGAAGCCTTGCTTTTCGGCTCTCTCGCAGGAAATCCATCGATTCCGGCCCACGTAGATCCCGACCTGGGGAAAGTTGCGATAGACCATAAATGGCTCATCGCCCGCATCTTGCCAGGTTCCGTAAGAGGTCTTTCCATCCGAAAGCACTCCCCCGGTTCTTTCCCATCCTCCTTTATACCCTCTGGTGACCAGGGCTGGTTTCGATCCGTGTCCAAGTAAAAAAGAGAGGAGGTGCATGACTAGAGGGGTTTTTCCCGATCCCCCGAAAGCGATGTTTCCCACGCTGATAACAGGGAGAGATGTCCGGCGGGTTCTTCGCAATCCGTGGTCAAACAGGAAATTGTTGACCCGACTTCCCGCCTGGTAAGCAAGAGTGATGGGAAGAAGCACCCGATACATTCTTCGAGGACTATACACCATCTCATTCTCTGTTTCAAGACCGTCAGAAGGGTATTCGTGCTGAATTAAGCTGCAGCTTTACATATGAAATGCGATTTTTTATAATACGGTCAGAAATTTTTTCAGGAGGATCAAAATGTGGAGAAAAACGACGATCGTTGCTCTTATCCTTTTTGTCGCGGTGATCTCTTCTCATTGCAATAAAAAGAGCCAGGTTCAGGGACTTACGCTCGATGTGACGTTTGCCGAGGGAGAACTTTCGGATGATCTGATCACGGATGTACAGTACCGCTGGAAGACAACCGCCGGATATGAAAAAATTGGCCAGGAGATGCAGGTTTATGTTCACTTTTGGCATGACAACAACCTGCTCTTTCAAGATGACCATATTCCTGATGTTCCGATCGCCGAGTGGGAGGCCGATCAGGAATATGTTTATTCCCGGAGAATCTACATTCCTGAGTTCATCGATGAATTCGACCCCGAGTTCAGGGGAGAAGAAACACTGAGGCTGTCTGTCGGCATTTCATCTCCGTATGACACGACGAACGAAACACAACAGGAGATTTTAAAGAAAAAATTGAAAGTTATTCCTCCCCCGCTGGATACGCCGGAAAAGATCTATGAGGACGGTTGGTACGATCTTGAGATCAATCCCGACTCCGTTCTCGGGAAATGGCGTTGGACGGCAAGAGAAGCCCGATGTATTGTCGATAATCCGAAGCGGGATGCCCTGCTGGTGATCAAGGGAGGCGTGAATCTCGAGGCACTCGAGGATCAAAAAGTCATATTCAAGATCAACGACAGGATACTTGATGAATTCATTCCGGAAGAAAGCTATTTCGAAAAATCCTACGATATAAAGAAGGAAGAGTTGGGAGAAGGGGAGCAATTTTTCCTGACAATCGCGACCGATAAGGTGTTTGTCCCTGCAGAGATTATTCCCGGTTCCAAGGATGAAAGGGAATTGGGGCTACAGATCTCCTTCATATATTTTCGCTAGACCTATTTTTGCCTGTCTTTCCCTCGGTCACCGGAGGCCGTGCGAACGGAAATTTCTGCCCCGTCCGATGAAAATTCCACGGCCCCATCGATATCCGTGCGGAGGACTCTGGCTCCGATATCCTGATAACGGTTGACAACCTCTTCGTCTGGCAGGCTGTACCGGTTCCCTGCTCCGACGGTAAGGACCAGGAACCGGGGGGCAACCGCGGAAAGAAATTCTTCCGAGCTTGAGGAATCGCTTCCGTGGTGAGGGGATTTCAAGACATCGCTTCGGATGGAAGGCAGAGTGCGCGCAATTTCTTTTTCGGGAGCTTTTCCGATGTCTGCGGCAAGCAGGAATGCTGTCTGTCCATACGAGATCCGGAGCACCAGGGATTGGTCATTGAGTACCGTCGAAACGATCGGATCTGACCGTTCGGGATTCAATACTTCGATTTTCACACCGTCGATGGTTTCCACATGTCCTCTGAACATTCTCCTCAAGGATGTGGAGGAAGGCAAACGCTTCCTGAGGACTTCATACGATCGATTGTCACTGGGACTGAATGCTTCCCAAAATTCCTTGATCCTGAAGTTCCTGGCAACGGCCTTGAGACCATTCATATGATCGGGATGGGCATGAGTCAGGACGAGGTAGTCGATTTTTCTGATTTTTTTTTGCCAAAGAAATGGAGAGACGATCCGTTCTCCGATGTCGAAGATATCCTCTGGAGTTCCGCCGCCATCGACGAGCATTTTTTTTCTTCCGGGAAATTCGATTAGAATCGAATCGCCCTGCCCCACATCGATGAAGGTCAGTTTCAGGGTTCTTGAATAGGAAGCAAATGGGTGAAATACCAGAAGTCCGAAAAAGATCGCGAAACAGGCGGCGGTCACCGTCTTCTGCCGTTTGAATTTTGCGGGGATTAGCAGCAAACCGAGAAAAACGAAATAACCCAGCACGACGAACTGGGGCGGGGAGGGAATTCTAAAGGATAGTCCGGGGACGGGATCAAGAGAATGGGAAACCGCAATCAATACATTGACGAGGAAATGGATGAACTTTGCACACATTCCCGCAAGGAAAGGGGTCAACATGGAAAAAAGGAGGAAAATGTATCCGGAAGCCATTGTCAAGCCGACAAGAGGAATAGCCGCGAAGTTGAGAATCAGGGATGAGAATGCTATCCGGTTAAAGCTGGACGCGACAAAAGGCATCACGCCTAATTGGGCGGTAAGGCTCAAAGCGAATATCTCGCTGATCCTCAGGGGAAGACGGGGAAGAAAGTGGATGACTTTTGGAAAAAACAAGATAATGGATAGGGTTGCCGCGAATGTCATTTGGAAGCCGATAAAGAATAAACTGGACGGATTGCAGACCATGATAATGAATGCGCTGATGGCAAGGGTATTCAAGAGGTTGACTTTTCGCCAAATGAGCTTTCCCACAAGGAATGCCAGTGCCATGATAGTCGCCCTCATCACAGAAGGCCTGCCTTCCACAAGCAGGGCGTAAAAAATGAGAAAAAATATCAAGAGGATGGAAGAAGTGCGGTCTGGAAGTTTCAGAAATCGAAAGAAGGAAAAAAGAAGGAAGGAGATGATCGCGATATGGGCCCCGGAAATGGCGAACAGGTGGAAAATTCCGGCATGTTGGAGGCCGTGGGAGATTTCGGAATCCAGGCGCCCTCTTTCTCCCAAAAGCAGGGCTTCGACAACTGCACCCTGCAAGGAAAGACTTTGGTGTCGAGGATCTGAGAAATGGCGTTCGATCTTATACTGCAGGTTTCTTCTTATGATAGAAATGGTCCGGGGAAGAGAAGCGCGATTCCCGCTCCTCAGCTTCTCTATAAGCATGGGGCTTTTAGTGAATGCCCTATTGTGGATGTTCTGGTTTTTGAGATACATCTCGAGGGTTGGAGGACCGAAATTCCTGTAGCCCTGTGATGGAGAAAGCCTTGCGGAAACGCGTACTTCGTCGCCAAGGTAGAGGTCGAGAGCGGACGACAGCTCCTGTGTGTGAGGAACAGAAATTCTCAGGTTTCCGCGCATTTTTTTCTGCCCGTTATAGACAGCGATCTTTTCCACTCTCAAAAAAAGATAGTCTCTCTCGCGACCTCGAGAGATGGATTTATAAAGCCTGCCGTGAAAGTCGATGTACTCATCTGCTTTCAACTGTTTGAGAGGATTGTTGTCGAAAGAGTTGTTGTGGTAGATGTACAGGCTCGATCCTAAGAAGAAAATAGCCAGGAGTATAAAAGTATAAGCGACCCCGGTCTTTTCAAGAGCCGCAAAAAAGAGCCATGCGCACACAAGGCAAAAGAGCATGGGCAGGATTCCTGCCGCCATGGGGGGAGTTACGAGGGAGGATATGAGGATTCCTGCTGACAAACTTAAGGTTGGATAGAGAAAGGGAAATAACATGTTCTACATAATCACAGAGGAGTCCCTCCGATGTGTCTTTGATGTTCGAAACAGTCGAATAGAATGTGACACATGAGCCTTATGCCTATTTCGATGCTCCGTTCGTCGGGATTGAAGAATGGGCTGTGAAGCGGCGCCATGGATGGTTTTTCAGGATCTTTGACACCCAGAAGGAAGTAAAAGCCAGGAATTTTTTGGGAGAAATAAGAAAAATCTTCGGCGATCATTTGTGGCTTGATGTCGTGGATGTTCCATTCTCCTAAGACCCGGGCGAGGGTAGGGGCCAGGATGGAGGCTAAGTCAGGATGGTTGTACAGGGGAGGAGGTCCTTTATGGTAGTGGAATATATAACTTGCTCCGAAGGACTGGGTGACTCCGCGCACCACATCTTCGATCAATCGAGGGATTCTATTCCGGTTGGTTTCGCTGAGTGTCCGGATGGTTCCTTCTATGGTCACTTTTTCTGCGATAATATTTGCTTTGGTCCCTCCCTCGATTTTTCCGATAGTGACAACGACCGGGTCGGTCGGGTCGACTGCCCGGCTCACTATGGATTGAAGGCTGACGATAACCTGTGAGGCGAGAGCGATGGCATCGATTCCCTCATGAGGACGGGCACCATGAGAGCTTTTCCCTTCGATGACGATCTGAAACCCATCCGAGCTGGCCATGATTGGCCCGCGAGAGAAATAAACCTGACCGAGGTTCTCCGGCCAAACGTGGAGACCGATGATCGCATGGATCGGAGGATTCTCCAGGACACCTTCACGAATCATGACCTTAGCTCCGCCTTCCTCACCTGAAGGAACACCTTCCTCTGCAGGCTGAAATAGGAATTTGATATTTCCGTTGATTTCATCTTGGAGTGCGCTCATGACCCTGGCTGTGCCCAGGCCGATGGAAACATGAATGTCGTGACCGCACGCGTGCATGACTCCTGGATTGAGAGACTTGAACGACACATCGGTCAGTTCCTGAATCGGGAGGGCATCCATGTCTGCCCTGAGACCGATCGTCACGCCTGGCTCCGCGCCCCTAAGAAGTCCGGATACGCCCGTTTTTGCTATTCCGGTCTTGACTTCGAGACCGAAAGAAAGAAGTTTCGAGGCGATCAGATTGGCTGTTTCGGATTCTTGATTTCCCAATTCGGGGTTCATGTGGAGAAACCGTCTCGTCCGTATGATCTCGGCCCTGTATTTCTGGATCTCTTGGTCGATTCGACGGGCCGTTTTCGAATCCACGCCCAGTCCCATGATGGAAATGGAGAGAATCAGCATCGGGAATGCAGGAAACCTGGCAAGGCAACGCTTGTTCATGAATGTATCTTAGATTTGCCTTTTTGGAAAGTCAACAATCCATATCAGATGTCGATATTTTCTTGATAAGTTCCGTAGACCTTCCTGAGGACAGAGGTGATTTCTTCGAGGGTTGCCAGCGTTCTGACAGCTTCAAGAATCGGAGGAAAAACATTTTGCCCTTCCTGCGCAGCCTGCCTGAGAGCATGAAGCTTCTGTTTCACCTCTTCTTCCGGTCTTTCCGCCTTAAGGCGTTCTAGTTTTTTTAGCTGGTTTTTTTCTACCTCTTTTGGAGGAGTGTGGAGATTGAAACGAATCTTATCGCTTGAATCGGCAAAAGCATTAAGGGAAACGATAATGCGTTCCTTGTTTTCGATCTGTTTTTGATACTGAAACGCGCTTTCCTGGATCTCCTTTTGCACAAAACCCGTTTCTATGGCGCGCCCCATTCCTCCCAGGTTTTCGATTGTCTGGAGATACTCCATGACCATTTCTTCGATTCGATCGGTCAAAGACTCCAGAAAGTATGCTCCTCCAAGGGGATCCACACTATCCGCGACTCCGCTTTCGTAGGCAATGACCTGTTGGGTTCTAAGAGCGATCTGAGCGGATTTTTCGCTGGGCAGGGCGAGAGCTTCGTCCCTGGAGTTGGTATGAAGGGATTGCGTTCCGCCGAGCACGGCGGATAGAGCTTGAAGCGCAACGCGGACAATGTTATTTTCGGGTTCCCGGGCAACAAGAGTGGCGCCGCTTGTCTGCGTATGAAACCTGAGCCTCCATGAAAGAGGGTTCTCGGCATGGAAGGATCCCTTCACGATTTTAGCCCAGATTCTTCTGGCAGCACGAAACTTTGCGATTTCTTCGAAAAAATTGTTGTGGGATGCGAAGAAAAACGACAGGCGAGGCGCGAACGAATCGATATCCAGCCCAGCTTTTGTGGCGGCATTTAAGTATTCTATGGCATTGGCGAACGTGAATGCCAGTTCCTGGACAGCTGTTGCACCCGCCTCCCGGATGTGATATCCGCTGATACTCATGGAATTCCATTGCGGAACATGGGTGTGACAAAAACTAAGGGTGTCCGTTATGATCTTGAGCGAAGGGACCGGAGGGAAGATATAGGTTCCTCTGGCGATATACTCTTTGAGGATGTCGTTCTGGATCGTTCCTCTGAGTTTATTCCATGAAATCCCCCGGTTTTCGGCCAAGATCAGATACATCGAAAGAATTATGGCGGCGGTGGAATTTATCGTCATCGACACACTGACTTTCTCAAGAGGAATGCCGGAAAAAAGCACTTCCATGTCTCTTAACGAATCGATGGCGACTCCCACTTTGCCGACCTCTCCATTCGCCTGAGGGTGGTCGGAATCGAGCCCTATCTGGGTGGGCAGGTCAAAGGCTACGCTCAATCCTGTTTGTCCTCGAGAGAGGAGGAATCGATATCTTTTATTGGATTCTTCAGCCGTTCCGAAGCCGGCATACTGGCGCATAGTCCAAAGTTGTCCCCTATACATACTGGCATAGGGCCCTCGAGTGAAAGGATACTCACCCGGCAGTCCAAGAGATCCTGCGGGATCGAAATCCGGGAGGTCTTTTTCGGTGTACACATCTTTGACCTCGATACCGGAAGAGGTCAGGCGCCTTGTTTTTTTTCCCTTGGTCATTTCCCGATCAGACGGGTCCGGATCAGCCTTTTATCATGAATTTTTCGAAGGGCTGGATTCCCGCATAAGTTCCGCTGGGTCCTAGCTCTTTTTCGATCTCCAGGATCCGGTTGTATTTGGCCACCCTTTCGCTGCGGGAAAGGGAGCCAGTCTTGATTTGTCCTGCATTGGATGCGACGCTCATATCAGCGATAAAGGTGTCTTCGGTCTCGCCAGAACGATGAGAGATAACTGCCGTGTAGCCCATTTGGTGGGCATATGTGATCGTATTCAGGGTCTCTGTCAAGGTTCCGATTTGATTCAGCTTGATGAGAATGGAATTTCCGATGCCGTTCGCAACTCCTTTCTTGAATCTATCCAAGTTGGTGACGAAAATATCGTCCCCGACCAGCTGGATCTTTTCACCGAGTTCATCTGTCATGATTTTCCAGCCTTCCCAGTCATCCTCGTCGAAACCGTCTTCGATGCTGATGATCGGATATTTTTCCACCAACGCCTTATAAAAATCGATCATTTGATCGACATTTTTTTCCGAGCCATCGGATTTTTTGAAAACATACTTGCCGTCTATGTAGAACTCCGATGCGGCCACATCCAGGGCAAGATACACATCTTTACCGGGGGTGTATCCGGCATTCTGGATGCTTTGAAGGATGAGTTCCAGCGCTTCTTCATTGGAGCCGAGATCGGGGGCGAATCCGCCTTCATCCCCGACGGAAGTGCTGTACCCTTTTGTTTTCAGCGTTTTTTTCAAATGGTGGAATACCTCTGCTCCAGCTCGAATGGCCTCCGAATAGCTGGAAAACCCTGCCGGAGCGATCATGAATTCCTGGATATCCATGTTGTTATCAGCATGGGATCCGCCATTCAGGATATTGATGAGCGGGACCGGGAGAAGGTATTTTTCTCTGTTCCCCAGGTAGGCATAAAGAGGAAGTCCGGATGCAAGAGCTGCCGCCTGGGCAGTGCTCATCGAGACGCTCAGAATGGCATTGGCGCCCAATTTGCTCTTGTTGGGGGTTCCATCGAGAAGAAGAAGACGCTTGTCCACGGCATCCTGGTCTCGCGGATCCATACCGATGATTTCTGGGGCGATGATCTTCTCCACATTGGATACGGCTTTCAGGACTCCTTTTCCCAGATAACGGCCCGCATCTCCGTCCCTCAATTCCAGCGCCTCGTGTTTTCCTGTGGATGCCCCGGAAGGAACGGAGCTTGTTCCTCTAACTTGGTCAGAGAGTGAAACCCAAGTTCTCAGAGTTGGATTTCCCCTCGAATCCAGAATTTCACTGGCTGTTACTTTTTCGATTGTAGTTTTCGACATTTTTTAGACCTGACCGTTCAGTTTTGGAATATTTTTATAAAAAGCTCGTTTCTGCGAAGGAGGATCGATTACTTATCTGCAGGGATTTCTTCGCTGACGACTTCGTCGTTTTTTTTGGCGAGTTCTTTCTTTTTCTTATCCACGAATTCCTTGATGGCATCGATTCCTTCAGTGGTCTTTTCGCGGACGACTTTTATGCCTTTTTCCGCTTCTTTGGCAATTTTGTCATAACTTTCCTTTGCCTTTTCTCCGGTTTTGACGGCAGATTCCTGGATTTTTTTGCGAGTTTCCGTACCGCTCGAAGGGGCAAAAAGCACTCCCAGAATGAAACCCGTGGCTGTGCCAATGAGAAAAGAAAGAGTGACTTCCAAAGCACTGGAACCTTTATCTGACATTTTTCTCCTCCTTTAGTTTTTTCGCCTGCCGCCATCCCAGACGGATCAAGGGAAATAAAAACGGCCAGTATTTCGAGCTGGGTCTCAATATTTTCATGCTCACGAACCAGGCGATTTCCGAGATGCTCATGGCAGTCTTTTTTGAGGCCCGAACCAGCTCTCCGATGTCTTCGATCTTTGCTTGTACGCTCCGGCTCGTTTCCCTAGCTTCCCCGACCAGTTGCGTGATCTCGATGAGCGTTTTTTCGGCTTCGTGCGCTGTTTTACGGAGTTGTCTCAGAAAAGTGACAAGGAAAGTGACGGCAACCACGACAGCGATAGTGATGACGAGCAGCAAAAATTGGTTCAGGGTTAACGGCATTATAATAAATAGATAGAATAAAAACCGGATTTTGTCAAATTAGCCGAGATTATTTCCACAGGATTTTTTGAAGATGCTCCAAATTATAATCTTCGGAAATTTTATCCAGGATTCGCGTGAGTTCATCGCCATCCGTTTTTTTCAGAGCCTGTTCCCATTCTTTCAGAAAGGGGATCGGGGTGAAAACATAGTCTTTTTTTGCCAAACGGTTGATACCCCGGAATGCCTGCCAGTGTGTGATCATCAGCAGGGCCAGGACTCCGAAAAAAACGTTTGGCCCCGGAAGCAGGGCGGCCAGGCCTGTGATCGGAAGAAGTATGGTTTCCCCGATAAGGAGGAGGATGTGCTTTGTTCTTTGCCTTTGAAGGAAGAAAAAAAATCGGACCCGTATCCGCTGTTCGCTGCAATTCCCCGAGTACAGGATTTCGACTTGTTTTTCTTCGGTGTGTAAAATCTGCTCGAATGCTTGTTCCTGGGCAAGATTTTTTCGAGGCAAAAGCATTAGTTTTTGTCTGGCTTTTTCCCAGATATTTTTCCAGCGGGAAAATTTGAGGTGAATTTGACGGATAGGTTCTGCAGAAAAGAATCTGTATTTTTCGCGGTAATCCTTGACAAAAAAGAAACGCATGTTCCTTATTTTAGCAATCCCGCACAAAGATACAAACAATTCCTTTCCTAAGATCGTGACAATTTTTATGAAGGATTCAGGATCAGCGGCGCTTGTTGAGGAGATAAATGAAGAAAGGAGCCCCCACGGCAGCCGTTATGATGCCGATGGGAAGCTCCGACCCGGCAAGAACCGTTCTTGCTAACAAATCGCAAAACATCAGGAAGACTCCTCCTGTGAGGGAAGAGGCAAAAAAGAGATATCGGTGGTCGGGTCCGATGATCAGCCTGACCCAGTGGGGAACGATCAGACCGACAAATCCGATGATACCGCTGACCGAGACCGAAGAGGATGCCAGCAGAGTCGAAACGATCAAAAAGATTTTGCGCGTTCGGTTGACCGAACAGCCGAGCGAACGGGCGATTTCATCTCCCATGACGAGAAGATTCATGTCTTTGGCCAGCCATTGCGAGATGATGATGCCGAGAACGAACGTGGACAAGATCACTCGGATCTGGTTCCAGTCTGCAAGATGAAAGCTTCCCAGAAGCCAGAAAACAGCCTGTTCGAAAGACTCGGATTTGAAGAAGATCAGGAATGAGGTCAATGACGAGGCCAGCGCTCCGGCCGCTATACCGGTCAGGAGCAGGGTTTCCACTTTAAAAGCTCCTGTTCTCAGAGAAAGGATGTATACCAGGGAAACGATGGCGAATCCAGAGCAAAAAGCGAACACATTCTGCAATGAGAATCCCCAGATACTCATGTTCAATCCCAGGATGAGAGCCAGGACAGCGCCAAAGGAAGCTCCTGATGAAACCCCGACGACAAAGGGACCTGCCATAGGATTCTGGAAGTATCCCTGCAGGATGGCGCCGGAAAGAGAAAGGCTTGCACCAACCAAAAATGCAAGAAGGGCCCGGGAAAGCCGAAGATGGATAAAAATTTGGGCGTGTGTCTGGTTGTTATGGGCAAAAAAATCCCAAAGGTCGGAAAAAGTTGTCTTGACGGATCCTTTTGTTAAGGATAAATAAAACCCACAAACAAGGAGGATAAGCAAGATCGCTAAAATTTGAGCCCTTTTTTTCCCAGCAGTCATATACCGGCCTCGAATGAGGAGGAATGCAGGATACGGGCGAGCTGTTCGAATGCCTCGAATATCCTGGGTCCCAGTCGGGTTACCAAATCCTCGTTCAACAAAAAAATGTTTTCGTTCTGTATGGCCTTGATACTCCCCAAATGAGACTGTTCCTTGAACCAGGTCTTGACATCGAGAAAATCCTCTTTGGATTTGGTTATGACGACGATGTAATCGGGATTTTGGTGGATAAGCTCCTCCCGGTTGTAATTGAACCAGGCTCTATCGACCTCCCCCGCGATATTTATTGCTTCTGCCTTCAAGACCATGTCGTTCAAAAAAGTGTTTTTTCCGCAGGTCCAGAGTCCCTTTCCGTGAAGATTGATGAATACTTTCGGCCTGATGTCAGCATTTGCCAGCCGATCCCGGATTTTTTTGTAATTCTTTTTCAAGCGGGCGATGAGGCCTTGAGAGGCCTTTTCTTTCCGGGTGACCACGCCAATTCTTTCGATCAGATGTAATGCCGATTCTACGGTTGTTCCTGCTTCCAGGACAAAAACGGGCAATCCGAGGTCTTTGAGCCGGTGGACCAGATTCAAAGGATTGCCTCTGTAAGCGATGACGAGATCCGGTTGCAGGTGGATAATTTTTTCCAGGTCGGGATCGACCAATCCGCCAATGCGGGTTTTTGTCCGCGCATTTATCGGATAGTTGCAGTAACGGGTCACGCCGACGATTTTTTCCTCCAGTCCCAGGGCAAAAAGAATCTCTGTGATATTGGGAGCCAAGGAGATGATCCTCTCCGGAGGGCTCCCAAGGATATGGATTTCTCCCAAATCATCTATGATGCTCTTTTCCTGAATGTATGGAGCCGAAAGAGTAAGATGAGTCAGGAGCCATAGGGCCGGGACTGCACATGTCAGTAATTTTCTCATTCGGGTTTTTGGAAGGTCAGGGAAATTTCAGGAAGTCCGGAGAGAAGATTTTTCCTCACGTCCACATCGGTCTGGAATACTTCTTGGATATTCTGCTTGGTTATCAGCTCTGAAGGTGGTCCCACAGAGTGGATGCGTCCGTTTGTCAAGAAAAGTAATCTCTGAGAAAAAGGCACCGCGAGGTTGATATTGTGTTCGGCGGAAAGGATGGTTTTGTTTTTTTCTTCTTGCAGCCGTTTCAGGATTCGGTAAATTTCTGCTTGATAGTTGATATCCAGATGAGCGCTTGGTTCATCGAGCAACAGGAGCGGTGTGTCCTGGGCCAGCGCTCGCGCGATGAAGACCCTTTGCCTCTCTCCTCCGCTGAGATGGGCGATTTTTTTATCTTTCAAGAAGCTGGTTTCCGTCAGATCCATGATTTCTGTCAATATGGTCTTGTCTGCCGCCGATAAACCGGTAAAACGGCCTTGGTGGATATATCTGCCCATCAGGATGATTTCCTCGACAGTGAAGTGGAATGAGTCCTGGGACAATTGCGGTACATAAGCGAGATTCCGGGCCAGATCACGGGGCGTGAGAGAGGATATTTCTTTTCCATCTACCAGGATCCTTCCGGACCAGTTTTTCAGAAGGCCCTGGATAGCCTTGATCATGGTGCTTTTTCCCGCCCCGTTCCTGCCTAGAATGGATAGGAATTCCCCTTTATTCATGGAGAAAGAAATGTTCTCGATGATGTCTCCGTTGCCGTAACCGGCACAGAGATTCCGGACTTCGAGGATTGCCATGGTATAGGGAAGTTTACGGGTTTCTCGATCTTTCTTCAACCAACATTCTGGATTATTTATAATAATGCCTCTCCCAATATCAAAATTCAAAAAAGAAACGAAGCCACAATAATCCATTGTCGGCATTATTCCCCTGCGGGCGCGCCGATCTCACTGCATCAGCTTCGTTGCAGCCCATTCGTGGTATAACCATACAACTTCATGGGCCGCTGCCTTGCCGCTACAGCAATCTCGTCTCGTAAATAATCCAGACTTTATCTTAGGGATTATTTATAAAAGTGCCACTTTCTTAGCCCTCCCGGATATTCGCTTGGGAAGGGAGGAGGCCTGAAGATCTGGGCAATTTCTTGACTTTTATAGACAAGGAATCTAATATTTAGGATTGTTTCTGCTTTCCGCTCTGGCAGTATCGGAAAACGAAAATTCCGGATATAAAGAGGACAAAACATTCAGGAAAACCAGGGATTTCCGCAGAAACCATTGAGGAACCCATGACGGAAGAATATAACTTCGATCATATTGAAAAAAAGTGGCAGAGAATTTGGGAAGAGCAGGGCATCTTCACGTTTCGTGAGGATGCGCAGAAAAAGAAATTTTATTGCCTGGAAATGTATCCCTATCCGTCGGGACGTATTCACATGGGACAGGTGCGAAATTATGCCATCGGTGATGTGATTGCGCGGTTCAAGATGCTGAAAGGCTGGAACGTTATCCATCCCATTGGTTGGGATGCTCTGGGAATGCCTGCCGAGAATGCCGCCATAACACAGGGAATACATCCAAAGGAATGGACTCTAGGAAACATCGCCCATATGAAGGGTCAATTGAAAAGACTGGGTTTCAGCTATGACTGGTCGAGGGAGGTCAACACCTGTCTTCCCGAATACTACAAGTGGAATCAATGGATATTTCTTCGGATGTGGGAAAAGGGGCTTGCCTACCGGAAGAAAAGCTGGATCAATTGGTGCTCCTCTTGCCAAACCGTCCTGGCCAACGAACAGGTGATAGGGGAAAAATGCTGGCGCTGCGATACGACCGTAACGAAAAAAGAGATGGAACAGTGGTTCCTGCGTATCACAGACTATGCCGAAGAACTCCTTTCCGGACATGAGGCACTCGAAAAATGGCCCGAACATGTTCTTTTGATGCAAAAAAACTGGATCGGAAAAAGCATCGGGGGTCATATCACTTTTCCCGTCAAAGATTCTCCGAAGAGTATCGAAGTTTTTACGACCCGGATTGACACCATTTTCGGTGCGACCTTTTTGGCCTTATCTCCCGAACACCCGTTTGTGGCGGAATTGATTGAAGGCCCCGCCAGTAAAGCCGGATTGAAAGAGTGGATCGAAAAAAACGTGGTCGCGCAGAGGATGCACAAAGATCCAGAGGAGATGGAAAAGGAAGGGATCGATACAGGTGCAAAGGCTATCAATCCCTACTCCGGGGAAGAGATTCCCATATGGATATCCAATTATGTTCTGATGGAATACGGGACCGGCGCGATCATGGCTGTTCCCGCACACGATCAAAGGGATTTTGAATTTGCCAAAAAATATGATTTGCTTATCCGCACCGTGATCGTACCGGAGAAGACAGATTCTCCAGGGGAACCGGAAGAGGCATTTGAGGGAGCCGGATTTGTCGTCGATTCCGGCAAATTTTCCGGCCTCCCTTCCATGGAGGCCTCGGAGAAAATGGTTCTGCATGCCGAGGAAAAGGGATTCGGACGGAAAAGCACCCTATACAGACTTCGGGATTGGGGAATTTCCCGCCAGCGGTACTGGGGAACGCCGATCCCGATGATCTATTGCCAGACCTGCGGAATCGTCGGAGTCCCGTATGACGATCTTCCCGTTACTCTCCCCCCGGATGTCGTATTTACAGGAGAAGAGGGATCCCCGCTGGAAAATGCCCAGAGTTTTGTTCGTACGGAGTGCCCCAAGTGTGGCGGGGCAGCGCGACGAGAGACAGACACCATGGATACCTTTTTCGACTCCTCATGGTATTATTTCCGCTATTGTTCACCTGATGAGGACAAACTTCCCTTCGACCCCAATCCGGCCGGCTACTGGCTTCCTGTCGATCTCTACATCGGAGGCGTCGAGCATGCAATCCTGCATCTGATCTATGCCCGCTTTTTCTGCAAATTTTTCAGGGATTCCGGGTTGACCGGTATTTCCGAACCTTTTCCCCGGCTTCTAGCCCAGGGGATGGTAACCAAGGATGGGGCAAAAATGTCCAAGTCCAAGGGAAATGTCGTGGATCCCGATGACATGGTGAAAGACTATGGAGCCGATACGGTCAGGCTTTATATCCTTTTTGCATCTCCTCCGGAGAAGGAATTCGCGTGGAATGAAAAAGGAGTGGAAGGATGTTACCGGTTTTTGAACCGCATCTGGTACTTCTTTCAGGAAAATAAAAGCCTGATTTCCTCAGAATCCCCATCCGGGGATCCCCCTCCGCCAGTAGATCCTGACAAAACACAACGGCTGGTGATAAAAATGCACCAGACGATCCGGAAGGTTTCTGAAGATATCGAAGAGAGATACCATTTGAACACGGCCATAAGCGCGATCATGGAATTCTTCAACCTTATCAAAGCAGAGAGGGAAGCCCTTGTGCAGAGCGAGGAAGACAAGAGACTTTTAAGAGAGGGGATTGAAAAGATGATTCTGATTCTTTCTCCGTTTGCGCCCCATCTCTGTGAGGAACTCTGGGAACAATTGGGCTACCGGACATTACTGGCCGAGGCTCCCTGGCCATCTTATGATCCGGAGCTGGCCAAAGAAGAACGGGTAACCATCGTCGTGCAAGTCAACGGAAAGCTGAGGGATAAATTCGAAATAGAACGGGATGCGGAAGAAGAGAGAGTGAAAGAGACGGCCTTGAAGCTGGACAGGATTCGAAATCTCCTTGGCGATGGGAAAGCGAGAAGGGTGATTTACATCAAGAATAAACTCGTCAATATCGTATCATAAAGGAAGGGCTTGAATGAAAAGAATGATCTTCCTTTTTTGGGCTTGTTCCCTTTTTCTTCAGTGTGGCTACCATCTTAGGGGGACAGGGAGTTCTCTTCCGCCTCATATCAAAATGCTCAATGTGCCGATGTTCGCTAACCGGACAACCCGTTTCGAGCTGGATTTGAAACTTACACAGGGCGTTATAGATGAGATGATAGCGCGGGGAAAAGTGGAAATCACGGATAAAACGGAGAATGCCGATGCCATTCTGATAGGAGAAATCCTCCGTTTCCATGCCATGCCCATAGGCTTCGGAGAGGATGCGACAGCCGATCGCTATAACATTTCCATCGTTGCCAAGATTGTCTTGAGAGACGTCATTCAGAAAAAGGTGATTTTTTCTAATCCTTCCTTCGTGTACCAGGGAGAATACACTGTGCCGGAAGGCACGGACTTCGAATCCGTAGAAACGGAAGCCATCGATGAGATGGCGGTTAAATTCGCCAGAAGTCTTGTTGTGGCTATCTTGGAGGGATTTTAGAAGGGGTGTACAGCAATTTTTTAAGAAAAGAAATCGACGGGAAGTCCCTTCCTCCCTGCTATTTTTTTTATGGAGAAGAGACGTTTCTTGCCGAAGAATTCATCGGCGAATTAAAACAGATGTTGATTTCTCCGGAGGGTCAGGATTATAACATCGAAAAGTTCAATCTCGATGAACACTCCTGGATGGAAATTATGGATCTGGCCAGGACAATCCCTTTCTTTTTTTCTTCTCGGCGGATCATCAAAGTCAGTCTTCCTATCGGGAAGGGCGAGCGTCTTTCTTCCACTGAGGAAAAGATTGTCAAGGATTACTTTTCGTCTCCATCGGACCATACGGCTCTTGTCGTCATCTATCCTGGAAAGCTGAGACGGAGCGCCCCGGTATTCCGATTTTTTGCATCGCTTCCATCCTCACTCGTTCATGTCAAGGAACTCAAACCTCTCAAGGATAGGGCGTTATTCTCATGGATGGACAGAAAGTTTTCAGACATGGGGAAAAGAGCCAATCATGATGCCATGGCAAGATTGGCGGAATTGACGGGAAGCGACCTTGCCCGCTTGAATAACGAAATTGAAAAAATATCGGCATTCTCAGGAGAAAAAAAGATCGTCGAGCTGGATGATGTGAATGCTGTTTCGGGGTGGATAAAGTCCTTTTTGGAATGGGAAATCGTGGACAATCTGGAAAAGGCGGATTTCGATAAAGGGCTGATCGTCTTGAACCACCTGTTCAAAGAAAGCGTGCGGCCCGAGTTTATCATCGGTTTGATTGCAAAATTTTTTCGCGACATATTTTTAGCCAAGCTCTGGCTAAGGGAAAAAGAAAAGGATAAAAAGGCGGTTTTCAAAGAACTGCGTCCCCAAATACAGGAGAAATTCGGCAATTTTTATACCACCAAGTTGCGGGATTTTTTTTTACTGGTGGACGAAATTCCTATGGGGGATCTGAATTTTCTGCTCAATCAACTGAAAGAGATCGACATGAATATCAAGACCACAGATCTGAATGCCCAGACACTGCTGGAAAAGTTCTTCTTTGAATATTGTCAGTTGAGAAAAGGTGTGCGGATTACTTCGAAGGAGAGAGATTAATCATTTCGATCTGTCGGCTCAGCCGGGATTTATACCGGTCGCCTGTATTTTTATGGATTGCCCCTTTTTTAACAGCCTTGTCGATCGTAGAAAATGTCAGGGGCAGGAGTCTTTCCGCCTCTTCGCGATTCTTCGTTGCGATGGCCTCTCTTATTGTTTTTATACGGGTTCTCAGAATAGACTTGTTTTTTCTGTTGATCAGGTTGCGGCGAAGGGCTCGTCTCCCTTGCCGGATAGCCGACTTGTGTTGAGCCATTTCTTTTTCTCCTCGAATAAAGAAGTATGATAAGATATCTTGAGATTGAAGTCAACCAGGAATAAGGCAAGAAGCGATGGAACAAAAAGAGCATAATCGGAAGTTGCTTCGTTCGACGCTTGCCGTGTCGGCCCCCACTCTATTGAGCCGCATTTTCGGATTCGTCAGGGACATGATCCAGGCATACTACATGGGAACCGGCAGGACAATGGATGCCTTCACGATTGCCTATACCATTCCCAATCTTTTAAGGCGTTTGACGGGAGAGGGGGCGATGACCGCAGCGTTTATTCCCGTTTTCACGCAACGGAAAAAGGAGACATCGAGGGAAGAACTCTGGAAATTTGCGCATTATTTCTTTTTCGATCTGTCTGTGATCATGGCCGTGATCACGGTCCTGGGTGTTCTGCTCGCCCCTGTTCTAGTGAAATTGATATCCTTTGGATTCAAAGATATCGCCGGGAAATGGGACCTGACCATCACGCTCACCCGATTGATGTTTCCGTACATATTCCTGATCAGTTTAGCAGCATTGGTCATGGCCATACTGAATTCCTTCCACAAATTTTTCGTTCCCTCTTTTACCCCGGTCCTGTTCAACCTGGCGATCATCACCCTTGCCGTGATTTTTGCCGGGCGGGTAGAGGAGCCTTCCTATGTTTTCGCTGCCGGTGTCGTGGTGGGAGGGATTCTGCAGCTGGCCTTTCAGCTTCCTTTCCTATGGCGTCAAGGGATGCGTTTCAAACCGATGTTATCCTTCACCCATCCCGGCGTGCGCAAAGTCGGAAAACTGATGGTCCCCGGGATCTTCGGGGCCGGGCTTTACCAGATCAATTTTGCCATAAGCAAAACGATTGCATCCCTGCTTGAAGAAGGAAGCGTATCTTCCCTTTACTATGCGGCACGGGTGCAGGAATTGACCCTCGGCATATTCTCTATCGCTCTTTCTATCGCCCTTCTTCCAACATTCTCCGATCAGGCGGCCAGCCAGGACCTGGACGGGATGAAAAAAACGCTTATTTACTCTTTCAAGCTTATCTTTTTTGTTACATTTCCTGCTATGGTGGGGCTGCTGCTCTTGAGCCGGCCGATCATCGAGGTCCTCTTCCAGAGAGGGGAGTTCAACGAACAATCCACTGCGATGAGCGCATCGTGCCTGTTCTTTTTTGCTCTGGGAATTCCGTTCATCTCCGGAGTCAGGATCATGGCGCCGGCGTTTTATTCGCTCAAGGACATCAAAACCCCTGTGATCGTGGCGGCTGTGGTCATGGTGCTCTACATTACCTTTTCCTTGGTCTTGATGAACCCGCTTCGCGTAGGGGGGATCGCTTTGGCCTTATCTGTTGCTTCTGTTTTTAACTTTTTCGTGCTTTTTTATCTTTTGCAGAAAAAAATCGGACATATTCCGATAAAGAGCATAGGGGTTTCCGCGATGAAATCCGCTTTTTCTGCAGCCGGCATGGGGGTGGTCGTGTGGCTGTTTGCGGGGCAGTTTGATTTCGAACGGATGGTTTTCATGCAAAAATTGGGAATCGTTATAGCATCGGTTTCTGTCGGGATCGTGGTCTACTTTATGTTGACTCTTATGTTCAGCCATGAAGACTTGAGAACCCTCAAATATGTTTTATCCAGAGATAAAATACTGAAAAAATAGGATTCGATGTGATAATCGTTCTGCAAAAAGTCAAAGAGGCATCGGTATCTGTCGGGGATAAGGTGACAGGAACGATCGGACAGGGCGTTTGCCTGCTTGTCGGAATAGAAAAGGGAGACACGGAAGAGGAAGCGAAGTACCTGGCCCGGAAGATTGCCGAGTTGAGGATATTTCCCGATAGTCTCGGAAAGATGAACCGAGCCCTCCTTGATGTCCAAGGTGAAGTTCTGGCGGTCTCTCAGTTTACGCTTGCCGCATCGGTGAAGAAAGGAAGAAGACCGAGTTTTGACAAGGCAGAGAATCCTTCTTTGGCTGAGCCGCTGTTCCTTTATTTTGTGGAACAGATAAGAAAATTCGGCTTGAAGGTGGAAACAGGAGTTTTTGCTGCTTCCATGGAAGTTTTCCTGATCAATGAAGGTCCTGTGACCTTTATTTTGCAGAAGTGATCATCTAGTCAGGTGAATTTAACCTGACTGGCCTCCTGGAGAGCCTTGCGGGCAGGAGCTCTCACAAAGGAGCTTTTATCTTCGGAGAGCTTCGCAAGAAGGGCAAGAGCTATTTTTCCTCCGATTTCACCTAGAACAACAGCCAATGTTCGGCGGACCTCAATGTTGGGATCATCCACCAGTTTCTCGATGTGTTTCAAGGAGGAGGCATTCTTTCTCAGGCCCAATACGCGAAGGCACCCCGTTTTTACATACCAGGGTGGGGCCTGAACTCTTTTGTAGAGGAGTTTGAGATCGAGATCTTCTCTTCTTGAAAGCTCTTCGATGATAAATTTCCTGAGCTCCTCGCCAGGGTATTCAAGAGCTAGAACCAAGACTTCGCAAACCCAAGGCTCTTTGGAGCTTGCGATTCTCTCTATGATTTTCAGCCTGGTTTGTTTATCCTTGGCTTCCTGGATCTTATCCAGCGCATTTTGCATGGCTGTGATTTTTCTGGATTTTATCGGCGCGGGTTTTTCCGGCGGTGCTTCGATCTCGGGGAATAACAGTCCCGTTTTTTTATCAGCCATCCGATCCGCGTGCCCTTTTTTGATTACGGAACATATATATAATAGATCGGAAAAAAGTGCAACAGCGCTAAGGACTGCTCTTTTTGACCAAAAACTGCCGATGAAACGGGAAGGTTAAATAGAATTTAGGCGTTTGCTAGACCAAATCGAGAAGATGGCCCATTTATTCTTTTTTAGTTTTTAGGTAGTCGATGTTGCACTTGCCGGGAGGAATTTCGATCGGGATGCGCTCGACGATTTCCAGTCCGTACCCGGAAAGGCCGATGAATTTACGGGGATTGTTGGTTATCAAGTGCAGTTTGTTCACACCCAGCGAGACCAGGATTTGCGCTCCGATTCCGTAATCCCGCTGATCCGGTTTGAATCCGAGTTTCGTGTTGGCCTCCACGGTATCGAATCCTTTATCCTGCATGGCATACGCCTTGATTTTGTTCGCGAGGCCTATGCCCCGTCCTTCCTGATTGATGATGTACAGGATAACTCCCTTGCCGGCTTTGTCGATAATCTCCATGGCTTGGTGCAGCTGGTCTCCACAATCGCAGCGGCTCGATCCGAACACGTCGCCAGTCAGGCACTGGGAATGGACACGAACCAATGTGGGATCATCCCCATCGATTTGTCCTTTGACCAGTGCGATGTGATTTTCCCGGTGAATGGTGTCTTCGAAGATGATCAACCGGAACTCGCCGTATTTTGTCGGCAAAGGAACTTCTTCGATCTTTTTGACTAGAGACTCGGTTTTCATCCTGTATTTTATCAAGTCCGCGATAGTTAAAATCGGAATATCGTATGTCTCGGAAAATGTTTCCAGTTGTGGCATCCGGGCCATGGTCCCATCTTCATTCATTATTTCGCAAATGACTGCCGACGGTTTCGATCCGGCAAGACGGGCGATATCAACAGAAGCTTCTGTCTGCCCGGCCCTCTCGAGAACTCCACCGTCTTTAGCCTCGAGGGGAAAGATGTGGCCGGGTTTGGCCAGATCAGAAGGTTTGGTTTTAGGATCGATGGCCACTTGAACCGTATGAGAACGGTCATGGGCCGAGATCCCGGTGGTCACTCCTTTTTTTGCGTCTATGGAAATGGTAAACGCCGTTTTGAAACTGGCTGTATTATCCAGCACCATCAGGGGGAGGTCCAGCTCTTTCAGTCTTTTTTTCGTTAAAGGAAGGCAGATGAGGCCCCGGCCGTATTTTGCCATGAAATTGATGATATCAGGGGTTGTTTTTTCTGCTGCCACCATAAGGTCCCCTTCGTTCTCTCGATCTTCGTCGTCCACGATGATGATGAGCCTTCCATCTCTGACCGCTTTGATGGCCGTCTCGACAGAAACTTTTCCTCTTGTTTTTTCCATTTTAAAGGACCTGTTGATTGGATTATTTTTTTATTTTCGAAATCCAATTATACACGTATTTTCCAATTATGTCACATTCGATATTCACTGTGTTCCCCGGCTTCAAAAGACCCAGATTCGAATTTGTCAGGGAGATGGGGATGAGCTCGACTTCAAAGACAGATGATTTGAGTTTAGCTATCGTCAGGCTGGCTCCATCGACAGCGACAGACCCTTTGGTTATCAAATAAGGACTGAGTTCTGACGGGAAGGAAATGGTCATTCTTTTTCCCGATCCCCTTGTCTGTACGGCCGTGACTTTTCCGGTCGAATCGATGTGCCCGGTAACGAGATGGCCGCTGAGCGGGGAAGCTAAAGTGAGAGGAAGTTCCAGATTCAGCCTTTCTCCTCTCCGGAAAGTGCCCAATGTTGTCCGGCTCAGGGTTTCCTTGGAAAGGTCGAAGCAAAGGGTGTTTTTTTCCTTCCGGGTCAAACTCAGGCATACCCCATTGACTGCCAGGCTGTCTCCGATTTCCAGATACGATACCGGCTCCGGGACCTCGATTGCCATTTCTTGTTTCCCGTTCCTGTATTCCTTGAAAATGCCAGTGTGTGAGATTATTCCTGTGAACATCAGAGATATCCTTCCAAAATAAGTTCCTTCCCGATGGTGAAACAGTCCGAATTTTTCAGCCGCATGGCTTGGGCAACAGCCGAAAATCCCTTCCCATCGAAAAATGTGGGGGCATTGTCTCCCCCTATGAGTTTTGGGGATAGATTGACATAGATTTTGTCCACCATGCGTTTTTCAAAAAAGCTCGTGAAAAGTCGAGCGCCCCCTTCCACCATGACGCTGGAGATCTCATTCTGTCCCAGCCAGGCCAGGATTTTTTTCAAATCCAGCCGTCCGGAACGGCTGTTCCGCAGGGATACGATTTCCACGCCCTTTTTCATCAATTCCTGTGCTTTCCTGGAAGTTTCCGCTGCATGAGTGAAAGCGAGAATTCTGCCTTTATCGAGGGTGCCGAGGATCTTTGCATCGAGAGGAAAACGAAGTTGGGTATCGCAAATGATGCGGAATATCTTTTTTTTCGGCCAGAGGGGATGCCGGATGGTCAGCATGGGATCATCGTGCAAAAGCGTGTTTATTCCGATCATGATGGCCATGTGCTCTCCCCGGAGAAGGTGGACATACTCCCGGGTTTGTCGGGAAGTTATCCATCGGGAATCGAAGGATCCGGTTGCGATTTTCCCGTCCAGGCTGGTTGCGGCCTTGGCTGTCACGAACGGAATTTTGGTACGGATGTATTTGTTGTGAATCTCGTTCAAGCGAATATTTTTTTCTTCGAGAAGACCTAGGGAAACTTCTATTCCTGCCTCCCTCATTTTTTGGATGCCTTTTTTATAGACCAGAGGGTTGGAGTCCAGCGCTGAGATCACGGCGCGTTTGATCCCCGCTTGGATCAGACTATCCACACAGGGAGGAGTTCTTCCCCAGTGGACACAGGGTTCCAGGGTGATATACGCAGTTGCGTTTCGGGCTTGAAGACCCGCTTTTTGGAGAGCGATAACCTCGGCATGGGGTCTTCCGGGTTTCTCGTGATATCCTATCCCCAGGATTGTGCCCTTTTTGACGATGACCGCTCCCACATAGGGATTCGGGCTCGACCATCCTTTGGCCTTTTCGGCCAAGGCGTAGGCCATTTCAAGAAAAGCGAGGTCTTTTTGGGTATTCATGAAAGAAGCGCGCTGACATATTCCTGCGGAGAAAAATCCAACAGGTCCTTTTCCGTCTCTCCGACTCCAACAAATTTGATCGGAAGATCCAAATCATCCACAATACTCAAAACACTTCCCCCTTTGGCTGTTCCGTCCAGCTTTGTGAGGAAGATTCCGGTCAGTCCGGAAAACTTCAAGAATTCCCTTGCTTGGATCAAAGCGTTTTGACCTATGCTTGCATCGAGGACGAGCAAAATCTCATGAGGTGCTCCCTCGATTTCTCTGGAGATCACCCGCTTTATTTTTTCCAGCTCATTCATGAGATTGATATTTGTGTGAATTCTTCCTGCCGTATCGATCATGAGGTAATCGTATCCCTTTGCCTTGAAAGACTGAACGGCATCGAAGACGACCGAAGCCGGATCCGCTCCGTACTGTCCCTTAAGAACCGGGATGTTCAGCTTTTTTCCCCAAATGACGAGCTGTTCCTGTGCTGCGGCACGGAAAGTGTCTGCCGCTACCATCAAGATCGTATTTCCGTTTTTCTGGAAGCGGTGAGCGAGCTTGGCCAGGGATGTGGTTTTTCCCCCTCCGTTTACACCGACCATGATGACGATACAGGGAGGATTGTCGAGATCGGAGGCGGGGGGAAGGTCTGCAAAAAGATTCATTATTTCTTTTTTCAAGAGGGTTTGAATGTCGAGGAGGGAATCGGATTTTTTACTTTCGCTTCTGATTGAATCGATAATCTTTTCGGTGGTGCGGACTCCGACGTCAGAAAGTATAAGAGACTCAGCCAGTTCATCCAGCATTTCATCTCTGGTTTTGCCGGATTTTATTAGCTCATCGAGTTTGCCTTTTATGGTTTCTCTTGTACGGCTGAGCTTGGACTTTAGCTCTATCAACATTGTTACCCCATTATATTTTCCGTCCTTTTCATTGTCAATCGGAGCCCTGATCCTTGACTTGAAGGGAAGGCGGTGTATGTTCCTATGGAAACGATTTAAAAAACCTCAGGAATAAGTTGACAATGGGTTGGCTAAACCTTAAAATCATTCACCTTTGTCTTGAGAAACGGAGATCTCCAACGACCCGTTGGGTTCACACGACTAAAGGAAAGAAGATCATGTACGAGACGGTTTGGATTTTGAATCCCATTTCAGAAAAAGCGAAGAATCTTTCTAAAGCCGTCGACATACCTGTCGCCGTAGCACAAATCCTCGTGAACAGAGGGATCGATCAACCTGACAGGGCCCACGGATTTCTCCATGGAAAATTGAGTGATCTGCATGATCCCTTCCTGATGAACGGGATGAGGGATGCTGTCCGAAGGATCCGGAAGGCCATTTCCGGCCAAGAGAAAATCCTGATAATCGGCGATTATGATGTGGATGGGATCCTATCTGTCGTGACTCTCTCTCAAGCCTTGAAATCCCTGGGAGGGAGCGTGGATTTCTTCATTCCCGACAGACTCAGGGAAGGATACGGCCTGAAAGAGCGATATGTTGACCTTGCCGAACAAAAATGCGCCAGTGTGGTGATAAGCGTGGATTGTGGAGTGAAAGCTGTGGCCTTTGTGGAGAAAGCAAGGCACCGGGGAATCGATGTGATCATTACGGATCATCATCAGCCCGGATCATCGATCCCCAAGGCGCTGGCTGTTTTGAATCCATCGATTCCGAATTCGGGTTATCCTTTCAAAAGGTTGGCCGGAATAGGGGTCGTTTTCAAGCTCGTTCAGGCTCTTTTTGACGGCCGGCCCGAATCTTCTCAACTTCCGCACTATCTTAAACTGGTGTCCATCGGGACGGTGGCGGATATCGCCGAGCTTAAGGACGAAAACAGGATATTCGTCAAGCTGGGGCTTCAGGGGCTGGAAGATGTGAAAAATATAGGCTTGAGAACGCTGATGGATTCCTGCGGCATCAGGAACAGAAATGTTACTGTTGGGGATGTGGGCTTCAGGATCGGACCCCGGATCAACGCCGCAGGACGACTGGGAATGACCGATCTTGCCGTCCGCCTCTTTTTTTCCGATTCCCCCCAGGAAGTGGATGAGATTACACATAGGCTGGACACGTTGAATTCTCAAAGACAAAAGATCGAAGAAAAAGTCTTCAACCAAGCGAAAAATATGATCGAGAGAAGGTCCTTGAATGAGCGGTATAAGCTTCTGATACTGGGATGTGAGGAATGGCACAGAGGTGTCATCGGCATCGTGGCTTCCAAGATTAAAGATGTGTATTATCGGCCGGTCATCCTGTTCTCCTATCAAGATGATAAGGCTCTTGGATCCGGCAGGAGCATCAGCGACTTTTCCCTCATAGAATGTTTGGATGAAAATAAGGATGTCTTTCATAACTACGGGGGGCATACCATGGCTGTGGGGTGCGAGCTCGCTAGAGAATCAATGCCGAATTTCAAGGCTCGAATCAATAACTTTGTCAGATCTCAGATAACCGAAGAACAACTGAAAAGAAAGATCCGGATCGATGCGAAGATCGATTTTGCGGACATCGGCATGGACATTCACGATATCTTATCTTCGCTGTCTCCCTTTGGTTTGGGCAATCCGAAACCACTTTTTTTAACGGAAAATGTTGAGGTAGTGGCTCCGCCAAAAAAAATTCAGGGCAAGCACAGCAAATTCCTCGTTCAGCAGAATGGAAAAATTTTCGAATCCCTTGGTTGGAGAAAAGGAAGCTGGGCGGATGAAATCTGGGCAGGGGACAGGATCGATATGGTCTATTCGCTGATGATATCCGATTACTTGGGAGTCGAGAAGCTGACCCTTTCCATCGAAGATATGAAGAGAATATAATAACTCCCAACTCCAAAGCCATTTTAAGGTATAATAAAAACAGGAGACCCTGTCCTGTGGGAAAGCCGAAAATTCAACCACGCCACGTACTTAGATTGCTCAGCGTTTGTGTATTTGCCATTGTCTTGTTCGCGATTTCTGTCAGTTTTTTGACCCGGTCGAAGAGACAAGTGAAGGTCCCCGAGATCGACCGGGCCTTGGAAGAGCGAAAAATAGACAAAAAAGAACGCATAGAAATCCGCGGGATGAAGAGGGACGAGGAATCTTTTGAAGTTTTGACGGATCGCCACTACATCGGGGAAGATAACCTGTACCATCTGGAAGGGAACGTAAAAATTTCTCTTTTCAAACGCAGTGAAGGGGAAGATGTCATCCTTATGGGGGAAGAAGTCATCCATACCGAGGACCGATCCCATTTCCGTCTCCGGGGCAAGGCGGTCGTCCAGTTCAAAGACCTGACCGTGGCATCTTCCGTTCTGGAGTACGATACCAAAGAAAATGTGTTCAGAAGCGATGAAACGGTCCGGTTTATTTCGGGTTCTATTTCGGGATCGGCACGGGGATGTGATTATTTTTTCGAAGAAAAAAAAATCGAGCTGCACGGGAGTGTAAACCTGGAAATTCAGCCCAACCTTGAAACGCCCGTTGCTCTGGAGATCGCGGCGGACTATTTTGAGTACTATGTCGGAAAGGGCCGGGGAAAAGCACAGGGAGAGGTGGATCTCAAACACGGGAAGAGCTCAGCCTCGGCCGGACTTATGGAGTTCGGATTGTCGGCCAGTCGGGAACAGATCAAAACGCTGTTCTTGAAGGAGAAAGCGAAGATATCCCTTGTGGATGAGTTTGAAAAAATCGAGCCTAATTCCGGTCAGGCAGCTCTTGCCCTGCATGGAGATACGTGTCTTCTGGAGGCGGGAGAAATACTCATCAAAGGATTCGTTGATTCGCCCCGGGTTCAGAGACTGGAGGCCATAGGTAATTGTGCCTTTCGATTCCAATCGGAAAAGGGAAGTTTCACACAGATCGAGGGAGGAAAAATCGTCTTCGATCTGACAAAAAAGGGGACTTTAAAAGATCTGATCATCGAGAGCAGGGCGAAAATCACAGAGGATAACAGGGAAGAAGAATCCCTTAGAACGATTGACGGCCAGAGAGTGCTTATTCAAGGAGACAAGGACGTTTTGACGGTCGAGGGGGCAGATGATACCAAGGCCAGGGTGCGCTCTGAAAGTTCGGAGATCGAGGCGCAAGAAATCCGCGTTTTTCTCGATAGCAACGATATGGAAGCGGATCGAGACACGAAGGTCATCATCTACCCTGAGGAAACATCCGGGGAAACATCCGGTTTTTTTTCTGGGGAGAATCCCATTTTTATTACGGCCACCGAAATGAGATATTCTGAGGAACAAAAACGTTTTCAATTTCTAGGAGGAGCCAGGATCTGGCAGACCAGGGAGACGATCAAAGGCCAAGAGATGTTTTTCAGCGTTGGAACAGGAGCGTTTCAGAGCACAGGTTCTGTCGAGTCTGTCCTTCCTTACAAACCCAAAGGAAAAGAGGAAGATAAAAATGTGAGGATAGAATCTGACGCTATGGAGTATGATCCCGAGAAAAACCTCATCGTGTATTCCGAAAATGTCAGCCTCAAATCCGATGATGCGGACATGACTGCCAAGCAGTTGACCATCGCATTCGAGGAAAAAACAGGAAACATGGTGAATATCATTGCTCGTGACGATGTGATCGTGGTGCAGAAAACCTATGAAGGACACGGAAAAGAGGCGAATTTCGATGTCGGAAACGAAATGATAACGGTGACGGGAAATCCGGTTTTGTTCGATAAAGATAAGGGGAAAACAGAGGGGGGCAAATTGACTTTCTATATGGCCGATGGTAGAATCGTGGTTGAAAATAAAGATAGAGAAAGATCTACTACGGTCATAAAAAATTGAATGATGAATAGTCGTTTGGAAGCAGCGGGGCTGAAAAAGTGTTACCAAAAAAAAACAGTGGTCGCGGATGTGTCGATCACGGTGAAAAAGAATGAGGTGGTCGGTCTTTTGGGCCCGAATGGAGCCGGTAAGACGACGACGTTTTCCATTATACTCGGGCTTATCCGTCAAGATGCCGGACAGATTTTTCTTGGAGATGAAGACATTTCCGGATTGCCGATGTACATCAGAGCCAGGAGGGGTTTATGTCTCCTCCCTCAGGAGTCTTCGGCGTTCCGGAAACTAAGCGTGGAGGACAACCTGCTTTCCATTTTGGAAAACATGCCTGAACGTCCCGCAAGGAAGGACGGGAATCCGCAGGAAGTTCTCAACGAGCTCGGATTGACCAAACTGAAGGCCGTAAAAGCCTATACCTTGTCGGGCGGAGAGAAAAGGAGATTGGAAATCGCCAGGGCGCTTGTTACGAACCCGGAGTTCGTTCTCTTGGATGAGCCGTTTACGGGAATCGATCCCCTTGCCATTTGCGATCTTCAAGAAATCATTCTCGGCCTCAAAGATAAGGGAATCGGAGTGCTCATAACGGATCACAGCGTCAGGGATACATTGAAGATAACGGACCGTGCGTATATTATCGATAAAGGAAGGATCCTTGCCCAGGGAACCCCGGAACAGCTCGTTTCTTCCAGCGAGGTCAAAAAGATATATTTAGGAGAAGAATTCGATCTTGATTGATCCTGGAACTTATAAGGGAGACAAATAAATGGTGCTGAAACAGCAGCTTCATCAGAAACAGGTACAGAAGCTCATCCTTGCGCCTGCCCTCCAACAGGCGATAAAGCTTCTCCCGCTGACCAACCTGGAGCTCATCGAAATCATCGATGCGGAACTGTCCCAAAATCCCATGCTGGAGATTGAAGAGGAAACTGCCGAAAAGAAAACGGAGGGATCAGAAGAAGAGGCGGCTGAAAAGGAGGCGATAGAAAAAAGTCAGGACGCAAAGGGAGAAGCGGATGAAGATGACATGAGCGATTTTCATGAAAGGGTCGAAGATCAGGAAATCGAAGCTTATTTTCAGCAATATTTCGATGAAGGTTTCCGAGCGCTGTCTTACGAGAAAAGGGAGAGCATTTCTCTTGAAAATATTGTGTCCAAGGGCCAGTCTCTTTGGGATCATCTGAACTGGCAGGCCAACCTGACGTTTTTTGATGAGAAGGATAAAGAAATTGCCCAGTACATCATCGGGAACATAAACGAGGACGGCTATCTTACCGTGTCCATCGAAGAGATTGCGACAGCCATGGACACGACAGAGGAAAGAGTCGGAGCCGTTCGGGAAAAGATAAAGAGGTTTGATCCCGTCGGGGTGGGGAGCCTGTCTGTCCAGGAAGCGCTTCTGACCCAGATGGAATATTTTGACATAATTGATGAGATTACCAATAAAATTGTCAGCGATTATATTCATCTTTTAGAGAAATCGGATTTCACCAAGGTCGCCAAAGAACTGGGGATTCCCCTCGAGGAGGTCAAGCCCCATATCGACGTGATAAAGAATTTGGACCCAAAGCCGGGACGAAAATACAGCCAGGAAAGAACTTCTTATGTGGTTCCCGATATTATCGTGACCAAGGAAGGGGATGAGCTGAATATCAGTCTCAATGACGAGGGCCTTCCGCGGTTGAGGGTTAACACGTTCTACAAGAAACTCCTGAGCAAGGCTTCAAAGGAGAATCCTGAGGCCTACCGGTATTTGAAAGACAAGATGAAAAAAGCCTTTTGGTTCTTGAGGAGTTTGGATCAGAGAGATCGAACGGTCTACAAAGTGGCCCGATATATCGTGGACAAGCAAAAAGATTTCATTGAAAAGGGGATGGAATATATCAAACCGTTGACCTTGATCGAGCTGGCTCAAGAAATCGGAGTTCATGAATCGACAGTAGGACGGGTTGTGGCGAACAAATACATCATGACTCCCCGGGGTGTTTTTTCGCTGAAATACTTTTTTCATAAATCTCTTTCCGGAGATTTCGGGGAGGAGATTTCTTCGCTGAGAGTCAAAGAGAGGTTAAAGAAGCTCGTGGATAACGAGGACAGGAAAAACCCGCTTAGCGACATAGAGATCGAAAACATTCTGGCCCGCGAAAATTTTCGGATCGCCCGCAGAACCGTGGCAAAGTACAGGAAACAGCTGAAAATCCCCCCATCTCATCTGAGAAAAAGAAAATACTGGATCGAGGAGGCTTGATGAAGATCAATTATACGGCGCGTCACACTAAAGTGACGACGGAAATGAAGCAATACTGTGAAAAAAAAATCGAATCTCTGGAAAGGTTGCTCGGACATCCGATCGAGGCGGATATCCTTTTGTCCGTTGAAAAGTACAGGCAAAAGGTCGAGATCAATTTGAAAACGAAAATGGCGACGCTGAATACGGTCGAAGAAACACACGATATGTCCAGCGCTTTGATAGGGGCATTCGATCATCTCGAAAAAAGAGTCAAAAAGGAAAGGGAGAAACTGAGGGAGCGAAAACGGAGAAGGATCAAAGAGGTAAAGACATTTACTCCTGAGGTGGAGAAGAGGGAAAAGCCGAAAAGAGTGATCCCCAGGCAGAATTATTCGATGAAACCCTTATCTTTGAACGAGGCCCTCGTGCAGCTGGAAACCAGCAAGGAAGAAGCTTTTTTGTTCCGGACCGCAGAGGCGGAAAACTGGGCCGTTCTCTATCGACGCAAAGATGGCAATTATGGTTTAATAGAAGCCAAATAGCATAAAAAACTTGAGAGAGAGAATTGAAGATCCAAAATTTGCTTATCCAAGACATGATCCTGTTGGGGTTGGAATCACAAGAGAGGGAAGAAGCCCTGAAAGAAATGATCGGGTTTTTGAAAAAAAGAAACCGCATCACAAAAGAAAAGGATCTTTATGAAAAATTGATACAAAGAGAAAAATTGGGGAGCACAGCCATCGGGGATGGAGTTGCCATCCCCCACTGCAAAATGAAAGGAGTCAGAGAGCCTGTGATAATGCTGGCCGTGTCCGAAAAAGGCGTCAACTTTTACTCTATAGACGGGAAACCGTCCCACCTCTTTTTTCTGGTGGTCTCCTCGCCCGAAAATCCCAGCCTGAACCTTCAGATTCTTGCGGCCATAGCTCATCTTGTGCGGAAAGCGAATTCTCTCCTGAGAAAAATACTGGAGGCAAAAAACGTTCCGGATATCCTGAATATTGTCAGGGAGGAAGAAGAGAAAATAAATGAATGAAGGAGGGGGACAATCCCTTCTGGTTCGTCATTTCTACCAAAAGGCGAAGATCCCTTTAGAACTCCGGCCCGTTTCGGGAAAAACGGGATTTGCCAGGCCCCTGATACTTCCTGAATCGGCGAAAAAATCTTTGTCGGTCCATGTTTGGGGAAAGAGCGAGGTCCAAAAAATCGGACGGATGCCTCCTGGTCAAAGGAAAAAATTCATCCATAAAGGGATTGAAGACGTTTCCTGTCTTATTCTTTCGGATGGATTATCTTATCCTCGTTCTATCAAACTGGCAGCCAGGGAGAAGAAAATCGCTCTGTTCGTAACGGGAATCACGAAAACCAAATGTAAAATCCAGCTGAAAAAACTGTTCGCATCTTTCCAATCCCAGCAACAAATTTTGCCGGGCGGATTGCTGCAAATATTCGGCTGCGGTGTTCTCATTCTGGGGGACAGCGGAGTCGGGAAAAGTGAATGTGCTTTGGAGCTTATTTCGAGAGGACATCTTTTTGTGTCCGATGACGTCGTCCTAGTGAAAAAAGTCGCTGACCGAAGATTGATCGGGTCGGCAGCTTCGCTTTCGCGGAATTTTATGGAGATACGGGGTCTCGGGATCATCAATATAAAAAAAATTTTTGGCGAGAAGTCCGTTTGCCCGCATGCTGACATCGATCTCATCATCATGTTAAAAAAATGGAAAGAAGGAAAGGAGTATGACCGGCTTGGCCTTAAAATACCGGAAAGTTACCGATTTTTGGGCGTAGATATCCCGAAGATCACAATTCCCTTGGCTCCAGGGAGAAACATTTCCACCCTCATAGAAGTAGCCTGCAAGGTCTTCTTGTTGAAGCAGGGCGGCTACCATGCTGCTCAGGATATAACGAAAAAACTGGACCGGGCTTTGGCTGCACGTTAAAAATGAAAAAAAATGCAAAAAACGATACAAGGTTTTTGATCATTACCGGACTTTCTGGTTCCGGAAAAACAGTGGTCGGACGATTTTTAGAGGACCTGGGATATTATTGTATCGACAATCTTCCGACAAAGCTGATCCCTCGTCTCGTAGACCTGTGGGCCAGAAAAGAAGTGGAAATAGAGAAGGTCGCTCTTGTTGTGGACATCAGGGAGGCGGGATTCGCCAAAGAATTTCCTTTGGTCCTCCGGGTCATTCAGGAAAAAGTCCAGCCTTACCTGATATTTCTCGAAGCTTCCGACGAAGTCTTGTTCAAAAGATTCAGTGAAAGCCGGCGACCTCATCCTCTGGCCAGCAAAAAATCGGTACGAGAAGGAATCGCTTTAGAAAGGAAAAGACTGGCCAAGATAAAAAACCTGTCCGATGAAGTGCTGGATACCTCTCACACAAACCTGGCTGAGCTCAAGGAAATTCTAACTCGGCAGTTCTTGCGGAAAAAAGGCTTGAGTCTTCAAATTGTCGTGGTCAGCTTTGGATACAAATATGGGATTCCTCTCGATTCGGACCTGGTTTTTGACACGCGATTTTTGCCTAACCCCCATTATGTCGACAACCTGAGGGATAAAACGGGAAAGAACCTAAAAGTTAAAGAATATGTTCTTCAAGCTAAGGAAACCCAGTCGTTTCTAATCCGGCTTTTAAGATTCGTGGATTATTTGATCCCCAAGTTCGAAATCGAGGGCAAGAGTTATTTGACGGTCGCGGTGGGATGCACCGGGGGAAAGCACAGGTCCGTCGTTCTTGCCGACCGCTTGAAGGATCATCTCAAAGATCGGAAATACCGAGTCAGAACCTATCACCGGGATATTTTCAAATAATCGAAGAAAGACTCTTTTGTCTTTTAAAGAAAAAACTTAAGATTGTTCACGATTAATGGTAGAATCTAAACGAAACAAAGATCCTAGAACGATTTTTTGAAATTAACCGGAAAGACGGAGCAGTTCGAAGGATGATCGGCGGAATTATCGTCTCCCATGGAAAATTGGCCGAAGAACTTCTTAATGCCCTGACAATAATTCTGGGCGAAGTCGCGAATATGGAAGCCATTTCCATCGGTTGGTACGACGATGTGGAAGACTCCAAGCGCAAGATCAACCAATCCTTGAAGAGAGTAAACCAGAAAAATGGCGTCCTTATCTTCACGGATATGTTTGGCGGGACGCCGTCCAACCTGAGCTTCAGTTTTCTGAAAGACGATACGATCGAGATTATAACGGGCGTCAATCTTCCTATGCTCATTAAATTTGTATCGCTCCAGAGGAGCAATAAGTTGAAAGAAGTGGCAAAAAAAGTTGTTGAGCAGGGTAAAAAGAATATTCATCTCGCCAGCGCTCTCTTGAGCTCCAAACACTGATTTAAGGGAAAAATCCAGATCCATGCTAGAAAGACAAGTTACCATAATAAATCGACTGGGACTTCATGCCAGAGCTGCAGCGAAGGTTGTCAAATTGGCGAACAGGTTCAAGGCTTCTGTCAGGATCGAAAAAGACGGCAATATGATCGATGGAAAAAGCATTTTGGGCATCCTGACTTTAGCCGCTGTGCAGGGGAGTAAAATAACTTTGAGGATATCGGGAGAGGATGAGGGTTCGGCCATGAATGCGCTGATTTCTTTGATCGAAAACCGTTTTGAAGAGGAAGAATAACCAGGAATGGAATATATCAGATTAAGAGGGCTTGGGGTTTCCCCGGGGATTGCCATCGGAGAGGTGCAGCTGACAAAAAAGGTCGTCTTCACAACTCGAAAGGAAACAATCCCTTCCCATCAGGTAGATGCTGAGCTGGAGAGGCTGACGGAGGCGATAGAACGGACTCAACGACAACTGGTGAAAATCAAGGAAAATGTCGAGGATATAGTCGGGGAGGAACACGCTTTCATATTCGAGGCTCATCTTCTTATACTGCAAGACAATTCCCTCATCGCTTCTTTAAAAGAGATCGTTCAGAAAGAAAAGACGAGGGCAGAGTGGGCGATCACCAAGATTCATGAAAAGTATCAGAAGATTTTCGATTCCATCGGTGACGAGTACCTTATGCAGAGAAAATTCGATGTTGCCGATGTTCTTTCCAAAATGTACAGAAATCTGGAGCCTGCCCACAAAGGAAAGAAAGATGACGGCAAAGAAAAGATCCTCGTTGGCCACGAGCTCCTTCCGTCCGAAGCCGCTATGCGGCTGAGCAAAGGAAATGTCCTTGCCGTTGCTCTCGATATGGGAGGACAAACATCCCATACGGCGATTCTCGCGCGGTCGCTGAATATACCGGCTGTGATGGGCCTGCGGAATATTTCTCAGAGAGTAAGGGACGGAGATGTTTTGATCGTCGACGGGACTGACGGAGAAGTCTTGATCAATCCCCCTACGGCTATTCGCAAGGAGTTCATCAGCAAAAAACGGAAATACGACGACTATGGGAAAGAGCTGAGAAAAATCGCCAAGTTGAGTTCTCAGACTCTGGATAATTTTGTATTTTCGCCCTTGGCCAATATCGAGCTGCCTCAGGAAGTTCCGATGGCCTTTTCTATGGGAGCCGAAGGAATAGGCCTTTTCAGGTCGGAGTTCATCTACTTCCAGAGTACGACTCTTCCTTCCGAAGAAACCCACTACAGGATATATTCGCAGATCGCGAAGGATGCTTACCCTTCCCCGGTTTACATCCGGACGATCGATGTAGGCGGCGAGAAACATTTGCCTCAGTTTAAAATCGAGAAAGAGCCGAACCCGGCTCTCGGTCTTCGTGCCATCCGGCTGTCGTTACGGGATAGAGATCTTTTCAAGATCCAGCTGAAAGCGATTTTGCGAGCCAGCGCACGGGGGAATGTCAAAGTTTTGGTGCCGATGATCACGGAACTCGAGGAAGTCCAACAGGTCAAAAAACTGTTTCTGGAGGTTCAAAAGGAGCTGAGGGAAAAAAACGTTCCGTTCGATGAAAACATTCCCTTTGGAGTGATGATCGAAGTGCCCGCAGCCGCCGCGCTGACGGACATACTTATTAGGGAAGTGGATTATATCAGTATCGGAACCAACGATCTTATCCAGTACTACCTGGCGGTAGACCGGTCCAATGAACTGGTCTCTTATCTTTTCAAACCCCTCCATCCCTCTGTTTTGAGACTTATCAAGTATATCATCGAGACAGCGCAAAATGAACAAAAAGAGGTGACGGTGTGCGGGGAAATGGCGGCCGATGCCCTATCCGCGATCGTGCTCCTCGGTCTTGGGCTCCGTAAGTTCAGTATGAATCCGATATTTATCCCGAGGATAAAGAATGTCCTGCGTTCGGTGGAGTACAAAACGGCAAAGGAAGTGGTTAAAGACGCCTTGATGATGAAAACAGCCCAAGAGATCGAAGAGTGCATTCTAGAGAGAATACTTCTCAATCATCCCAAGGCTTTTCTTCTGGGATTGAGATCATAACGAGAAAAGCACCCCAGAGGGATTCATTTCGCCAACAAGGCGTTCAGTTTGTCGAGAAGACCTTTCGTATCGATAGGTTTTTCGATAAAGTGATCGGCCCCGCTTTCTTTCGCCTCGAAGTGGAAGGAGGCCCCTTTATAAACGGCCGTCATCAAAATAACTTTGATCGTTTTTAACTGGGGATCTTGTTTAATTTTTTTGCAAAGATCGAGCCCATGTATTTTTGGTATCAACATGTCGCTTATTAACGCATCCGGCTTTTCCTTGGTCAGGAGATCGAGTCCTTGCTGGCCGTCGTTTGCACTCAGGACATGATATCCGTGACGGGAAAGGACCATCTCGAGCATTGTCAGCGTTACCCTGTCATCGTCGATGAGGAGAATTTTGCCCTTACTCATTTCCTGCCATATGCGTCTTCCAGCCTGACGATATCCGATTCTCTGGATTTGCCTATCCATATTTCCATTATTCGGGCAGGCTTTTTTCCGACGCAGCGGACACGATGAGGAGTATTGCGTGGAATAAATATTTCTTCGTCCACCTGGGGTTGCCAAACACGCTCTCCGGTTGTTACTTCTAATCCCTTGTCCAGAATAACCCAGAATTCGCTCCGTTTCTTATGGTATTGGAGAGAAAGAACTTGTCCGGGATTGACCGTGATTATCTTTATGCTGCCGGTCTGGGAAGGAGGAAACGTACGAAATTTTCCCCAGGGTCGGATTTCGTCTGAGATTGCGCTGCGAAAGGTCTCGATATCCGTTCTCTTATCATCGGTCATGGTGCATATTCGCAAATGTCTCCCGCGTTCCTTCGCTCGATAAGGAGACTATCCGAAAATCTCTCTAAAAGGGGACCTCTTCGTCTCCACCTGAATCGTTGTCGGTGTCAGGGATGGAGTTTTCCCCGGCGGGAAAGTCCGGAGTGCTGGGGGTGGAAAACTCGTCATCATGGCTACCCGTCTCGTCCTTACGGCCAAGAAGGATGATGTTTCTTGCTTCCACTTCAGTAGAATATCTCTTATTGCCTTCTCTATCCTGCCAGCTGCGGGTTCGGAGCTTTCCTTCCACGTAAATCTGTTTACCCTGGGTGAGATACTTTTCGCAAAATTCTCCTAACTTTCCCCATGCAACAATGCGATGCCACTCCACGCGAATGTCACTTTCGTTGGTGTTCGGATTGAAGTACTGCTCATTAGTGGCGAGCGTGAAGCGGGCGATCGCACGCTCCGACTGCGGGAGATACCTGAGCTCTGGATTTCGCCCCAGTCGACCGATCAGAGTGACCTTGTTGAGACTATTGATGTCTCTCATTTTTGAATCAATTCTTTAATTTTTTCCTGAGCGATTTTTGTTTCTTCTTCCAGAGGATATTTGCTGACCATGAGCTTGAATACAGAAAGGGCTTCTTCCTTTCGATCCAGCTCCATCAAACTGATCCCTTTGTGCAGATAGGCCGCTGGAACCTTATCTCCCAGAGGATAGTCCAGGATCAACTGGTTATATCGGGAGATAGCCTCTTCGTATTCTTTCTGGCTGAAATGGCATTCCCCTATCCAGTAAAGAGCGTTATCGGCGAAGGGGCTTTGGGCAAAGTTATCCAGGTAGATCTTGAAACCGTCGATTGCCAGAGAAAAATTTCCTTTGAGATAATCGGCATAAGCCATGTTGTAAATTTCCTGGGGGGATAGGTTGGGGGGAAGCGGAGATTTTTGTTCTTCTTTTTTTTCCTCGATAGGTGGTTCCTCTCCGGCTTCCTCGTCTGGTGGGGGCTCCGCGATTTCTCCTTGGTTTTCTCCGGTTCCTTCCGTTTGTTCAGCCTGTTGGAGAAGGGGGATCGATGTGTTTTTGAGTGCTATTAGATCCTCTGAAAAGCGCGAGATTTGTACAGTTATGGCGTCTAATTTTTCCTGCAAGATTTGGTACTGAGCCGGAATTTTTTTTTGGTCTTCCTGCATGCTTACCTGCTGGTTTTGGAATGAGCGTACCAAGTCTGATATTTCGCTTATCATACGTTTGATGGTTTGGAGCTCTTCCTGATGGAGGCCGATTTTTTTGTCCAGATCCAGGACCTGCTGTTTCAGAATTTGGATATCTTGATAGATCAGTTCATACGCTTTCTTTTCTTTTTGGGTTCCAAAAAGCAGAAATGGGATGAGAAAAAAAACAGATATCCTCAGAAAAAGTTTTTGGATCATATGCTATTTTGCGATGATGGTGAATTGGGCGCGCCTGTTTTTATCCCAGGCCGCTTCCGTATGTCCCATATCGACAGGCTGGCTCTTTCCATAGGAAATGGTTTTCAAGCGGCTGGGAGAGATTCCGAGAGAAACGAGGTAGTCATACGTACTTTTGGCTCTCTTTTCACCAAGTGCCAGGTTGTACTCCTCGGTGCCTCTTTCATCGCAGTGTCCTTCGATCAGGATCTGAGCGGTTTTGAATTTGTTAAGCCATGCGGCATTGCTTTCCAGGATCGGCTTGGCGTCATCTCTGATAAAATATTTATCAAAGTCAAAATGGATCATACGAAGGGGGGCTTCACGGTTGATCTCTTCGAGGGATTTACTCATGAAAATCTCTTCCTCGGTCAGTTCAGGCTCCTTCGGGGGAGCTGGCTCCACGACCTTTTCAACTTTAGGCTGTTCTTTCACTTGAGGAGGAGGGGGCGGCGCTTCTTCGACTTTTTTTCGGCAGGATAGCGTGAAACCGAAGACAAGCAGACTTACTAGCACCAGAATTAGGACTTTTTTCATTTGACCTCCTTTGAAGGTTTTTCCTTCCTAATAATTGTTGCCCTTGCGCTAAGTTATACAATCAAACTTGTTATCTGTCAACATCATATCCTGAATTATTCATAAAAATGCCGATACCGTCACATATTTGCAATAAAAAACATCCAAAACATCCTCAACACCCATCGGCATTTTCCCCCTGCGGGCGGGCCGATCTCACCGCACCGGCTTCGCAGTGATCCATTCGCAGTATTCCAATACGGCTTCATGAATCACTTTCTCGCCGTCGCAGCCATCTCGACCCGTCAATAATCCAGGGCCTGAATTATTCATAAAAATGCCGATACCGTCACATATTTGCAATAAAAAACATCCAAAACATCCAAAACACCCACCGGCATTTTCCCCCTTCGGGCGGGCCG
>Ga0180438_10001086_pt1 | contig 49541 bp, 48 predicted proteins | sample SS_ome_12_FD_132455 | JGI IMG/M metagenome (GOLD analysis project Ga0180438, IMG submission 132455) | Hypersaline lake sediment archaeal communities from the Salton Sea, California, USA - SS_3_D_2 metaG | ecosystem: Environmental > Aquatic > Non-marine Saline and Alkaline > Hypersaline >...
GATGACAATTACAATTGGAACAAAAACGGCTGAGACTCTGTCTGCAAGTTTTTGGATCGGCGCTTTGCTGTTCTGGGCTTCCTCTACTAATTTTACAATTTGAGCAAGGGTGGTGTCTTTTCCAACCCGCTGTGTTTCAAACTTTATATAGCCAAACTGGTTGATCGTCGCTCCAATAACAGGATCGCCTGGACCTTTCTCGACGGGAAGCGATTCTCCTGTGATCATTGATTCATCGACCGAGGTCCGGCCTTCGATAATCTCACCGTCCACTGCTATTTTTTCGCCGGGTCTGACGATGATGGTATCACCTACTTGAACATCATCCACCTTAGTTATGATCTCCTCGCCGTTCCGTAGGACCCTTGCGTTATTGGGTTGCAGATCAAGAAGATTTCGGATAGCGTCGCTTGTTCTCCCGCGAGCACGGGCTTCGAGATATTTTCCGACTTTTATCAGGGTGATTATCACCGCCGAAGTTTCAAAATATACATGTCCATCGATAAATCCAAGCACCACCGTTATGGAATAGAAATAAGCTGCGGATGAACCCAACACAATCAATACATCCATATTTGCAGTTCTATTTCGCAGGGACTTGAAAGCACCGACATAATAATCCCAGCCAACATAAAATTGAACAGGAGTGGCTAAAGCCCACATCAACCAGTTCATCCAAGAAGCATGTTGAATATGAGCTGGCAGCAAACCAAAGTCTCGTCCCATCGAAAGAATCAACAGAGGGATTGTAAATACCAGTCCCACGATTAACAATTTTTTCTGGCGTTGGGCTTCTTTCGCTCTGGCAGCCTGTTCCGCATCCAGGTTATCCATTCCCAGATCAATTACATCGAATCCAAGTGATCTAATTTTTTTTATTACATCTGTTGAGGAGACCACATTGGGGATAAATTCGATCCTCGCCCGCCCATTCGCTAGATTTACACTTACATTTAACACTCCCTCTATCTGAGCCACACTGCGTTCAATCAGACGAGCATCCGAGTCATCGCTCAATCTCTGGATAAGGATTTCGATCTCACCGCTGGCAATTCCATAACCAGCCCGGTCAATCCGGTTTATAAAGTCATCCAAGTTAGCGATTTCTGGATCGTACAGAATTGCTGCACGCTCAGAAGCCAGGTTGACACTCGCATCTTTTACTCCATCGACTTTTTTCAGGTTACGTTCGACGGTTGCAACACAATTAGCGCATGTCATCCCGGTGATGGGCAGTATCAGGTTTTTTTCTGAAGACAAATTTATCCTCTTATTGGTACAATCGCCGCTGGTTATTAAGGGGAGATTCTGTGAATTTAATCGGCAGGGTAATTTATTTCTTCAAGCAATGATTTAATTATTTCTTCTGTCGCAGGTGGTTCAAAAGTGATGGTTGCCTGTTTCGTGGATATCTCTGCTTCTACCGATAAAACTCCTGGTAATTCAGATACTTCAGATTTAACTGTATGAACGCAGTGCCCGCATGAAATGTTTGGAATACTGTATGTTACCGTTGTCATAATAACCTCCAGAATATTTTTTTTGGCTTTTCGCTGATCCTTTGACAATTTCTATTCAAATCACGTCCTGGTAGCGGTTTCAAAAACCTCAGCTATTTCCTTCAGAACTCTTTCTCTTTCATCAACATCCTCACCCCGAACTGCGGTTGTTAAACAGGTATCAAGATGCTGTTCAAGTATTATCGAGCTTACCCGGTTTAATGCTGCCTGAACAGCCTGGATCTGGCGGATAATATCGATACAGTAAACATCATTATCCATCATTCGAATAATTCCACCAATATGGCCTTCGATATTCTTCAGTCGCTTGAATGCATCTTCGTGTTTCATTTTATCCACTCACATACAACCTGGTTATACCCCCCCCATGGGGGTCGGGATATTTATATCAAATTTTATCCTTTATGTCAATTATTCTAACCCTTTTTTTTTAATTCTAACGAGCAGTTGGAGATATCGCCTCGAATATTTCAACCAGTTCTTGATATGACACAAACCCTACCCATTCCTTTTGATTTTTACCTTCCCCATCAACAAGAATAAAATGAGGCTCTTTCTGGAAGCGCAATTCCTTTTTAAAAAATTCATTTGCAGGATCATCGATATCCAGGTATGTGAAAATAATATCCCCGCCATACTTCTCTTCAAGGTTTTGAATCTCTGGTGCAAGGGCCTGGCAGGCTCCACACCAGAATGCAAAAAATTCGAAAAACTGATATTTTCCACTGTTTAACTTAACCCGGGTTGGGTCACTTGCCCGGAGTTCAGATTTGATCCAGTCAGGTAGTTCTACCGGTGTGCTGGTAGTTTCTGGCATAACCGCTGTCTGCGTAATGGCAGCTTGGTTTCCCATTGGTGTGATTGTAGAAATTATTACAGGGATGTTTTCTATGATAAATTCGCCTGTCGGTGTAAAGAATCCCCTGATAATTGCATTTAGTTCATCCTCCACCCCCGGAGTCTTATTCAGGTTTCTTATATTAGTTCCCCTGGGAATTTTGATGGCATTCTCCACTCCGGCTCCATTTACTTCCAGCTCTACCGCAGTCTGTGTGGCTTTCTTCGGAATTCGTTCTTTAATTCCTGCAGTCGCAGAAGGTGACAATAACGCCTCTATCGGCATTGTTAAAGTCCTGCATGCCAGTAGAACAAACCCAATTATTATCAGGATTGGAATAAACCTGATGTGAATCCGGCTATAATACTTCATTTCAATTAGGGCATCTATCCGAGTTATTTATTCAATCTTACCGCACAAAACATTAAAAATAAAATTTACCCAAAGTATCAAGGATTTTTACTGTAGCCGCCAGATCAATTGGTTAATGATTTTTTCAATAAACACTTAATTTTATTGTCCATGGAACAACCAGATATTAAGAAAACAAAGAATTCAGCTAACATCATTTTCACAAACAGCAGATGGGCAGCTTTTTCCATAATACTCCTTTTCTCAGGGCTGGTTTGGATTTTTATCAGCCGGATCGATCAGACCAGTGTCGGAGCAGAAGGTCAATCCGCCCCGTTTATTGGGTTCGATGCGCCAGAGTTTTCCCTCCTGAATGATAGAGGGGAAACCGTCTCATCGCTCGACTACCTGGGAAATCCATTTATTATAAATTTGTGGGCAAGCTGGTGTCCACCATGCAGGGCTGAAATGCCTGCCCTGGAGCGTGTTTACCAGGAGTACAATAGTGCAGGCTTGGAAATTTTATCGATTAATATTACATCTCAGGATGACAAGCAAAAAGCTATCCAGTTCACCCGGGAAATTGGGATTTCATTTCCAACCCTTTTTGATGAAAAAGGTCAAATTTCAGAGCTCTATCACCTTCAGGCGCTTCCGACCACTTTTTTTATTGATGAAAATGGCGTAATCCAGGATATTGTAATTGGAGGCCCGATGTCCGAAACGCTCTTGCGCACCAGGGTTGAGGAAATGTTTAACACTCAGGGTGATCGGTGATGTTCCCCATAATAAATATCGGTCCTTTTGCTATTCAAGCCTCTGGATTGTTTGTGCTAATCGGAATTTGGGGGGGACTTTTCCTGGCTGAAAGATACCTGGATCGCTACAAAATTGAACCGAAGAAATTCAATAATCTGGTTTTTATCTCATTAATATCAGGTTTAATTGGCGCCAGGCTATTTTTTGTAATCCAATATTTAGAAATCTTCCTCCAAAACCCGCTAAGTATTCTTTCAATTAATCCGAATCTTTTTGATATGTTTGGCGGGATAATCTGTGCAATCCTTGCTGGCATGATATTCGGGAATAAAAATGGATTTAAACTATGGGTGACTCTGGATGCGATTACGCCTATTCTGGCAGTCCTTTCGATTTCAATCGGTCTGGCGCATCTTGCTTCTGGTTCCCACTTTGGGATACCAACAAATCTCCCATTTGGAATTGAATTATGGGGACAAATTCGCCACCCTGTACAAATCTATCACATCCTTGCAGCAATGATGACCCTAGTATTTCTCTGGCCGGGAAGAAAATTTAACGCAGGATTACCACCCGGAGTTTATTTCTTATTTTTTATTTCAATCAGTTCAGCAGCATACCTGTTAATTTCGGGATTCCAGGCAAAGAGTCATGTCATTTTTTATGGCTTTCGCAGTGAACAAATAATAGCGTGGATGATACTGGCAATTTGTTTATATGGCATAAAAAAATTAGGTAACAGGTCGGCTGACCATATTAATAACAAACGATCTCTATGAAACTATTTTTAATTTTTAACATCTAAAATAATAAAATGATCAGAGCGTAAAACTATGCTAAATATTGGTTATGAAATCCAGTCAATGCTTCCATATGAACAAGCAATGGAAGAGGTTAAAATTGCTCTCAATAACGAAGGATTTGGATTCCTTACCTTTATTGATGTACGGAAGACAATTCGTGAAAAACTTGATAGATAATTCAAACCTTATGCTATCCTTGGTGCATGCAACCCTCCCCTTACACTAAGAGCCCTTTCCAGCGACCCTGCAATAGGACTTTTACTTCCGTGTAATATTACAGTAGAAGATGATTTGAAAGGTGGAACAATTATTCATATTTCAAATCCGGTAACACTGCTTTTATCAATTGAAGTTAAACATAATGAAGAGCTTCGTGAAGTAGCATTTCAGGCAGGTGAAAAAATTAAAAAAGTTGTTGTAAGATAAGCGGAATTTAATTACAATAAGAGAATATTTATATTAAATCATGGACAAAATTTTTATTAATAATCTGGTAGCTCGCGGAATAATTGGTATAAACGATTGGGAAAGAGAAAAACCACAGGAGATCAGGATCAATATCATCCTTTTTGCTAACTTGATCGAGGCAGGAGAATTGGACGATATATCAAAAAGCATAAATTATAAAACTGTCGCAAAAAAAACGATTGCATTGGCAGAATCTGCCCAACGGTACACAGTTGAAGCGCTCGCATCCGACGTAGCAAAGTTATGCCTGAAAGAACCGGGTGTGTTGAAAGTACGAGTCCGCGTTGAAAAACCCGGCGCAGTTCGTTTTTCGGAATCAGTCGGTGTAGAAATTGAAAGATCAAATTAAAAATCAGAAATTTAGTTATAAGAACCAGGTTTGTCTGGGTCTGGGTTCGAATATTGATCCTGAAAGAAACATATTAAAGGCTGTCGAACTGCTGCAAAACATCTTTCATCTTGCAGGAATATCAAGTGCCTGGGAATCTTTTCCTGTCGGATCTAATGGGCCCAAATTTATTAATGCAGCCTTAAACTTCAATACCGATTTAAACCTGGATAAGTTGAAGCGAGAATTTCTCATTCCGGTTGAAGCCCAATTGGGACGTGTTCGAACCAGCGATAAGTATGCCCCCCGGACAATTGACCTGGATGTTTTAATTTGGAATGAAGAGATCGTTGATCCCGAGCTGGTGAAACTCCCTCATTTAGCTGTCCCTGTCGCAGAATTATCTCCTGGATTCAGACCATTCAGGGGAACTGAAACTATCGAGGAAATTGCCGGGGTATTAAATTCAAACAAAGCGCTGGTTTTCTGCCCTGAAATCAGCCAGAAATTAAGAGAATTATTTCGGTCATAAAACCGGATTCGATCGGCGTGAAATATTTGCCAGAAACTCCTCTCTGGTGGCAAGACTCTGGCGGAAAGCACCCAGCATCGTTGAAGTTGTCATCCTTGCATCATGTTTTTTTACCCCGCGCATCGTAGCACAAAGATGCAAGCCTTCTACAACTACCGCAACTCCTAATGGGTGCAGTAAAGTATCAATAAATTCCGCGATCTGACGGGTCATTCTTTCCTGGACCTGAAATCTTTTAGCAAATAAATCAACAATCCTTGGAATTTTTGACAAGCCGATAACTCGTTCACGTGGTAAATAAGCAACATGCGCACGACCGATGAAAGGCAGTAAATGGTGCTCGCACAGGCTGTAAAATTCAATATCTCTTACGACAACCATTTCGTCATATTTCACATCGAATAAGGCATCGTTTACGAGAGATATTGGATCTGTGCGGTACCCTTCAAGTAATTCTTCATACATCCTGGCAACTCTTTCTGGAGTTCGCCTTAACCCCTCCCGATTTACATCTTCACCTATCGCCTCAAGCAATTTAAGGATTGATTGTTGAATTCCTTCATAATCAATATCGCTGTCCGAGATCAAATCTGCAGCATTTTTTATAGCTGTTGTATTATTAAAAGTCATATTAGCCCACTTCCGGTTCTATCAATCCAAATGAACCATCTCTACGACGATACAGAACATTTATTGAATTTGTATTTGCATTAAAAAAGATAAAAAAACTTTCATGACCAAGCAGCTCCATTTGTTCTAATGCTTCAAACTCATCCATTGGTGTCAACATAAACTGCTTTCTGCGAGCAATCACCGGCTTCAATTCACCCGTGTCTTCTTCTAACAAATCCTGTTCCACCACAAATTCACCTGCTGGCGTCCCATCCCCTCTACCCCTATATCTTTTCCCTTTATACCTTTCTATTCGGCGCTGGATCTTTTCCAGAGCGATATCAATTGCTGCAAATATATCATCTGCCCTCTCTTCAGACCGCAAGATAAATCCTTTTCCCCGAACAGTAATCTGGGCTACCTGGCGATCAGCTGCGCTACGGGCAGATTTAATATACGCGAGATCTACCCTTGCTTCTTCAATACCAGGTAAATATCTATCCAGCTTGGAGATCTTTTTATCGACATATTCCCTGATTCTTTCTGTAATCTCCATATTTCTTCCTGAGATCTCAACATCTAGTGTCATCTTTACCTCCAAACACCTGATTATTTTTAGTATTTTGTAACTGACAAACCAGCCAATTTATAATTAACTTGCAGCAAAATAGCGTGAACGGGCAAGAGTGAGGCAAAATACTTCCTTCGCTCCCGCCGTTTTCAAAGCAGCAGCACAGGCTTCCAGTGTGGCGCCGCTTGTTGTGACATCATCAATTAGTAGAACTCTTTTTCTTTCCACATAATCCGAATCTGCAAGAAAGGCTCCATTAACATTTACCATCCGTTGGGTAAAGGTTAAACCCACCTGGGAGTCAGTCTCCCTTATTTTTAATAACCCTTTAGTTAGATAAGGTTTTCCAATTGCCAGAGCGACCGGACGGGCTAAAAGCGCGGATTGATTGTATCCTCTCTCAAAGTATCGCTTTTCACCCAATGGAACCGGTATCACTGTATCAGGATTCCAATCATAACCTTCAAGTAAATTGATTAATGGGCGAGCTAAAATCTCTCCGAGCGTTTGATCGCCGCGGTATTTCAATCTGTGAATAACACTTCTCAGCGAACCTTCGAAATATGCCCATGATCTTAATTTGTCAAAAGAGGGGTTGCAAAGCATACAGTTGTGACAGGTGGAATATTTATAATTCGGGCGTCCGCACCTATCACATACTCGGTCCGGCAGACGTTGGACAGTTTTCTGGCAATTTTCACACCATCTTGATCCAAAAACGTCACATCCTCCACAATTGGGTGGGAAAAACAAATCCAATCCCATCCAGGAATATTTATACAAACGATAAACAAACCTTTCCCTTGTTTTTGGTTGATCAATTAAATTTTGAGATGATTTCAAGGATTGATGAGTTAACCTAGTGGGTCAAGGTATTGATAACAAGCATAATAATCAGGCTCATTTGTAATTATTGTTTCGAGGTGTTTATTCGATTGGTTTCCTTATCCCAGATTGATAAATGAAAATCAGATCGTTTGTAAAAAATCATCAATGTAATTGGTTATCCATGGCCCCAGTAATTCAATGATCACCCAAACGATAATAACAACTAAAATTATAATAAGGGCATATTCGACCAGGCCCTGCCCGGATTCGTTCGAATCTGGAGACACTTGAATAACCTCCATTTATTCTGGATTATTGTTGACCTGATTATAGAAAATTATTAAAGAAAAAGCAATATGCAGAATTTAATAAAGTCCTTTACTGTAAATAATCTGAGACTTTTTCCAAAGGCAGCTGGTCAGGATTTACTGCCCACCATTTCACCCAGTAAAGCCCTACTAAAATAACCAGGGGAGTAAGAAAATAAATTATCGGATCCAGGTCAGGCTGTATACCTCTCTGAACGCCATTCAATAATAGGAGCCAGATCCCAATCGAAGTAACCAGCAGAAAAATTACAATTAACCATCTCCCAAGCAGTCCCCACCGTTTATACCAGGTAGCCAGAATAAGCATAATCGTCGGGAACAGCAATATGTAGTTTTCCAGAGTGCTGTAAACACCAATCAAAGTTGTAGCGGTCAGGGTAACCATTGCAGTCCAGGTGAACCAGCGTTCATCCTTACCAATACTCGACCTCCACTCAATTAGAAGCATGGCTACCATCACACCGGTTAGAATCCATCCTGTCTGCTTTCCTACCCCAGGAACCCAGTTCATTAGGATGGAACCGGGAGTACTGATGAACATGATATCGTTGTACCGGATTATCTGGCGGACATTTTCCAGCAACCAATCCTGAATGAACAGGCTTCCAAAGATGATTAGAAAAACCAAACTACCCAGGAAAGTCCAGATTATTCTCCAGCGCCCTTTGAATATTGACCAGACAATAATAAATAAATAAAGCATAATTACCATTTGCGGTTTAATGCTGGCCATTGCAAGTAAAACTCCCCCTAAAGCATCCTGTTTGGAACGGATAGCCAGAAGAGCGCTGGTCACCAGGAAAGCAACTAAAACTGAGACATTGCCACTTATTACTGGCCGAATTCCATGATACCAGAGAAAAATAAATATAAACAAACCTATTAGCATTAATATAGATGGTCGCCAGTCTACTAGTACCAAACTGACAATTAATAATCCCACTAGAATGAATTCTAAGAATGTCATCCATAAAGAAAAAGCGGAATCGTGATTCTCAATCAGAGCAAAGGGCACATACAGGATGATTGAATAAAATGGGTATACGAAATAACCTGGATCTTCATTAGATTTTGCCAACCGTCCATATACTGTTCGTTGAATCTCACTGGTCGCTTGTTCACTGAAAGGATTTGTCCCTTCCATCAGGAAAGATCTGGTGCCCTGCCAGCGAGGAATAAATTTATTCATGCCCATGTTCTGAGATGCATACTGGTAATTCAACCAGGTTGCGATCCCAATAATTGAAACAATCAAAATGATCAACCCAAAGAGCAAAAGATTAGCTCGATTGTTACTCATTATTTTTTTACTTGTTTATTTAATAAAAAATGCTTTCCAAATAAGTAAACAGGAAAGCATTATAACCAGATAATCGGATTTTCCGGTAATTTTTGGTGATAAAATTCAAAAAATTACAGCGCCTGGAAGGAAATATCCTTTGTTTTAACCCAGGTATTCACGCAATTTGCGGCGTATTGCTGGGTGACGCAACCTGCTTAATGCCTGAGCTTCAATCTGGCGGACTCTTTCTCGGGTCACCCCCATTTTACGTCCAACCTCTTCCAGAGTATAAGCCTGACCATCCAGCAGACCATATCTTAATTGTAATATCCGGACTTCGCGGGGAGGCAAGCCATCCAGTACAACGTCCAGGTGTTCACGCAGCAAGTTGAATGTCGCAGTATCGTCAGGCGCGGATATCTCGTCATCCTGAATAAAATCTCCAAGAACTGAATCTTCCTCGTCATCGGTAGGTGTCTCCAAAGAAAGCGGCCTGCGCGCAACCTGGATCATATTCTCAACCTTTGAAGGATGGACTTCTAAAGCGGTAGCTAGTTCTTCCACAGTTGGGTCGCGACCCAATCTCTGTGTGAGCTGGTGCTGGATTCTCAACAGCTTATTAATTTGATCGCCCATGTGTACCGGAACCCGGATCGTCCGACCCTGGTCTGCAATCGCCCTTGTAACTGCCTGCCTGATCCACCAGGTCGCATATGTACTGAATTTATGGCCTCGACGGTAATCAAATTTCTTAGCCGCTCTGATCAACCCGATATTGCCTTCCTGAATAAGATCAAGAAATGGCACGCCCCTTCCCATATATTTTTTAGCCACGCTGATGACAAGCCTTGAATTCGCGGTAATTAGATGTTCCCTGGCAAGCCATCCATCCTGGACAAATAATTGTAGTTCCTGCCTCCTCCTTACTGTGACATTCCCCCGTGCCAGTTCTTCGCGTGATAACCTGCCCTGTTCAATCCGCTGTGCAAGTTCAACTTCTTCCTCTGCAGTTAACAAAGGAACCCTCCCAACTTCCTTTAAGTAAAGTCCGATTGTATCGTCTGTGTCAATATTGGCAAGGAAGTTTTCTTCTATCGATATTTCACGGCTGACTTCGTCATCGAGATCTTCTTCTTCAGTCAAGTCATCGTCACTGGGTTCAACAGCAGTTGATTCGTCAATGTAGGCGATGCCCGCACTCAGCAATGCCGCGAATGCTTCTTCCAGTTGGTCAACATCCTGTTCAGCATCAGGAAATAAATTTAATATATCATCAATAGTTACAAAGGACTTCTGCCGTCCCAGTTCAATCAATCTAGCAATTGCTGGGTGCTCTTCCTGCCCTTCTATTTCACTCAGAAATTTATCATCAATCATCAGTACTCCCACTTATGAAACAGAATACACCTGTTTTATTCGAAAATCAATACCCAAATTAAAAATTTTTATTTTCTCAATTCATAACCCTTCTGTTAGGAAGGGTGGATTATTGATTAGATTTACCAGCGCTTCAACTCCAGATACGCTTACAACAAAAACTCTGTCATCGCCCGTTCCAATATAGTAACCACTCTCAGTCTGGGTCTTCTGACCTATAAGGAAGGTGTCCATTTCGTTTTGTAAATATCCTAACTCGACGATATACCCAGGATTATCTAATCCAGTTGCCTGCCCGGGTGGGGCTGGATCTAATTCTGAGAGTATCCTTGAGGTGACAAAATTGGTGACTGCGTTTTCCAATGCGGTTGTGTCTACCATTTCATCCACTGGTTTTACTAAAACCCAATCATTACCTTTTTTTTCAACTTCAATGTATTCACCCGTGTCTTTTTTAATCATCACTGACTTAATTTCAATGAATGACTTATCCACGAGTGTCTCTGCAGTTATTGAGGGTGTAATGTTTGCTGCCTGTTCTACATTTCTCCTGCTGATCATTACGGCTGCTAAAATTAAACCTGCCAGAATAAGGATTACAAACCAGGTTGACCGTCTGATCATAGCCTAACCTCTCTGACGTCGTTTGAACCACACAATAAAACCCGTTACCAATGCGAGACCCGGTATCAATATCACAGTGACCAGCAGTATCAGATTACTTGTCACTGGTGTTAATGGCATAAGTGAACGCCGGGTAGTCTCTTTTGGTGTTAAACTGATAATATCTTCTTTGCCTGCTAACCAGTCGATGACATTGACAAACAAGTCACCGTTCGCATATGCAAAGAAGTTGGAATTATTTGCGAAATCCGAATCACCCATAACAACCAGCTTACTATCCGAAGTGAAGATTTCAGCAACAACCGCCAGCGAAACTGGTCCTGGCAAATCCTGTTCTTGATTAAATGCTGCTTGCTCTGGATTGCTTGCAACTGAATCCAAATCCGTTTCAGCCCAGGATTGCTGGCCTGTTTTCACTAATTCTGACCTGCTTATCTGCGTTTCAGAATCAGAAACCGTCACACTCCTGACTGTCGGATACTGAGAGGCGATATTTTCCAATTTAATTGTGATTGGATGGGAGCTATATTCAGCAGCAAAAGGAGCAAATATTTGCATTGAATTAAGATCAATTACAATATCATTTCCCATTATTATCCCCCAATCTTCTTCCAGGTAATTTGCAAGGTAATCGGTTTGTCCTTCAAACTCTGTCACAGGAAGCGGTTCCTGCATTACAAATAAAGACCCACCCAGCATTATATATTCATTCAAAATTTCAACTTCATTTGAAGCAATAGGAATTCTAGGACCAGCGATTACAATAACATTTGCATCATCTGGAATTTCATTTGTAGATAATAAATTCAGGTTATCAACGGAATAATTCCTGCTCTCCAGAGATCGTTTAACCTGAGAATAGCCTTCTTCATCTGTATCCTCTGGATTATATTCCCCATGCCCTGTCAGGAAATAGACCTTGCGTAATTCTGGGCTTATCAATCTGACCAATGCCGCTGTAATTTCTTGTTCGCTTATAAACGAAACTGGCTCCTGATAGTTACCTTTTTTAAGCACAATCGTTCCATCTCGGGAGATCTGCGCCTGCTCAGCAGCAATAGGATTAGCATCAGGGTCAATAAACTCGAATTCAAATTTACCATTTGAGTGAAATTTATAAAGTTCAAGCAGCTCCCTGGCCTCATCCGAAGATATTCTCGGGGTAAAGAAAGCGGATGCAAAAACTGGTGAATCAAGCCTCTTTAATGTCTCGATCGTTTCAGGCGCCAGGGTAAAATTTTTATCTTCAGTCAGATCTTTCCGTAAAGGGTTTTGATATGATAGATAATTCAGGACAATTAATACCCCCAAAAATGCAGTGCTGAAGATCAAAGCATTACTGCCATACCGGGCATGTCTCCCAGAAAAAAACCGTCTGATCCGGTTGCGATCCAAAATTACATAAAAAACAAAACTGAAAACCGCAATTCCCAGTACTAACAGTAAAAATTCATCCCAATCTGGCCTGAAAAAGAAGATTGCGACTGCTCCAATCCCGGCGATTCCAGCAATAATTATTAATACATTTGTCAGATGCCTTCTATTAATCTCCATTAACGCCACCTTCGCATTTCCATAGAGATTGAGGCAACCATAAGTGAGATAGCTGTGACACTCAGGTAGTAGACCACATCTCGAAGATCCAGGATGCCGGAAAACAGGTTTGAAAAGAAGTGATCGCTGAAGTTCAAATAATTAATCAGCTCAAAATTTCCTCCACCTGCACCAGCAATCCTGGCCACAGGATCCAGAATCCACCAGATGATAATGAACACTCCCAATGTAGTTATAAAAGCGGCAATCTGGTTGCTGAAAAATGAAGAAACCGCCACGCCAACTGCAATCAATGCCGCTCCAAGTAAAGCTATTCCCAGATAACCGCTGATAAATGGCCCCTGGTCAATGCCTGGTTCGATCAATTGATTCAGGATCAATGGGTAAATTAACGTTACAGCGACAATTGTCAGGATCAGAAGAAATCCTCCCAGCCATTTACCTACCACAAGTTCATAATCCTTCACTGGCGAGGTTAACAGTAACTCAATTGTCCCTAAACGCTGCTCTTCTGCAAGCAGTCTGGTGGTTACCGCTGGAATCAACAAAACCAGCATTGTCGCTAAAGGGGCTAAAAAGACCTCAATACCGGGAGCATATCCAGGTTGGATTATAGATACCTGTAAATTTAAATAGAAAAAGATCCCCAGAACTGCCAGCATTACAAAAGCGATCATATAAGGGACCCAGTCCGCAAAATATCTTCGATACTCGCGGCTGGCGATTATCCAGATATTAACCATGAGCCTTACCATCACCTTCTGAATCAGCCTGAACGTTCATAATGGAGCTATCTCATCCCTTTCCTCACGCGTTAATTTAAGGAATATTTCTTCGAGGCTCAAATCTGCTTTCCGAATCTCAAGAAGGTCATAACCAGCAGAAACAACCGCTTTTGCTAAATCCGGTCTCGGTTCAGTATCTGGGAGAGTCTCAATTTCCAGAATTCCATTTTGTATCGAAAGAATCCTGTTGACCCCGTTCACACCTCTGACATGAGATTCGATCCCCTCCTGATTGCCGCCTATCTCCATAAAAATGTGTTGAGCGCCGGATATTCGGGATTTTAATCTTTCCGGTGAATCTTCAGCTACCAGCTTGCCCCCATTTATTATCAACACCCTGTCACAGACCTGCTGCGCCTCGGAAAGAATGTGGGTTGACAGTAATATTGTTCTGGTTTTTCCTAAATCCTGGATCAAGCTCCTTACTTCGATTAATTGGGCTGGATCCAAACCGATCGTCGGTTCATCCAGAATCAGAACTTCCGGATCATGAACCAGCGCCTGTGCAAGGCCAGCACGCTGTTTTAACCCTTTTGACAGACTGGAGATATAACTTTCTGACCGATCCTCCAAATTCATTAACTTTATAACCTGGTTAACTCTCTCTTCTGCATTTTTAGTGCGGCGCAGATTGGCCATATATTTTAAATAATCAAATAAAGTCATATCTGGATATAGAGGATTAGATTCAGGCAGGTAACCCACCCGTCTTCTTACCTCCAAGGACTGATCAACAACATCATACCCGGAGATGGATGCTTTCCCCGAAGTCGGAGGCATGTAACCGCACAAGATCCGTATGGTGGTAGTTTTTCCGGCTCCATTTGGGCCAAGAAAACCGAGTATTTCATTCTCACCAACATGAAATGAGAGCGAATCGATCGCACGGTTTGGTCCGTAATCCTTTGTTAACCCTTCTACTTCAATCATCAATGTCCCGTGAATACCAATTTACTGACATGAAAAAGCACCGCCGCCCGTTCAGGCTGCTGTGCTTTTATTATCAAACCTAATGTTTATACAATAAACAAACAATCAAAGTCAAGTATCTTGAATACTTCTAATAAAAATTTAATACTTCCATTTCTTGTGAGCCTGAAATGTGGTTGAAATCTTGCACGAAAAACAGGATTAAGGCATACTATTGTTATTGGAGTAAGTGAACATGACTATGATACCTTTACGAGTTTATGTCAGGCAGATCAAACAATTGATCATTACCAGGCAGACGGAAGAAGCGATTTCACACTGCCTCCATATCTTAAAAACGTATCCTAAGTACCTGGATGCATATCGGGTTTTGGGTGAAGCTTATCTCGAAAAAGGCAATCAGGCTGAGGCATCAGACATTTTTCAGCGGGTGCTCTCATCAATACCTGACGATTTTGTTGCCCATATTGGTATGAGCGTTATTCGTGAAGAAGACCAGAAATTGGATGAAGCCATCTGGCATATGGAACGCGCTTACGAAGTTCAACCATCAAACAGTACTATTCAATCCGAGATACGCAGGTTATATGGTTCCAGGGAAGGTATTGAACCCCAGAAAGTCCGCCTGACCAGAAGCGCCCTGGCGCGTATGTATGTTAAAGGAGAGCTTTTCCCGCAAGCGATCGGGGAATTGCAGGCCGCCCTGGCTGAAGATCCAAACAGGTTTGACCTCCAGATATTATTGGCAGATGTTTATTTTCGAACTGGAGCGGATGACAAGGGAATTGTAATATGCAACCAGACCCTCGATAAACTTCCTTATTGCCTGGGAACAAATTTATTACTGGCTCAATTTTACCTGGATAAAGATCAAAAAGATGAAGCTGAGCCATTCGTGGAGCGTCTGTTTGAACTTGATCCATATTATGCCCACCTTGATAACCTCAATAAAAATCCGGAAACAGTCTCCGACGAGTCTATTCAAATTGAAAAATTTATCTTATCCCCATTAGCAGTCGCGGCGGTTAAGGAATCTCTGGAAAAAGTAATTGAGGATTTTCAGAACAATAAATCCCAGGAAGAACATACAACCGCAGTTATCGCTGCTGCTGAAATCGGCGGTGAAATTATGGATGATGAAACCAGTTCCCCTCCTGTTGAGGTGGAAGATAGCAGCCAGGTCTCCGAAGATATCGAACCTGTTCATCACTCTGATTGGCTGCAGGAACTGGACAAAGAAATAGAAGATGAAGAAGATACAAAGCCCGTGATTGTTCCTGTATCTTCAGAAGCGGAAATTGAACAGGTTGAAGCTAGCAAGCTTGATCAAGAAATTCAGGAAAAATCCCAGTCTGAAATCCCGGATTGGTTGCAGGAACTGGCTGATGAGGAAACGTCTTTGGAAAGTGATGAAGCTGGTGAAGAGATAACAGATAAACCCGAAGATATTGACGGTATTGAAGATGTTTCCGATGAAGTAGTTTTGGAAAAAATGTTTCCCTCCGAGACGGAGCCTGAGGAGAAAGGTTTCGAAGAGCACGTCCATGGTGATTTGACCAGGACCCTGGAAAGCGTTCAAACAGGCAAAACTGAAAAATCTTCTCGAAATTATTCGGAGTTGATAAAATCGTCCCAGAATCTACCCGAGGTTATAAAGGAATTGGAGCAGGCAGCAGACCGGGATCCAGAAAATGAATCCATCCTGCGAAATCTTGGGGACGCCTATTTACGGAATAATCAGTTATCCGAAGCCATGGAAGCTTACACCAGAGCAGAAAAACTTTAGATAATAATTATTTGGAGGTTTTTGTGGAACGGTCACTTGTGCTAGTAAAACCAGACGGTGTTCAACGTGGTCTGATTGGTTTAGTCATCTCTCGTCTTGAAAATCGGGGATTGTTGCTGGTCGGGGCAAAATTTATGCCTGTTTCAAGAGAATTAGCTGAAAAACATTATGCTATCCACAAAGGGAAACCTTTTTATGCAGGCTTGATCACTTATATTACTTCATCGCCGGTAATGGCGATGGTTTGGGAAGGTCCTAATGCTGTCCAGGCTATACGTCAGACTATGGGCTCCACAAGACCCACAGAAGCATCCCCAGGTTCAATAAGGCACGATTTTGCCCTTGAAGTTGGACGAAATTTAACCCACGCTTCCGATTCTCCTGAAAACGGCATCCAGGAAGTAAAACTCTGGTTTAATGAAGATGAACTTGTGGACTGGAACCGTTATTCAAACCCCTGGATTTTTGAATAGACAGTAATAATTTTATCCATTTTTATTTCCCGGAAGACAATAAAATTTAACATCATCAGGACCAATCCAGCATAAGCGCGCGGTTCATTTCTGCATTCTGGATGTCTTTCTGAGTTTTGATATAATTCCAACTATATGAATAAAATTACTCCAGAAAAAATTTCGGAGACACTCGAAGCTATTCTGCCCGGTGTTCAAAAACCCGCACGATATACTGGCGGTGAACTGAACCAGGTTATTAAAGACTGGGAATCGGCCAGAACACGCGTGGCTCTGGTATTCCCGGATATTTATGATCTGGGGATGTCCAATCTCGGTTTAGCCATTCTATATGACATTCTCAACAGGCAGCCAGATGTACTTGCCGAACGTGTATTTTCACTCTGGTCGGATATGGAAAAATCCATTCGAGAATCGCAAATCCCGCTTTATTCGCTGGAAACAAAGCACGCGCTTTACGAATTTGATATCATCGGTTTTTCACTCCCTTATGAAACTCTGTATACAAACGCCCTCAACATCCTGGACCTTGGCGAAGTGCCGCTTCTGGCAGAGAACAGGAAGGAACAACATCCCTTGGTTATTGCGGGAGGACACGCCGCATACAACCCCGAACCGATGCACGCATTCATCGATGCCTTTGTCATCGGAGAAGGTGAAGAGGTCATCTTAGAAATTGTGGATGCTCACCAGGAATGGAAGGATTCAAACAGCGCCAGACCGGAATTACTCCTCAAGCTGTCAAATATCTGGGGCGTTTACGTTCCTTCACTTTACCGGGCTGATTACCACCAGGATGGAACTATATCCTCTGTAAACAGGATTGAGAGGAATGCTCCATATCCGGTTGTGAAACGGATTGTGCCCAAACTGCCTCCACCGGTTACTCGATTTATAGTCCCTTATATCGATACAGTCCACAATCGCATCCCGATTGAAATCATGCGCGGATGCACCCGCGGTTGTAGATTCTGCCACGCCGGCATGATTACCCGTCCGGTACGTGAAAGATCTGTAGAAGAAATTCTGGATTCAATTGAACAATCTCTTTTACAGACCGGTTATGAAGAAATCGGATTGCTGTCTCTCTCTTCTTCAGACTACACTAATATTTCAGCGTTGGTTAAGAATATCAGCCAGCGATTTCAGACTGACCATCTCAGGGTCTCGCTGCCTTCTTTGCGGATAGAGTCCTTTTCAGTTGACCTGATGGATAATTTAGATAATACAAGGCGGGGTGGTTTTACCCTGGCGCCAGAAGCTGCCACTGAACGAATGCGCAACCTAATAAACAAACCGGTATCCACTGAACAGGTACTCGAGACGTCCCGTGAGATTTTCAAACACGGCTGGTCGAAGATTAAACTTTACTTCATGATCGGACATCCATCAGAAACGCTGGAGGATGTGATTGCTATCGCCGATTTATGTAAGGCGGTTCTGAAAGAAGGGCGAAAGTTTAAGGGGAATCGCGCATCTGTCACTGCAGGTGTGAGTACATTTATTCCCAAGCCCCATACACCATTCCAGTGGGTCGCTTGCGAAAATATTGAGGTAATCACGGAAAAACAAAAGGTTCTGAGAAAGTCCCTGCGCGGACCCGGGTTGAAATTAAACTGGAATTCACCGGAAATTTCCATGCTGGAAGCCTGGTTGTCACGCGGAGACCGGCGAATGTCTCAGGTAATCCTTGAAGCCTGGAAAATGGGCGCAAAATTTGACGCCTGGAATGATCACTTTCAATTCGATATCTGGTTGCAGGCATTTGAGAATGCAAACCTGGACTGGCGCTTTTACACCCATCGCGAGCGTCCGGTTGATGAAATATTTCCCTGGGAACACATCGACTCGACCGTACGGAAAAAATTTCTAACGGAAGACTATCTCTGGAGTCGGGACGGCAGAACCAGGGTTGACTGTCGCGAACAGTGTTTTGCCTGTGGGATTCTGCCAACATTTGCTGACCTTCGCCGCGCTCATCCTGGGGATGTCTGGCAGTGTCCTGAAGTTAAATCTAAAAAGATTCCAACCGGAGAAATCCTGAATCAAAATAAAGCGCCAGGACAACTAACAGGTATATAGTAATTGATCGAAAATTCCAAACCGATGCGAATCCGGATAGTTTTTTCAAAATTGGATCAGATGCGTTTTACGGGCCATCTGGATCTTTTAAAAACCTGGGAGAGATCTTTTCGTCGGGCAGACCTTCCGGTTACTTATTCCCAGGGTTATAATCCGCGCCCGCGGATCAATATCGGGGCAACTCTGCCGCTGGGCTTCACTGGTGAAAGTGAATTAATGGATATATGGCTTGATACCCGGTGTCCGCCCGCAGGAGTTCTGGAGAGTTTAATTCCGTCTCTCCCACCTGGAATTGTGGTTAAATCAATTCAAGAGGTTGAGACAGATTCCCCTTCATTACAGAGGCTAATCTCTGGTTCTGATTACATTGTCACACTTCCGGATTTTGTCAACGAACTCCCATTGCGATTAATGGATCTATTACGCGAGAAAGAAATCTGGCGTGAACGCCGGGGGAAATCGTACGACCTTCGTCCCTTGATACTTGATCTTTCTGGAATCCGATCCAATGATAACTCGACACAACAAATAAAGATGCGCCTTCTAACCCGAGAAGGCGCAACCGGCCGGCCGGATGAGGTCCTTTCATCTCTAAATATTGAACCGCATAGGACCCGGATACACCGCCTGAGGCTCATCATCAATTAAAAATCTATCGAGAAAATCTTCCCATGGTAAAATCTGGATAATTTACAGCCCCCATAGCTCAGTGGATAGAGCGTTGCCCTCCGGAGGCAAAAACCCGCGTTCGAGTCGCGGTGGGGGTACTCAAGATTTTTTTACCAACCCCTGGGTATCTTTCAGGGGTTGTACTTTTTGAAATTTCCCGGTGACGATCTTGAACTTCCTCCAGTTAAAATATGTTGCATTATTGTTACTGGTTATGGCTCTGTTTTCCTGTACTAATATGGAATTCAGTGGGGAAATTCCTGCCTGGGCGTACGCGGATCTAATTGCCCTTGATCCACCAGACACCTCCGATCCCGGAAAGGACATTATTGCGGTCTACTCACGATTTGTAAATGATGAAATCCAGCTCAGGCTGGACTTTCTGGATCAGAGCGATCATTCCTCTTATGATCTGCATCTGGCTCTGGATACATCTCCAGGAGGCAGTAACCATTCACCTCTGAATTATGGATCAGAACTGCATTGGGAGGATTGGATAAAAATACCAGCGTCAGGTGATATCCAGATTCTTTCAACTTCAAAAAGATATCAGAAGGAATGGGGTATGCTGGTTTTTCGTGATCCGGAACGTGATTCTATTGTAATTAAATTCGACCGGATCGCGCTGCTTGGGCCTTACCGGGCAGATTGGGAAAAACCAGGAATTGATTTACAGGCATTCACAACAGAAACAGATTCAAAGGAGGTTGTCGATGCAACCAGTGTTGCCAATACTAACGACACCCCGCCAGAACCTGTAAACGTATTGTTTGCCTTCAATAATACACTGCCTGGATACAGCCCCTCACAGGTTTTACGGAAGTGGGATGGCGCCCATACAGGTCCATTCGGCGGCAGGCATGGTCTGTTCAACCTTCTCCGTACAGCCCGCAGCAGCCGTATCCCGCTAGTATTGCTGGATTTAAAGTATCCTTCAACTCTCGCCGCCCTGGATGCAATAGGTGCGCTTGCGACCTTCCGCCAGATGGAAGATGAAGGTCTTCTGATTCTGCCCCTGCCGCTCCCTGATACCCGTTATTCGCCTCTGGAAGTTGATCAGAGGTTCATGGATACCTGGATCCAAATATTAGAAAATAACGCAATTTCTCACGGTTTAATGCCCTCTCTCAGCGTGTTTAACCCCGAATCTAACTTGATATCCCTTAATGGATACCCCTTTTTTTCTCAAACCACCACTGTTGAGGAGCAAACCACTCCCAAATTTAAGAATATCCTGCAATCCGGTAATACTAAGACTATCCGACTGGACAACCTCTTTAATTCGCTCTCTGGTCAGCAGGTTGATTTAAAAGGTCCAACCCTCGATACTCGCCGCTTATTAATTTCAGAGGCAATCTCCAACAATCTCTCTCCGCTGATCCGCAGCGACCGCATCATTGTGCTGGGAGGAGATCTGCCAGCCAGCGCCTGGGGTGTTCCTGAGATTGGGCGGGCTTCCTTCCAGTATTTCGCTTCCCATCCCTGGGTTAAACCTGTAGATGTTAAAACATTAGAATTTCTAATAACAGAAAGGAACCCGCGGGATGTATTTGAAGGATACTTTTACAATTTAAATAGTCAAAATCGCAGTCTTTCTGATCGCGTTGATGACACTTTACTAATGGCATTTAACAATCTGCCAGATAATCCGCTCGCAAAAACCGCAGTCGATTCATATATCTCCTATTTCTACCCGATCTACCCATTTAATAACAATCTTGTTGAACTGCGGAAAAACTACATCCCCCATCTCTGGACCCTGGTGGAAGCAGCAAAATGGGCTGGGGATCCATCTGAAAATTCTGACTGTAGAAGGGATATCGATCACGACGGCTCTATTGAATGTTTGCTTACATCCAGAAATGTATTTGCGGTTATCGAACCGGATGGCGGCTATTTGTCATTTCTTTTTATCAGAAATTCCGGTCAATTCCACCAGATAATCGGTCCATCTTCCCAGTTTACAACTGGAACTACAGACCCGCTTTTCTGGGATAAATCGCAAGGATTTCACGCGGATCCGAGGGTTATGGTTGGCGCCTTCGAAGATCATGGGATTAAGTTTCAGGCTGAAACCAGCCAAAATGGGATCAAATTATTCAGTAATTCTATCGATTACGCCAAGTCTTTCAACCTTCTAGATAAGGGATTAACTGTTGAATACGCCGGGATAAAAACCGGTAGTACCCTTTCGACAACCATTCCTCTTGCTCTGGATCTGAGGAGATTCTTTTATAATTCAAGCGAAAACCCATTAATCTATACGAATTATAAGGGATTTCATAATATAAAGCTGGGTGGAAACGTTCTCCTACAGGTAAAGACCTCTGCTGATATGCATGTCGATTCAACCCTGGACATGATAGATTTCTTGAAAAGGACAGAGAACCCCAATTTCGAGTATCCGCCTGGTTTCTACCTTCCTTACCCTTTCACCCTGATAAAAATAACCGGGTTGCAAGATTTTCAGACCTCTATAAGTCTCCTACAATAATTATTTGTTATGATATAAAAATGATATATTAGTTTGAATAATTAAATAAAGCGGGCTTAATAAATGTAAAGCCCAGGGGTAATTATTAGATGAGCTTTGATTCTTTTGAAGAATTCCAGGCGGAAGTAAATTCCTTACATCTGGATGGAGATTATTATCGTGCCCTTGAGCTAATTTTAAGCAATAAAGAGCGGTTTCCTTCCAGGTATGGCCTGATAAATTACTGGTTACTTAGCTTATATTCACTCACAGGAGATACCGAGCATGCGCTGAAAACTTTCGGTCAGACAGTTTCATCCGGTTTCTGGTTCAGCGATTTTTTACTCCGGAAAAACCCCGATCTACAATCGCTGCAGGGGTTGGAGAAATTTGAGCGTTTGGTCGCATTAAATAGGGAAAACCGCACACTTGATAAGAGCCACCAATTTCCCCTTTTAATCCTGCGTTCCGAAGGTGCATGTTTATCCTCCGCTGAGCCCTGCCCAATAATGCTGGTCATCCATTCATACGCTGCCACTGCTGCAGAATCACTTGATTTCTGGCGCGCAGGTTCTGAGGCTGGCTATCTGGTTGCTGCACCGCAATCTTCACAGGCGCTGTGGAAAGGCGCCTACATTTGGGATGATCTGGAAACCTCTACATCAGAAATTGTGGGGCATCTCCAATCAATTCAGGATAAATATGAAATCGATCCGGAACACATTATCATTTCCGGTATCAGAAAGGGAGCGGAACTGTGTATAAAACTCGCCCTAACCAGGACAATCCAGACGAAAGGGTTTATCTTAATTAATCCCGATTTTTCTTTTATGTTTCAGCCAGATCCTTTCTCCTTAGAAAATCAAACCAATTATCCTGAAAAAGAACATGAGGGGTGGAATTTGCGGGGTTATATAATCAATGGTGAAAATACCGCATCACAAAGAGAAAATCTACTGGAAGCATTTACAAATTCCATGTTAGAACTTGGCATCGTATGCAATTCGGTTTATGTTCCCGATGCAGAATATGAACATATACCGGGTTATGACCCATTCCTGCTGAGAGCGATCGATTTTATCGCTCAGGATTGAATTTACCTGTATAGATTGCGTGATTGGATAATCCTGTATACCTTATCCGGAAGGAAGTACCGGTATGGTCGTTCACTTTTAATCCGTTTCCGGATTTGTGAGGAGGAGATTTCCAGAAGAGGTGCGGAGATGAACCGTACTTTTTCTACAATACCCGGAAGTTGAGCTTCAATTTCATCAAGGTCCGGTTCGGTGCCGGGTCGGCACATTACTCCAATCTCATCACTGGCTCTAACAAGGCTCTCTGAATTATGCCAGCCTGGCAAATTGATTAATGAATCCCCGCCAATCAAATAAATCAATGTATCAGAAGGGTATTGCTGGTGTAAGAGGTGCATTGTTTCATCTGCGAAATGGGGAGGGGAACGTGTTATATCAATATTTGAGAGGTTAAAATTCTTATCTTCATTTACCATCGCTTCGACCATGCTGAGTCTTTCCGCAAGAGGCGCCATTTCCTGGAGTGGTTTATGCGGCGGGTCTGGCGTTAAAACCCACAATACAAGATCGAGATTCAAGACCATAATGGACTCGGAAGCAAGAATCTGGTGCCCGACGTGGGGTGGGTCAAACGTCCCACCAAAAATTCCTAATCTGCTCATTAATCACTCCACTCCAATACATAGTCGCCAATGTAAACTGTATCCCCAACCTGCACGCCAGCTTCTTTCAAAGCAGCATCGATGCCGAGATTTTCCAGAATATGCTGAAACCTTCTCACCGATTGATAATGGTCCCAGTAAGTCATATGCGCGGCTCTTTCTATTGCTGCACCAGAAATCCGAAAACCTTCACCTTCAGGGATGATCTCAAATTCAGTTGGATCCGCGCTAACCCGGTAAACTGGTTTCTCATCCATTTCTACCTGTACAGGCAGATTTCTCATTAGCTGGTATGTCTGGTTGATTAATTTATCCAGTCCAATCCGGTGCAGTGCTGATATCGCAATCGGTTCATGTGCACCAACCAAGCCTGTGACTGGAATTTCCGCGTTTGAACCAAACTTTTGAAGAAAAGCTGGCCAGCGTTCTTTCGCTTCAGGCATATCGAATTTATTGAATGCCACAATTTGAGGCTTTTCTTTAAGATTTGGGTCAAACAGCGCAAGCTCACTGTTTATCTGAGAGAAATCCAGTATCGGGTTTTCGGCTGTGCCATCGATTATATGGATCAACATTTTTGTACGCTGGATGTGACGTAAAAATTCATGACCCAGACCAATACCACGATGGGCGCCTTCAATGAGGCCTGGTATATCTGCCAACACTAGCTCTGTATCAAAATCGATTTTTAACACACCCAGGTTTGGCTCTATTGTGGTAAATGGATATGACCCGATTTTTGGTTTAGCACCGGTGACTGCTGCCAGCAGTGTGGACTTACCGGCATTTGGCGCGCCTACAATCCCAACATCTGCTATTAATTTCAATTCAAGCCTTAGAACTCTTTCCTCACCCGGTTCTCCTCTTTCTCCGATCTGGGGTGTTTGTCTTGTAGAGGAAACAAACCGGGCATTTCCCCTTCCGCCGCGTCCACCTCTCGCGACTGATAATTTCTGCCCCACTAAAGTCAGATCTCCTAAAAATTCGCTGGTTTCCTCATCGTAAACGAGAGTTCCAGCTGGAACCGGAATGGTCAAATTTTCACCGGATCGACCTGTTTGCTTGTTTTTTCCGCCATTCTTGCCATTCCCGGCAGAAAAATTCTCTTTATATCGGAAATTGGAAAGAGTATTTAGATTGGATGCAACCCCCAGCAGGATATCACCCCCCATGCCTCCATCACCACCGTCCGGTCCTCCTCTGGGTACAAATTTTTCTCGCCTGAAATGGATCGATCCATCTCCCCCTTTTCCTGATTTTATCCTGATTATGGCAGTGTCGATAAACATTATTACTATGATTGGGTAATATAAAACGGTATCTGATTAATCAATGCGATTATACCAAACGGTATCCCTGTTTGTACGCTATTTGTGGCAGTTTGCACAAATAGCATTATTATGGTAAATTCAAAATAATACTAACAAACACACCATTAATATTCTATATGACTGGAGTGAGCCATGAAAACCAAATTGATACCTGATATTATTATCAGCCGTCTGCCGATGTACCTTCGCACATTGCAGCGGATGCAGGAAGAAAATCGTAAAGTAACCTCCTCGCAAGAACTGGGAGAACACCTGGGAATTTCAGCTGCCCAAATTCGCAAGGATCTATCTCAATTTGGAGAATTTGGCAAACAGGGAACTGGTTATAACATTGATTACCTTTTGGAACAATTATCAATTATTCTTCACGTTGATCGAGAGTGGGATATTGTTGTGGTCGGCGCTGGAGATATCGGGAGCGCGGTAGCCAGGTACAGGGGGTTCAAAAATCGTGGATTTAAAGTAAAAACCATTTTTGATAATAATGCTGCAAGGATTGGCAGTGAAATCGGCGATTATACTGTCCAGGATTCAATTAACATGACCACTTATATCAAAGACAATGGAATAAAAATCGCCATGATCGCTGTTCCAGTTGTCCACGCTCAGGAAGTCGCTGATCAGCTAGTTGAAGCCGGTATTCAAGCAATACTGAATTACGCCCCGATACACTTAAATGTCCCGGATGCAGTCTATGTCCAGTACATTGACCCTTCAATCCACCTTCAAAGGATGACTTATTATCTTTCCTGATCTGAATTTTATACCACTACCAGGTTGCGCCGGATAAGTGGGAACATCGCCAAACCATGAAACGCCCCCTCAGCAGTGCAGACTGTTGGATTATCCACAAGGTAGGCAGGCACCCCCAGTTCTTTTGTTAATAACTTATCGATTCCTCTCAACAGGGCACCCCCTCCAGTGACCGCAACCCCACGATCGATAATATCGGAGACCAGCTCGGGTGGCGTTTTTTCCAAAACCCGCCGGGCGGTTTCAACAACGTCCCTCAATGGATTTTGGAGTGCCTCCACAACCTCTCCGGTTGTCAACGTCGCCGGCCTCGGCAGCCCGCTCACCTGATCCTGACCCTGGATATCGACCGTCCTTTCTTCATCCTGGGGCACAGCTGCGCCAATCTTTAATTTTATCTGTTCAGCGGTCAATTGCCCGATAATCAAACCATATTTCTTCCGGACGTAAGAAATTATCGCCTCATCAAGCGCCATCCCTCCCTGACGTAAAGTATCTGCAGCGACAATTCCATACATTGCCATAACTGCCGCCTGGGTGGCGCCAGCACCAAGACACAGGATCATATTCCCTGATGGAGTTCCAATTGGTAAATCGACTCCAATTGCAGCGGCAAGAGGCTGCTGGATAAGGACTGCCTCTCGGCTGCCCGCCTGCAGGATCGCTTCATGAACTGCTCTGCTTTCGACGCTTGTCACTCCATTGGGTACCGTGATCATCACACGAGGGCGGAAAATTCGCATCGGTCCGCCTACTTTTTTCAACACCGCCTCTAGCATATATTCTGTTACTTCATAATCTGCAATAACCCCATTATGCAAAGGGCGTGTAATTTCCAAAGATTCCGGTACGCGACCCATCATATTTTGAGCTTCCTGCCCCCAGGCAACCATCTTTTGTTCATCTGTCACAATTGCCGCCACAGTTGGCTCTTCCAGAATTACATTATTTCCTTCGGATACGCGGATAAAATATGTCCCCAGGTCAATCCCCAGGTCCTTTGAAAACATCGCCATAATTATTTACTCTTCACTCTTTTCCACTCCGGGTCGTCCACGCCTCTGCTGGTATCCGCGATATTTCCTTGCCGCTTCCAAACGTAGATTTGAACGTTTTAACGCTGCTTCCATTGCCAGATATTCATCCATATCGGGCGGTGGTCCTTTTTTCAAAATATCCTCAGCCCGCCTTTTTGCCGACTCAGCCCGGGCGATGTCGATTTCCCGGACATTTTCCGCAGCGTCTGCCAGGATGGTAATAACATCAGGTTGGATTTCAACTATCCCACCGGAAATTGTGAAGTCCTCTTCCTTTTCACTAGATCTTACTTTTATTATCCCAATTTTCAAGGTCGAAAGTAAAGGAGCATGGTTTGGCAGGATACCCATTTCACCGGATTCGCCAGGGATAATAACAATATCTGCATCCCCTTCAAATACCATCCGGTCCTGAGAGACAATTTCACATTTAATAGGCATGTTTAACTCACGTTTTATCCAATCCGAAAGAACAATCCTGAAAATTATTCAAAGATCATATTTAGATCATTCACTTCGTAATACTTCAGCTTTTTCAATTGCCTCATCGATCGTCCCAACCATCATGAATGCCTGTTCCGGAAGATCATCACACTTGCCATCCAGAATATCCCTGAATCCCTGAACGGTTTCTCTCAGCTTGACATATCGTCCTTCAGTGCCTGTAAATTGCTGGGCAACAAAGAATGGTTGGGAGAAGAAGCGTTCAATTTTTCTGGCGCGTGATACGATTAGCTTGTCATCTTCGCTCAATTCATCAACACCCAGGATGGCGATGATGTCTTGTAAATCTTTATAACGCTGTAAAACCACCTGCACTTCTCGAGCGGTAGTGTAATGGTCCTCTCCGACAATATTAGGATCAAGAATTCTTGATGTGGATGCGAGTGGATCGACAGCCGGATAAATCCCCTTTTCGGAGATTGATCGTTCCAGCGCAATAGTCGCATCCAGATGGGTGAATGTTGCAACTGGCGCAGGGTCTGAGTAATCATCCGCAGGTACATAAACAGCCTGCATTGAAGTAATTGAGCCTGTTTTTGTTGAAGTAATTCTTTCCTGAAGTTCTCCCATCTCAGTCGCCAGGGTTGGTTGGTATCCTACTGCGGAAGGCATCCGCCCGAGCAAAGCTGATACCTCAGAACCAGACATACTGAAACGGAAAATATTATCAATAAAAAGTAGGACATCCCGCCCCTGGTCGCGGAAATATTCAGACATGGAAAGAGCTGCCAGTCCCACCCTCAAACGAACCCCAGAAGGTTCGTTCATCTGTCCGAAAACCATCACTGTATCCTTCATAACGCCTGATTCAAGCATCTCCCGGTACAACTGTGTTCCCTCTCTTGTTCTTTCGCCCACCCCTGCAAACACAGAATTTCCCTGATGCTCGATCGCGATTGAACGGATAAGTTCCATTATGATGACAGTCTTTCCAACTCCTGCCCCGCCAAAAATCCCTGTCTTCCCTCCTTTGGTGAATGGAGCGATTAGATCGATTACTTTCACACCAGTTTCAAAAACTTCCACCCGGGTTGATTGCTCGTCAAAAGGCGGTGCTGGACGGTGAATCGGATAGTAAAGTTCTGTATTTACCGGTCCTTTTCCATCTACCGGTTTCCCTAATACGTTGAAAACCCGTCCTAAAGTTTGCGGTCCTACCGGGACCTGAATCGGGCTGCCGGTAGAGAATGCCGGCCTGCCTCGCTGTAATCCATCTGTGGTATCCATAGCCACGGTCCGGACCCAGTTATTGCCCAAATGTTTCTGTACTTCCAAAACTAATGGATCACCGCCATCTCTTGGTACTTCAATAGAATCATAGATCTCCGGGAGATGGTCACGGGGAAACTCCACATCCACCACACCACCTAGAATTTGAATAACCTGACCCTGTACTCTTGCCATTCAATCCTCCGCTAACTACGGGCTAATGCTTCTGCTCCTCCAGCAATATCGAGCATTTCATTCGTGATTGTCTGCTGGCGCGCTTTATTGTATTCAAGCTGGAGTGCTTCAACCAGTGCTGAAGCGCTGTCGGTTGCATTTCTCATGGCAACCATGCGGGCAGCATGTTCGCTGGCCAATGACTCCAGGACCGACTGGTAAACCTGTATAGCCGTGAATCTCGGAACGATTTCATCCAGGATTTCTGACTGGCCTGGTTCATAAATGTACGCGGCTGCAAGGCCACGGTCTGAGATGGATAAATCGTCAACCCGATCCTGTCTCTGACCTACTTCAAGCGGCAGCAGTTTTTTCTTGGTGGGTACCTGTCGGACGAGATTTATAAAATCTGTATAAACAAGGTAAACCTCATCAAAGGTATGCGCTAGGAATTCATCAACCGCCAGCCGGCCAATAGCAGATACATCTGTGAACGCTAGGTCTGCAGGCAGGTTGCTGAATTCAGCGATCACATTTTTCCTGCGCCGCATAAGCATATCTCTGCCCTTTTTCCCAACCGCGATATAGCTTACCTCAGCTGGAAAATTGTTAAACTCATTTAAGGTGAATCTAACAATATTGGTTATATAAGCCCCGGCAAGGCCCCGATCGCCGGATACCTGCACCACAAGTACTTTTTCTCGTTTTGAACTTGTCGTCAATAAAGGGTGTAGAGTTTCTCTATCTGGTTGAGCAGCGATATGGGTCAGTACTTGCCAGGCTTTGGAAGCATAAGGGCGTGTGTTCAACATCGCTTGCATTGCTTTACGAACTTTGCTCGCGCTTACCGCTTCAAGTGCTCTCGTCACTTGAGAAATATTCTTTACACTCTGTATTCGTAGCCTGATCTCTCTAGTGTTTGTCATTGTAATCTAACAAATTGGATCTAATAAATGGATAAAAAATAATTTCTATTTTTTATTGCCAAGTGCTTTTGAAAGCATCCAATGCTATCCGTAATTTCTGTTCAGTATCTTCCACAATTATGTTCTTTTCGTCGATGTCTTTACCAATCTCTGGATAAGATGTCTCCATAAAACGAACCAGAGCGGTTTCCCATGAGCGCATTCTATCAAGCGGAACACCGTCCGCGTACCCATTTGTCCCTGCATAAATTGTTATTACCTGGTTGCTGAGCGATACAGGTTCATATTGGGGTTGTTTGAGGATCTCCTGGAGGTGTTGGCCGCGGTTCAACTGCATTTGGGTTGATCTATCCAGGTCAGAGCCGAACTGTGCAAACGCAGCCAGTTCCCGGAACGAGGCCATTTCCAATCTTAATTTGCCTGCAACCTGGCGCATCGCCTTGGATTGGGCATCGCCTCCAACCCTGGAGACTGAAAGCCCGACATTAATGGCAGGTCGAATGCCTGCATAAAACAGGTTGTTCTCCAGATAGATCTGACCATCGGTGATTGAAATGACATTAGTTGGGACATATGCTGAGACATCGCCGAGCAGGGTTTCGATGATTGGCAGCGCTGTCAATGAACCTCCAGAACCTTCAACTTTTGTTATCTGATAATCATCTGGGTTTTCCATCTCATGAAGGGCAGTTTCAGAATCATGCAGGGCTAATGGCCCGCCAAAAACCTTTCCATCCACAGGTTCAAAACCATCTGAACCATCCCTTCCCTTCGACTTTGGCGTGATGGCGTACTTATCCGCGAGCCGGGCAGCCCTCTCGAGTAAGCGGGAATGCAGGTAGAAAAGGTCTCCCGGATAGGCTTCCCGTCCCGGTGGCCGACGCAGCAGCAAAGAAACCTGCCGGTATGCCCAGGCATGTTTTGAAAGGTCGTCATAAACAACCAGTGCATCCTTACCGTTTTCCATAAATTCTTCGCCCATCGCACAACCCGCATATGGTGCGATATACTGAAGCGCGGCAGGTTCATCGGCAGAAGCCATTACTACGATGGTGTAATCCATCGCTCCAAATCTCTCGAGTATCGCGACGGTTCTGGCTATCGCAGCTTTTTTCTGACCTACTGCAACATAAATGCAGAACAGGTCCTGTCCCTTTTGATTGATGATCGTATCAATAGCAATCGCTGTTTTTCCCGTTTGGCGATCACCAATAATCAATTCTCTCTGCCCGCGGCCTATTGGTATCATGGAATCGATTGCCTTCAGACCGGTTTGAACCGGCTTGTCGACATCTTTTCGTTCGACGACCCCGGGTGCGATTCTTTCAATTGGGCGGTATTTCTCAAATTTAACCGGCCCTTTACCATCAACAGGCTCCCCAAGGGCATTAACTACTCTTCCTACCAAACCCAATCCAACCGGAACAGAAGCTATCCTGCCGGTTGAACGAACCTGCATCCCCTCTTCAATCTCCGAATACTCACCCATGATGATTACGCCCACCTTATCCTTTTCGAGGTTGAAGGCGATCCCCAGCACACCGTTTTCGAATTGGACTAGTTCCTGTGCCTTTACATCGCCCAATCCTCCAACCAGGGCGATGCCGTCCCCATCTTCAATCACATTGCCGACATCGCGTACCTCTAATGATGGTTCGTAATCTTCAATCTGTTTTTTAAGTTCCTGGGTGATTTGATTAATCAGGTCGGACATCCTGCCTCCAAGCTAAAAGAAGTAAAAATTCTCGAAAAAATCTCTTTCTAAATTACCTCGAACGGCCATGTTACATGCCGCCGCCCGGATGGTTTATATAATCCGGGCGCGCATTTGATTGCACCATAAGTGGATATTCAGTGCAATCGGTTTACCATTGAAATAAGTATCCTCCGATTTCTGCCAAATAATACTTGATAGGCAGTATATTGTCTAGTTTTTAGATTCACTTTCCTGTGATTACAATCTCACTGCTGCTCCGGAGGGTGGCTTTTAGCATCTTTGCCGAGTTCCTGGGAACGAACGTATGCTGCCCAGATCGCCCGCGATATGGCAGTTCTGAAACCCGCCTTTTCTAAATAATATAAGGCTTCAGCGGAAGTGCCTCCCGGAGATGTCACCTCATTCCTTAATCGCGCCAGGTGTACAGGATCGTCCCTTTTTTCGTAATAGTCCACTGATCCCCTCACTGTCTGTGCCACCAACTGCTCCGCAATTCGCCTCGGGAAACCAAGATGCACTCCGGCATCCACCATTGCTTCCATGAACAGGAATACATAAGCAGGTCCGGTTCCCGATAAGGCAGTTGCCATATCAAGGTAATATTCTTCTTCAACAAACACCTGCTCGCCGAGGGCGCCCAATATCCTGCGAGTCATTTCAAGTTGATGCTCAGTGACCTCCAAAGAAGGTGTCCAAACTGTTATTCCCCTGCCGATCTGAGCTGGAGTATTTGGCATGGTCCGGACGACCACACTGTGGCCGCACCCGCTGCTTATTTTTTCAATGCTAGCGCCTGCGACAATCGAAATAATCAATGCTTCAGGTTTTACAATCCCGCGAATTCCCTGCAGTACTTTTTCCAACCGCTGTGGTTTAACTGAAAGGATGATTACATCCGATTTTGAAGCCGCTTCAGCATTATCAATTGTGTAACCAATTCCGAAGCATCCTTTCAATTCCTCCAAGCGCTCCTGGCGCGGTCCGGCTGCAATTATTGAACCTGCTTGGGCAACATTTTGATGGATCAATCCATATATCATCCCTTCTGCCATCGCCCCCGGTCCAATAAATGAAATTATACAATTTTCAAACATAGATAAATACCTGTCCTTATTGGAAATATTGCAGCGCAATCCGCAAACGAGGCTCCACCTCCTCCGGAGCATCTTTCGGGATGGATTGTATCGCAGTTTGGGCTTCGACAACACTGTACCCAAGGCTGGTTAATGCTTCCAACACTTCCGCATCTGCTTCAGCTGTCACAGAATCAAAATCAATAATCAGATCGGAAGGAATTTGATCCTGCAGCTGCAGGATAATCTTTTGTGCGGTCTTCCTGCCAATCCCAGGGACCTGGTCAATTAGTTCTGCCTGGTCCAACAGTATTGCCTGGCGCAGCTCATCAGGAGTCAGAATAGATAAAATATTAAGTGCTGAACGAGGACCCACTCCATTGACACCCAGCAAAAGTAAAAAGAGCTGCTTCTCTTCTTTTGAATGGAATCCATAAAGAGTAAGCGAATCCTCACGGACTATAAGATTTGTATACAAAAAAGTACTTTCACCAACCTGGCAATTATCTGAAAACGGAGCAGGGACATTAACTTCCAATCCAACCCCACCAATATCAATGATTATGCTGTTTAAACTTACCTCAAGAATCCTTCCACTAATATTAGCGATCATGATCTATTCAGTTCCATCGATCAGCGTTTTTAACTTTTTGCTGTGAATATGGCATATCGCAACAGCCAGCGCATCTGCAGCATCATCTGGCGAAGGAATATCTACAAGAGACAGCAATGCTTTTACCATATTTTGCATTTGAAACTTATCTGCCCGGCCGTAACCCGCTACAGCCTGTTTTATTTCAAGGGGGGAATACTCCTCCATTGGTATTCCTGCCTGAGCCAGAGCAAGCATTGCCACCCCTCTTCCCTGTCCTACACTGATAGCAGTTTTTACATTCCTCTGAAAAAATAATTTCTCCACCGCTCCGCTTCCGGGCTGGTGGAGATTGATCAATTTTTGGAGCTGACGGTAAATAACTAATAAACGCTGGTGTGGTGGAAACTTTGGTGAGGTTTCAATCACACCAAATTCGATTGCCTGTAAACTGCCATCCTCGTTTGCCTGGATAAAACCATATCCTGTCGTAGCAGTACCCGGGTCGATACCTATAACCAACATTCTGGATCAGGCTGTCTCAAGTTTCTCCATTATCTGGTCAGTAAGCCGCAAGTTTGAAAATACGCGCTGCACATCATCAAGATCCTCAAGGGCTTCAATAACCTTTAGAACTTGCACTGTTTCATCAATTTCCAATTCAGTTTCATTGTTGGGAATCATACGCAGTTCCGCTTCCTGTGGCTGTATGCTTGCTTCTTTCAGGCGGTCGCTGATTTCCTTAAATGATTCCACCGCTGCAAAAATTTCCACCAGGCTATCTTCAAATGTGACATCATCAGCTCCAGCCTCAACCGCAAATTCAAAAATTTCATCTGGATTGAGGTCATTTAATGGAAAAGCAAAATAAGAAATCCTGGTAAACTGCCATCCCACTGATCCTGCTTCTGCAAATGTGCCTCCATATCTATTAAGAGTGTGTCGTAGATCAGCTACTGCTCTATTCCGGTTGTCAGTGACACACTCTATCATTAAAGCAATCCCTGATGGTCCATATCCTTCATAAGTGATTTCTTCGATCTGGGCTCCATCTTTCAATTCACCAGTTCCGCGTTTTATTGCCCGTTCGATGTTTTCCTTGGGCATATTCTGCGATTTTGCTCGATCAATGGCATACTGCAGCTGAAGATTCATGCCCGGGTCCCCACCTCCTTCCCGCGCCGCGATTGTGATTTCTTTCGCTAACTTGGTGAAAAGCTGACCGCGCTTGGCATCCGCTGCGCCTTTCTTACGCCGGATGGTTGACCAGTGCGAATGTCCAGACATTTTTTTCTCCTGAACCGGTGAATTGAAGTATCAAATCCGGAAAAAATTTGGTATTTCGTCGCTAGAATTATAACAAATCAGGCGTCTTTTCCATTTATGAAGGACTCTGTCATTTCCCGGGCAATTTCGTCTTTATATTGTCTGGGTGGTGACTTCATAAAATATGCGGCAGGGCCAAATAACGGGCCGGAGATGCCGCGATCCAGGCCAATTTTTGCGCATCTAACAGCATCTATAATCACACCGGCTGAATTGGGCGAATCCCAGACTTCCAATTTTGCTTCAAGGTTTAGAGGGACATCCCCAAATGTGGTCCCTTCCATCCTGATGTAGCACCATTTTCTGTCACTCAACCAGGGTACATAGTCACTAGGTCCAACATGAACATCATTTTTGTCCAATTGGTACGGCAGCATACTGGTAACCGCTTGCGTCTTGGAAATCTTTTTGGATTCCAGGCGTTCCCTGTCGAGCATATTAATAAAATCTGTATTGCCCCCGAAGTTCAATTGATATGTACGGTCCAGTTTCACACCCCTGTCTACAAAAAGGCTGGCGAGTACACGATGTAAAATCGTTGCCCCAACCTGGCTCTTTATATCATCTCCAATAATTGGAAGGTTGCGCTCTTTGAATCTGCCGATCCAATAATCCTGGTTTGCGATGAAAACTGGGATGCCGTTTACAAAGGCGCACCCAGCATCCAGAACCTGCTCAACATACCATTTTGTTGCCATCTCAGAACCGACTGGCAGGTAATTAACCACAACATCTGTTTTGGTTTCCTGCAAAATACCAACAATATCATCTGTAGGTCCTGGTGCTTTTTCCACCATATCCTTAATGTACTTTCCCAGTCCATCGTGGGTCATACCCCTCGCGACAGGCACATTGAGCTTTGGGACTTTTTGGAACTGGTATGTATTGTTGGGGTAGGCATAAATCGCTTCTCCCAAATCCTTACCGACTTTGGTTTTTACAACATCGAAAGCGGCTGAAAATTCAATATCACGGATATGATAGCCTCCCAGGTTGACATGCATAATACCGGGAATCTGATCGGTCTCCTCAGCATCCTGATAGTAATGTACACCCTGTACCAGCGATGAGGCGCAGTTGCCAACACCGATAATCGCAACCCGCACTTTTTTATTTTCACTCATATTATTCTCCTGTTCCTTCGACGCAATATAATTTGCGGTCGTCATTATAACTTGTTAATAGACTAACAATAAGAAATTTTTACTCTTTCAAAGCCGTTCTTGTTATTTTCATAACGATTCCTGATGAAGTGGGATCAATGCAGCGCACATATTCTGTAGTGACACCTTCCGGGTTAATCTCTTTTTCATAAAGGGTGTCTTTGTATCTCCATGTCAAAGTGCCGCCGTGCTCAAGCGCCCTGATAACCCCTGTCAGGCTGTCCAGAAGCCAGGGGCAGATTTCACCAAGGTCTTCAGGGTAGCGGAATTTATCACCAACTTTGTAGCTCCGTCCGCCATCGCCACCATACATCCAGGCGCAAATACCTTCTTTTACATAATCCGGGTCCGGAGAGTCAGGATTGAGATCTCCCCCTTCTCCCTCGTATATTTCAAGCTCAATTTCATATTCGATCATCTTACTCTCTAATCCTTGAATTTGAAAATTTAATCAGATCATTCCATAAATAAAAAATATAAATTATTTGACATAATCAGTAAATAAAACTACAATCTCGCCTGTCAGGATTCTGCTGGATTATAATCCTTTCTGACAATAAATGTTTTTTCGGGGCGTGGCTCAGCCCGGTTAGAGCGCACGGTTCGGGTCCGTGAGGTCGGCGGTTCGAATCCGCCCGCCCCGACTTAACTTGTTTTTTTCCGTCCAAACAGCTGTCCATCCTTATTTCTTATTGACTTTTGTCTTTTCTTTTCTGATCTCGCTTAATTTTCCCCTTTTAAATCCTGCCTTTATTTCAAGGTAAGCATCCCTTTGAACCTCAAACAGGTAAATTTGGCTGGTAAACAACTTGCACCACGACCGATAATGACTGTGAAAATCTATCCACTCTGGTTCATCCTGACAATTTTTCTCGTAGCAGCATCACCTCAACCAAACCTGACTCCAGAAAGTGAGGCCAATCCAATCCCTCCTGGTTTTTATTTAATTGACGCTTCTATTGGGTGGGAAATGTATCGAAAAGATTATCAGGAAGGAAATCCGGATTTCGTGCAGTTAATTCGATTGGATGAAGGCGCTGGTATTGAGCTAATTACAGGTGATATTGCCAAAACCGGTACAGACCGCGGCGGTTATGGCGGGGACAACCCACAATTTTTCAGCAGGTCACTATCTGAATACTGGTGGGATATCTCCAGCAATAATTCAAACGCCCTGTGTGTCTTAAATGGCAGTTTCTTTTACCTGCCGGAGCACCCCACAAGGCTGGCTTTTCCATTGAAAGTAGGCGGCCATATTACGACAGATGGTTTTGGTCTTGACACCTACCCGTGGCAGAAATTAATGCTTGAATTGTGGGATGATAAAGCTGATATCCGCCGCCTTACACGCTGGAACCTGCATACCTCAGATGCGCCGGATATTATTGCAGGATTAGCTGAAGATGCGAATAAGAAAGCAAAAAATTACACTGGACGGACATTTATTGGTGTAGACGACCGCGATGGCGATAAGGAAAATGAAACCTTGTTGATTTTCAACACACTGACCGCCCGCCAGGAAGATGCCGCAAATACCTTATACGGTTTTGGCGCTGATGAAGTAATGATGCTGGATGGAGGAGGGTCCACTCAGCTTCTGTGCAAAGGGGACAAAATGGTTGAATCCGAGCGGCTAATTCCTCAAGTACTTGCAGTTACCCGAGGAGATGGACCCTTATATTCGGGCAGCATATTGAATTCACCAGATCATCCCATTCTTGTAGAAGGCGAAAAGTTAGGAATTGAATTAACCCTCGAAAACAATGGGGCGGAAAGCTGGAGACCTGATAACGGATACATCCTTGTAGATAATGGGCTAGGGAATTTAACCCAGAAAATTCCTTTTGATAGGATTATTTTGCCGGGAGGTAAACTGGATATCACCTGGAAAATTGATCCCGCTAATTATCACGGAAACATTAATTCTAATTTTTACATCATCCAGGGTTCTCAAAAATCCCATCTGGAACCTGGAGATATCCCGGTCATTCTCCTGCCGAAGAAATCCGGGGACAAGGTAAATCAGATAAAATCTGAGTTGAAAATATTTACTGCAGGAAATCCAACAAACGCTTCAGATAATTACGCTATCCAATCCGCCGGCTATGATGTACCACCAATCCGTTCATTATCTGGTGAAGCAGTAGCTGTTGAAAAAAACATTAATAAAAATGGACCTTCCCTCCTGGTTGTCCTTATTCCATTTTCAATTATCATCATTTCTGGGGTGATTATGGCTGGAATTAAACGGCGTAATTATAAGTAATACCATTGTTGGAAATTTTTTCTAAACTGAATACTATAAACTGATGTAAATTAGCGATTAGAATTAAGTCCCTTGCTGTCCATCCAATAATTGATTGGACCCGGGGTATTTAAATCGAAACGAAATAATTTAATGATGAAGAGAGTGTTATCCATAATTGGTACCCGCCCCGAAGCAGTAAAAATGGCTCCGGTAATTAAGGCGTTACAATTAAAACCGGAAATTGAACCTGTCATTTGTGTCACTGCCCAGCACCGTCAGATTCTGGACCAGGTATTAAATGTGTTCAACATTAAACCTGATTACGATCTGAATTTGATGCTGCCGAACCAAACCATAACAGAAATATCTTCAGCGATATTCACCCACCTTGATCCGCTTATAAAGAGAGTTAACCCTGATTGGATACTGGTACAGGGTGATACAACAACAGTAATGGTTTCAGCAATTCTTGCATTTTACAACCGCGTTCTTCTTGGTCATGTTGAAGCAGGTTTGCGAACATACAATAAATATCAGCCATTTCCAGAGGAAATCAACCGAACGATAACAAGCACAATCGCTGATCTGCATTTCGCCCCCACTCAAACTTCAAAAAACAACCTGCTCAAGGAAGGAATACCCGACAGCCGCATATTGATTACCGGTAACCCTGTTATTGATGCGATCCAGTCAATTGCAGAACTGCCTTCCACAAAGGAAGTCTCTAATATTGAAAGAAAAATGGGGATTTCATTACACGATAAAATACCTGGAAAAAGGCCTTTCCTGATCCTGGTCACCGCCCACAGGCGTGAAAATTTTGGCCGTCCGCTCGAGAATATATGTGAAGCTATACGCATATTGTCGAAAAATTATGGTCAGGATATTTATTTTCTCTTCCCTGTCCACCCGAATCCAAATGTCACCGAAACCGTGTACCCCCTGTTGAAAGATCTGGAGAATGTTTGCCTGGTGCCTCCGCTTGATTATTTAACCTTTGTCCACATGCTTAAACATTCCTACTTAGTCCTCACCGATTCAGGGGGGTTACAGGAAGAAGCGCCTGGTTTCGGCGTCCCGGTGCTTGTATTACGAAATCTCACTGAACGTCCTGAAGGAATTGAGGCTGGAACGGTCAGGCTGGTTGGAACGGAAACTGAAATTATATTCGAACAGGCATTTGAACTGCTCAATAACCCCCAAGCCCATGCTGCAATGGCAAATGCGGTAAACCCTTTCGGCGATGGAAAGGCAGCCGGTCGCATCGTCCAGGGGATTATCGACTTTGAATCTAATTAATATTGGAGTGGAATGTTGAAAAACTTATCTAGAGACATTGAAATTGAAGGAATAAATGGGGGCAGGTACATAACAATCGTTTCTGGTCTGCCGCGTTCCGGGACTTCTATGATGATGCGAATGCTTGAGGCTGGTGGGATGGACATTCTCACAGATCATATCAGGGTGGCAAACTATGACAACCCGCTCGGTTATTATGAGTTTGAAAAAGTAAGGAAATTAAAAAATGGGGAAACCGAATGGCTGCAAGAAGCAAACGGAAAAGCAGTAAAGGTGATATCTGCGTTGCTTGAATATCTGCCGGAGAATTATCACTACCGGATTATTTTTATGCGCAGAAATATAAATGAAATATTAGCTTCCCAAAAGAAAATGCTGATCAACCGGGGTGAACCTGTAAACTCAATTGATGATGTTGAAATGGCCCAAATTTTTCAGAAACATCTCAACCAGGTAAATAACTGGTTGATCCAGCATCATAATATAAAAGTGGAAAACATAAATTACAACGAATTGCTTCAAAACCCATCTTCAAATCTAATAAAAGTCAATAAATTTCTTGACAAATATCTCGATATTGAATCGATGCTTGCAATTCCTGATCCAAACTTATACCGGCAGAGAGAAAATCGACCCGGCACGACATAGACATAATATAATTCTCTGTCATCTTTATAAGGCAGGTTTATTTAAACAACTGAACTGCATAAGGTGAGCCTAAAGAAAAATGAATGTTCTCATAACTGGCGGTGCGGGTTTTATTGGCAGCCATCTGGCTGAACTTCTGTTATCAAACGGATACTGGGTGACTGCTATGGATGACTTATCCACAGGCAGTCTTGAGAATGTTCTCCATCTGATCCAAAATCCTCAATTTCAATTTGTACGCGAGACAATTCTAAACACCCAGGTGCTTGACCGGCTCTCTAGCCAGGCTGAAATTATCATCCATCTGGCTGCCGCTGTTGGAGTTAAGTTGATTATAGAAAATCCTGTCCATACTATCAGCACCAATATTATGGGAACAGAAGCTGTTTTATCGACTGCAAATCGCTACGGCTGTAAAGTGATGATCGCTTCATCATCCGAGGTCTATGGAAAAGGAACAGGAATTCCCTTCCGTGAGGATGATGATTGCCTCTTAGGACCGACCACCCATAACCGCTGGGCATATGCCACCTCAAAAGTTGTTGATGAATTTCTAGGACTGGCCTACTTCCAGCAGTACAATTTGCCGGTAATTATCATGCGCTTTTTTAACACCGTTGGGCCTCGCCAGACCGGAAGATATGGAATGGTAGTCCCCCGATTTATCCGCCAGGCCCTTCGCAACGAACCGGTTACGGTTTATGGCGACGGTACTCAATCAAGGTGTTTTGCAGATGTTACTGATATTACGATCGCAGTTAAACGCTTGATGGAGATACCTGAAGCTGTAGGGCAAGTATTTAATATTGGCAGCACCGAAGAAATTACCATTAAAGATTTAGCTAGCCGGGTAATTCAATTGACGGGTTCGAACTCAAAAATTAAATATGTCCCTTACGATCAGGCTTATTCGCCGGGATTTGAAGATATGAAGCGAAGAGTGCCTTCAATTGATAAAATTTCTTCAGTGATTGAATTTTTTCCGAACAGAACTCTAGATGAAATTCTTGCTCGGGTGATTAACTTTGAAAAAGATCAATTATCCAGAAGTGGAGAGCTATCATGAAAATACTGGTTACTGGTGGGGCTGGTTTCATTGGCTCACATGTTGTTGATATGTATTTACAAAAAGGTCACGAGGTTGTGGTTATTGATAATTTATCTACTGGCAAAATCCAGAATATCAATCCGGGCGCAGTCTTTTACCAGCACGATATTCGAAATAAAAGCCTGAAGGACATTTTCGAAAAGGAAAAACCGGATATTGTCAATCACCACGCAGCTCAAATTGATCTTCGTTATTCAACCGAGAATCCTGGAGTTGATGCTGAAATTAATATTCTGGGTTCAATAAAATTACTGGAATTGTCCCTTCAATTTGGCGTTCGGAAATTTATTTTTATATCGAGTGGTGGTGCGATATATGGCGAACCTGAATATTTACCCTGCGACGAATCACATCCTGTAAAACCTTTGTCGCCTTATGGTGCAGGAAAATATGCATTTGAACTCTACTTATACCTGAATAAAGTAAACTTTGGCCTGGATTATACAATTCTTCGTTATGCAAATGTTTATGGTCCCCGCCAGGATCCATACGGCGAGGCTGGGGTTGTTGCAATCTTCTGCGGTCAAATGAGAGAAAACACTCCGGTGACAATCAATGGCTCTGGTGAACAGGTCCGGGATTTTGTTTATGTTACTGACTGTGCTGCAGCAAACCTGATCGCGCTTGAGCATGGAAGCGGCGCGGCTTACAATTTGGGTTCTGGTGCAGGCACATCCATAAATCAAATATTTGATACACTCAAACATATTAACCAGTATCATCTGGAACCTGTTTTTGGACCCGAGAAGAAAGGTGAGACGTTTAAAATATATCTCGATATACAGAAAGCTTCGAGAGAGCTAAAATGGGTTCCGGTTATTGATCTGGAAGAGGGGTTACAAAAAACTGCACAATTCTTCAATAAACCTGCCGTTTGAATAAGACATCAATATTGATCAGGGCTGCTCCCCCATCATAAGGACATTTTTAATCACATAAACCCGCTTGCTTGGTATAACGGAGCATATCGAGGAGAAGTCAGTCCCCTGGTTTTTCTTAAGCAGGAGACCATCCGGTAGATCAGAAGTTAACTGTACAGCACCAAAGTTGACTTAGAATTTTAGCCATCCCTCTCAACTTACCCTACGTTGACTTGTGATATATTTTCCCGTAATATATATCGCACAAACATTCTATAAAACTGGTCGTTTATCTGAGGTAACCTGGATAATTGGAGTTATTTATGGAAATTGGATTGGTCAAAAAAATCAATATTAATGATGAAATGGAACAGGCGTATCTTGACTATGCCATGAGTGTGATCGTTTCGCGGGCAATACCAGATGCTCGCGACGGCCTGAAACCGGTCCACCGCAGGATATTGTTTGCCATGCGGGAATTAGGTCTGAGCCCGGGCTCAACTTTCAAAAAATCGGCCCGGATAGTGGGTGAAGTTTTGGGGAAATACCATCCCCACGGCGATATGGCTGTTTATGACGCCATGACCAGAATGGCGCAGGATTTTTCTTTGCGTTACCAGCTTGTTGAAGGCCAGGGAAATTTTGGAAGCATTGACGGAGACGGTCCGGCAGCAATGCGTTATACCGAAGCGCGTTTGCAGCCAATCGCTGGATTATTGCTGGAGGACATAGACAAAGATACTGTCGATTTTGAAGAAAATTTTGATGGCACCCTCATCGAACCCGTTGTGCTTCCCGCCTCAATTCCGAATTTCCTCATAAACGGGGCAACTGGAATTGCTGTCGGTATGGCGACCAGCGTACCTCCCCACAACCTGAGCGAGATCATCGATGCTGTTCAATTTATGATCGCCAACTGGTCAGAATTGGACAATATCGGTATAGAAGATTTGATGCAGTTTATCAAAGGACCCGATTTTCCGACTGGAGGCATAATAATCCAGAAAGAAAAAGAGGACAGCCTTGCCAGCGCCTACAGCACTGGGAAAGGAAAAATTACCCTCCAGGCCCGAGCCCACCTTGAAGAAATGGGGCGCGGTAGAAACCGCATTATTGTATCCGAATTACCCTACATGACCAACAAATCTTCATTAATAGAGCGCATTGCTGAGCTTGCCCGGGAAAACAAGGTTGAAGGCATCGCCGATCTCAGAGATGAATCTGACCGTCAGGGGATGCGGATTGTGATTGAATTAAATAAAAACTCAAACCCCGAAAATGTGTTAGGCGCGCTGTACAAAAATACGCCAATGCAAAATACCATCAGCATCATTATGCTGGGGTTGGTGGATGGAGAACCTAGAATACTCAGCCTGAAGCAATCGCTCAGGACATATATCGAACACCGCCTTGAAATAATCCGGCGTAGAAGCGAACACGACCTGGATAAAGCCCGTAAACGGCTTCACATTCTTGAGGGGCTTAGAATAGCCTTGAGCAACCTGGACGATGTAATCGGCTTGATTCGTAACGCGCCGGATGCGGAGATTGCCCAAAAAAGGTTAATGAAAAAGTATAAACTGAGCGCCATGCAAGCCCAGGCGATATTGGATACTCCGCTCCGCAGATTAGCTGCGCTTGAGAGAAAGAAAATAGATATCGAACACCGCGAGGTCAAAACGAAAATTAAAGAACTTGAATCCCTGCTTCACTCAAAACAGAAAATGCTCAATTTGGTGAGCGAAGAATTGGATAAGGTAAAGGAGAAATTTGGAGACCGCCGCAAAACGCAACTGGTCAAGATTTCCCCAAAAACCAAAGCCAGCCTCACCCTGACCACAACTGATTTAACCCCCCAGAAAACCACCTGGATTTCCTTGACTGGCGATGGTCTGGTCTCACGCACTGTGGAGAATAAATTACCCAGATTAAGTGGGAAAGGCGCGCCTGAATTAATCGTCAAGGCTTCCACTCGCGATACCCTCTACCTGGTTGCTGAAAATGGGTTGGCAGCTGCGATACCAGCCCATGAAGTCCCTGAATCTGATAAAACCCTCCAGGGTACTCCCTTCCATGATATCTCTGCGTTGACTGCAGAACACAAAATAGTCTGTATGCTGGCTTTACCGCCGCGCACCGATAAAATTAACCCCCTTCCAGGTTTTGATGACTGGTTCTTCATCTCGATTACCTGTAATGGAATGCTTAAAAAATCCAGAATTTCGGACCTGCCTGGCGCATCTGCGGAAACTTTTATGATGGTTAAGGTTAATAACAACGATAGATTGATCGGCATACGTTTGACAAACGGTGGAAATGAAATCATTTTAGCAACCGCCCAGGGTATGGCGATCCGGTTTGAAGAGATTGATATTAGACCAATGGGACTGGTCGCTGCAGGAGTAATGGGCATTAAATTGAAATCAGAAGACCAGGTTATTGGGATGGAGATCCTTCCACAGGAAGGGGAGCTCTTCCTGATCCTCTCAAATGGATACGCCAGGCGGAATAAAATTACCCAGTATCCAATTCAGGGCAGATATGGTCAGGGGGTACAGGCTTGGAAATTACCCCCGGATGCGCAAATTTCAGGCCTGGCGATCGGCCGTGGAACATTGAGGACAACATTGTTCCTGAAAAAGCTTCTACCGAAAACCTTTCGTCTGGATGATGCCCCAATACAGGGCAGGACAGCCAGCGGAAAATCACTTCTTGAATTAAAACCAGGCGATGAAGTTACTCATATTTCCACACCCTGGGAGTTGCCCAATTTAACAACAGCCAGTCTGAAGAAAAGAAGAATGAATTGAAGTAACATTCGGGTCCTTTCCAGGCTCCACTCAACCCGTGATTTAAAGAGAAATTATCCAATTTTCGAGGGTGGATTATCGAACTTACTTATATTAGCAGGTTGAATTTAAAATGATAAACAATTTGATTGTTTTGGAACCGGAATATATCCTTCCCTCTAATTATTTCCAATTCATCTAACATCGCTTTCCAGTCCAGATAACAATAATCACCAGTGCAATCGTAACTGGTTTGTTCAAACTTAATACCGGGTTGCAGATTCTCCAGATAATTTAGATACCATTCTCGGACTGCCTGATGGTTGTGCATTGTTGATTCTCCGGTGACAAGGTAAACATCATCAGCATACAAATCCATAATCTGGTCAATTTTACGATCGTTAATATAATTTAGATACCGCTGTGTAAAATCAACGCCAGTATACCCGTTATCCCAGTCGTAATCATTGATCACATCCCAGATTTCAGGCAGGTTTTTTCGGCAGTTCATCCACTCCCAGAAATTTATTGCACCCAGGTCAGTATCTTTCACAGCAGTAAACACTTCGATTATGTCCTCAACATAAGGCTCCCATCCATGTTCAACAAACGCCGCGCCAGTGGGGATAATCGGTCGGTATGGCTCCAACGCCTGGAACTCCGCCATGCAGCGGGCTAACTGTTCCCTGGGATTATGGGCACCCACCCAGTAGAACTGGGGCATGTTGATATCACATTTTTCCAGGAATATCTGCCAGGGGATTTTAGGATGAAACGTCGGATACCGGTATGAGCTCAAAGCAATCGGAGTATTTGCCAGACCCGGACGGACCTGATCCATGAATATCTGGGCTGCTTCGTATTTCCTGTCGTATTTATACGGTGCCTCAACATCGATCACATATCCATCAAGAGAATATTCTTTCACTCGCTGGATGGCTATTTTTGCTTCTTCAATAGGTTCTCGACCATATACATAATGCCAGCCCCATACTCCAATATTATTCTGCTTTAAAGCAGCAACAACGGGGGGCAATAGATCGACACCGGTATTCATATCGATGTTATATGCCGCAGGTCCATCCGCGATTTTGATAATAACATGGGTAAACCCGGCATTTTTTGCCAGGTTTGCGATTGCGTTCGGGTCGCCGTTTTCACAGAACCGAATTTGCCAGATAAAAAACCCTTTACCGGATAGCATAATTATTTTAAGTTTTGGGAACTCCGGATGACGTTCATAACCTTATCTTTATAAGGCACCAGAACCATTGCCCCTCCGGCTGTTATCGAATTATATACATGGGTGGGTTTGATATAAAGCTGGTTTAACTGCGGGTTATTCATGAACCTGACAGCAAATGGAACCCATTTTAAAACATCCAGCAGTTCCAGGTCGGTCTCAACATTCTTTTTATAGAACTGGAAATATGCTGGTGCTTTAGAGAGTGTTTCAAGTGAAAGCAGTTTTCTCAGGATCGCTTCAAGCACTTCCTGCTGGCGCCTATTGCGCTCAAAATCATTGGTGCTCTTTCTGGACCGCACATACCACAATGCATCATCTGCGTCCATTACAACTTTCCCTTTTGGTACGGTTACATACTTTCCAGCCTTGTAATCAGAGACCGATTTCTCTACTTTGACATCCAGGGACCCCATCTGGTCAACAATTACTTTGAAATTCTTAAAATTTACCAGGACATAGTGATCAATATTGATCCCGAAATATGATTTGAAGGTTTGTTTGACCAGGGGGATCTTGCCATAGAAATAAGCGGTGTTGATTCGGTCCAACCCCCTTCCCGGGATATCAATGTAGAGATCTCGTGGGAAAGAGGTGACATTTACATTTCCTTTCTTGGAATTAATTGTAATCAGAATGATCGTATCGGTTCGGAACTGGTTCTGACCTGGACGCCGGTCCGCTCCCAGCAGGAGGATATTTATCTGCCCTTCTGGGGCTTCAATCGTTTCATAACCCTCAAGAGTGAACTCAGTGGGAGTCAGGGTGGGCGTAAATGTCGGTGTAATTGTTGGTGTGGGCGTGGTTGTTGGCAGCGGTGTCTCTGTCGGTGTTGGTGTATTGGTGGGCGTGATAACATCCGTCGGCGGGATTGGTTGAAAAGGAGTTGCTGTCGCCTCCCCCTTCACTTCAAGCATTTCCGGAGTAGGGCTATTAGTTCCGGTCGGCAGCAATGCAGCCGCTGCGACACCTGCTTCAAATGGCGTCCCGCAACCTGTTAGAATCATTAAAAGCAGTAATATTAGGGAAGATCTCTGGATTGAAATCATCTGTGAATTGAAATATTTTAAAGTAATAGAATAATCTCCCAGAAATTAATAGCAAGATAGATGCCAGAATTACAATATTCCGGCAGAATAATTAATTCAATCTATTACAAATTATTGGGGATTTTTTTTGAGCCGGTTTTTTTAACTATTTTCTCGCATTGATTGGTCCAGTTCTGACCTGAGAAGAGAAATTTCTTGCAGAGCTAAATTTAATTCCGACTGCAGCCGGTCTAATTCGCTGGTTTCAAATTCAGGTATCCACCGCTTTGCGATGTCCTCGCCAGCTTCTTCAACGCTGGTAATTTCTTGTACCGTTTGAATCTCAGCGCCTTCAGTTTGTGATGCAATCAGTTGTTCAAAACGTGATCTCTGGGGGATATCTTTCTCTTGGAAATGTGACACCTGATCTAGAAAAAGCTGGTGGCTCAATTTAGCTTCCCTGTACAGGTCACGCACCTCAAGTTCCAGGGTACGGGATTCATCTAACTGGAGCTTTAAATTATTAATATCCTTACGCTGGTAAAAGAAATAAATCAGTAATTTTGCTAGAATGCCGATGTAATATTCATCGCCATCCGTCCATTCCCTTCCGGTATATGGCGACATAAGCAGGACGCCCGCAACCGATTCATTTTTTGAATTTAAGACCGGAATATAAAGCGTTGGGCCGGCTTCTCCAAGAGCTAAATCTTGGGCAATCCGGGAGGTTTCTTCCTGATCGTCAAGGTTTGTAGTGTTGATTACGCTACCTGTTACATTTGCGGATTGGATTTGAGGTAATTGATCACTTTTAAATTCAACCTTTTCCAGAACAGCCTCATTTTTAGAATCATAGCCACAATACATCTCAATTCTCCCATCTTCATCCGGCGGACTCAAAACAGCGCAAATATCTGCCCGCATAATCCGACCGATAGTAACCGCGATTTTCGTGCAGACCTCATTTAATTGCTCTTGTGACATTATCTCAATTATCGCCTGTAGAATCTTGGGGTCGGTATAGGATGGGCGTCGGTCCAGAACCGCCTGCTGCTGCTCCAGATGGCGCAACAATTCCTCTTTCTCTTTTTTATCAAAATCAAGTTCATCGCTTCTTAACCCCCAGTAAAAACGAAAAGGCAGAATCATAAATAATGGGAAGCTGAGCGCAAATGCCAGATATACGGCTGCAGGGTAATCATATTGATAAGGTAGAACGATGATTTGGACCACACATCCTATCAGAATTAGAATAAGAGACAACAGGCCGAATCCCCACAACGCTGGTCGCTTGAATAATAGAAATAGCCCTCCGACCAGGAGAAACCCCAATGCGGCTAAACCGCTGGCGATGCCAAACAAAATATTTTCCAGGTAGGAATAGAATCCAGATGAAGGTAACCAGAATAATGCCAGCCCAACCAGGATAATTATCAGTACACCGATCAGACCTGCGGTAATATCCACAGCTTTTTCCGGTTCGGGAAAAACCCACAACCAGATAATCAGGATAATATTTATAAGCGTGATCCCGATATAAACAAATTGAACATCAAGGTTTAAACTGAGAATGTTATTTTCAAAAATTAGGATAACCAGCAGTCCGATATTTATCACCGCCAGCAATACAATACCCAGAACAGTCCGCTTGAAAATGGAGCGATTGCCTTCCTTTTTTAATCTAATAGTAAGCAGAAGACCAAGGCCAAGGAATAGCAAAAGGATCGACTGGATCACAATCCCGGCTTCAGAGACTGAGATCATGTCGTAGATTTGTTTAACAGTTTGAATAATTGAATTAATATCGAACATGAAAGGAAAACCCGGCTCATTATAGCACTAAGCAATTTTGAAAACAAACCATATTTCGCGGTTGACAAATGGTTTAACTTCTGTTTAAATAATTAAAACTGAATAGTAATACCAGCCGAAGTGGCGGAACTGGCAGACGCGCTACGTTCAGGGCGTAGTGGGCTTATGCTCATGAGGGTTCGACTCCCTCCTTCGGCATCCGACTGATTGACCCCCTCACAGGTGGCAAATAATTTGCAACTTGAGGGGGACAAGTCGTTTAAAGAGCAGTTTCACTTAAATTGGTTAAGCGTTCTTAAACTGAGGACAGTCTGGAAATTTAACAGGAATTAATATGAAATACGGGATACTGGCTCTTGGAATAACAATCCTCTCAATGCTGGTTATGGAGTTCAACAGTCGAACAACAGAACTGAATTCGCTTACTGTGGAAAGGGATCTCGTCAGCACCCAACTGGCACAGCGCGAACAAACCAGAGCAGCCCTGGATGCCCAAATTGCGATCGCAACCTCTGAAGCAGCAGTCGACCACTGGGCGCATGAAGACGGCCATATGGTTAAGGACGGCGAGATCCCGGTTATCCCTATCCCGGCTGGAGGGATTTTGCCCACCCCCACTCCAACACCCCTGCCGCCAGTTCAGGTAACAGAAAACCCGAACGGCTGGCTATTGCTTATTCTTGGACCCGGTGGTCTCTAAACACCAATAAAATTCAGTTCCAATTGCCTGAATTTAAGAAAATTATGAAAAAAATTGCTGATTAAACCGGTCAGCTTGACGCATCCTATCTGGCGTGATAGAATGACAAGCCTGCATGGGAAATTGTGATTTCCCATGCAGTTCAGAAACGATGCGGGGTGGAGCAGTGGCAGCTCGTCGGGCTCATAACCCGAAGGTCCCAAGTTCGAATCTTGGCCCCGCTACCTGATCAAAGGCGCTCACTTGAGCGTCTTTTTACTTAAGGTTCCAGTCTCTGACGAGATGCTGCGCGATTCCAATCTTGGCCCCGCTACCTGATCAAAGGCGCTCA
>Ga0180438_10001087_pt1 | contig 49509 bp, 65 predicted proteins | sample SS_ome_12_FD_132455 | JGI IMG/M metagenome (GOLD analysis project Ga0180438, IMG submission 132455) | Hypersaline lake sediment archaeal communities from the Salton Sea, California, USA - SS_3_D_2 metaG | ecosystem: Environmental > Aquatic > Non-marine Saline and Alkaline > Hypersaline >...
AGGTGGACGCCTCCAAGCGTGCGTGCGGCTCCGATCATCACTGACAGGTTGCCCCGCGGCTTGCACACGATGCCTCTTTGGTAGTTGGGCTGCAGGTGTGGATGCTTGGGCCTACGGTCCACGGTGGGGCTGTGATCCAGCCGTCCACGCAACATATCGCAGGGGCATTCTATCTCCTGATGGCGCTGTGTTGTGGGGTCGAAATATTTCGCGCGTTCCCCGTCGCCACGGCACCGGCACCCATGGCTATCGTAATGGCAAAGCCAGCTTGCAAGATTGCGCTCTGGCTCATCAAACGGCAAAAACACAACAATTTTATGTATATTGCCATCATCACGCTGCTCATACTCTCGCAGCCTGGCCATGAGTGTCTCATCTGGGATATAGCCGTCTTCATGTCGTTCGGTCGTCGTGACCACAAAGTGGTCATATTTGGTGGGAACATGGTGAGTTTTCCCACGGATTTCTTTCTGAATAGTGCCGCCTATTTTGATGTAGCCAAGCGTTGCAAAGGTTGGCTTGAGCCCTTTTATCATCGCTGCTCTCCTTGATATTCGATTGTTGAATTTGATCAAATAACAAATGAAAAGTCAATACTGAAATTGTGCTATCTTGATGCGTTGATTTTGTTTTCTTTTCTTGCTTTCTTGTCTCTCATTATCATCTTGCTTGCCTGTGCTTTTGTTAGGTTATCAGGAACGTCTGCGCCTGCTCTCCATAGGTATTTCCTTTGCTTTTCCGTTGCCGGCTCCTTGCCGGCTACTGTTCGGTCCGCGATCATAGCCGATATGATATCGGAGGCTTCTCCTCTTGTCTGTACGGTTTTTCCAAGCCTCTTGAGAGCCTTTTGCTGTCCTTCTGTTGGTGGCAGCTCACGCCACGCCGCGCCTTTTTCGTTAAACATCTTCTTTTCTGTTCCATTAGAGGTTTTACCAGTTTTTTTGAAAATGTTTCTCACGGCATCCTCGGCCAAGCCGAATGCCCATTCAAACGATAGCGGCTTGCTTGTAAGCTTGCTTACTTTTGCGAAATCCATGTCATTGTTATCGGGCGGGTTGTAATGAAAAACATTGTATGATTTGTCTTCGGGCTTTATAAGAATGAAGCCCATGCTTCCGCCAAGGCTCAATGTCCATCCACTTTTGCCCTTGGCCCAGTTGAATCCTACTCGTGGCGGGGGAGTTGAGATGTCTACTTCCTTGGCTTTTCTTACCATCGCAAGAATGCTCGGAACATCCTTATCATCGCCACTTTTGCCGTTCAATTGTAGGCTTTTTTTCTTGTCTTTTTCACTTGAGGAATAATCGAAGCCAAAAAGAATTGGCAACTGCACGATTTGATGCCTTTTGCTGTTGTACGAGTAGTCTAAAACCAGGCAGTTTTTCTTTTTTGGCCCTGGGCGTGTTCCGCGTCCTACTTGCTGGATGTATAGTGACTGGCTCATCGTTGGCCTGGCCAGCATGATGCATGACAGCGGATCATCAGGTGAGCTCGCGTCGTCGAAACCCTCAGTCAAAATCATGCAATTGCACAGCACCCGATACTCGCCAGATTCGAATCGGCGCAGCTCTGCTGTGCGATCTTCTTGGCTCATGCCTCCGTGGATGTAGCCACAGGCCACTTTTTGAGCGCGGAACATGTCGCATAGCGCAGCGGTGTGCGCTATGTCTACGCAAAATGCCAGGGTGCGGCGGTTCTCAGCGTCTCGCTTCCATCCGCGTGCCATCTGATTCAGCACAATGGGCTCTCTTAATGCTTTGCTCAGCTCTGACGGCTTGAAATCGCCAGCCTTTTTTTCAACTTTGTCGATGTCAATATCGATATCTCCCCGTTTCAGAGCCAAATCGGCCAGATATCCCTCTTCCATGAGATCGAGCATTGAGCACGAATAGGCCACATCAAAAAGATCATTGAGCTTTGCGCTGTCGGCTCTCATTGGAGTTGCCGTGAGGCCCACGAGCCACATGTCCGGGTTGGCTTCTCGGAGGGCATCTATGATGACCCGATAGCTCTTGGCAGCGGCGTGGTGGGCCTCGTCGATGTAGCAGATCTTGAATGGATGGCTGCGGACAAGCTGATTCAGGCGCTTTTGCCTGCATAAAGTTTGCACAGACCCGATCGTGACCTGGTAGCCCAAGTCATTCTGCTCAGCCTTGACTTTCCCTGTGATCACCGTCGGCCAGACCTGCTCGAGCTTGTCTTGACATTGGTTGAGCAGCTCATCACGATGAGCCAGGAAGAGACCGTTGTGCTCGGTGCCTTCCAGGATGTTTTTTAAATCTTGCCCGGCTACTATGGTCTTGCCAGCTCCCGTTGGGAGCACGATGAGATCCTTGTGCAGCTTGTTTTGACTTCGGCTTTTATCGAGAGCTTGAAGAGCTTCTTTTTGGTAAGGCCGCAGAGTAATATCCATCACAATGCTCTCCCTTTCTTTTGCTCTGACTCGAGAGCAAGGATGAATTCATCGATTGCTTGCCGCAGGGCTTTTGACGCTGCCAGTAGGCCGGATACTTCTCGAGATTTCCTCGGTTTCGCTTCGCTTTTTCCTTCTTGCCTCACAGGCTTTCTCACTCGATCGTCTCCCTCACCATCCACCAGCTCTTCATCGATATCATCGTCCCACATGTAGATGAGACTCTCCAGCGTGCGGGCTTGCTCATCCAGCTCGTCGCCGCAATCGCCTATCCCAGCCATTTCTGCGATAGATTTGGGCATTTTGAGCTCATTGAGCCCCTGGATGAGCTTGAGCGCGTCAAGGTCGAGAGCCGCCCATGTGGTTGCGCCTTCCCCCAGGGCAGCCTTGAAGGCTGCTAGGATCGTGTAGCATTTAGTCTTTTTCTTGACGTGATCGTTAAAAAGCTTATAGGCTTTGCCCTCGCTGCTCTTGGATTTCGATAGACGCGTGAGGCAACGTCCACTGGCCTTGAGCACGTGGGCGTTGTGCTCATCTTCGGTGAATACCTTCCAGGCATTGTCTATGCTATCCAGCGATACCAGCTCAAATGGCGAGCGCGTATCACAAGCGATGCCTGACACCTTGGGCATTGCTTCTGGCATTGCCTTGGGCATCGTTTCCGGCTCCACGACCCAAACAGGATGGTTGCATCTTGGGCATATCCTGTCGGTAAGCACGTGCATTCCCTCGCCGCTATCCCAGGAATCAACCAAATCAAGCTGGAATGGATCCAGCGGTGAAGCCCACCACGAAGCCTCGCCGTCTGCCAGGCGCTTAGACGTAACTGGCACGAGCTCGCCATGGTGATGCACACAGCAGCAGTGGCCCCATTTGTGTTTCCAGAAGCGCGACGTCATGATCATTGACACCTTTTCATCGCGCCTTTTCTGCTCTTTGGGAATTGGGGGAGGCTCAGGCGCGCTTTCTATGATTTCGATCGATCGTGCGCTTGTTTGAACAATCGCGCCTTCAAGCGTTCCAAATTCTTCTTCTTCAGCCATTTCCTCGTAATCTTCGTTGTCCATCTCGACAGCATAGATTACGCCTTTCTCGGAAGGCTTGAGTGATTGACAGATCAAAGTTGCATCTTCTTCATCTCCTGTGACGAAGACAACGATGCCTTTTTCTTTGGATTGACTGTGATTGTAGAGCTTCATTTTCCTACTACCTTCATTTCGTAGTACCCGCTTTTCGGCGGGTTTTCTACTACCGATATTCCCTCTGATATAAGCTCATCTATAGTTTCACGTATCTCTTCATCATTATTGCCAATGTGAGATTTATGAAACGTTCTTCTGTCGTAGCCGACGAGCAAGCCTATTATTTTTTTTGTATTTTTTTTCATTTTCCTCTATTGCGTTGGGAAAAATCTTTGCCTCCGTTCAGAGGCTCGTTTTTCCCTGTGGAGCTTTTTGAAGACCTTCATTTCTCCGAAAAGATCATGCGATTGAATTGAGCCTTTGCTGGTTTGCGCCAGCATTCCTCCATCCATTATGTTGACTACAACCCAGTCAAGCTTTGCTCCAGCATGGAGCAGGTTTGACTTGTGTCTTTTCCCAATTGTTTTCGTGAGAATTACATTGTACATTTCAATGATGCAATTCTCTTCTTCACTTCTTATTTTCATGATCTCGTATTCAAACCAGTCATTTAGCATGGTATCTCCTGCTTTCTTGGATGCTAATATTGCAGTTGTCGCATTGCATGGCATGCAGCATTGCCTCAATGCGCTCAATGTCATCAGATACATGACCGATTTTAAAACACGTATCTTTTTCTCCGACGGCTATGCTTCCATCCGTGTTGATTGACGGCTTGCAAAATTTTTGCAAAACATTTTCAAGAATCTGAATTGCAACATCAAGCTTTTTTACTTCATTGAATATTGATCTTATATTGCAACATGTAGAAGTAGGTGGATCTGTTATTATTTTGTTTTTTTCTGTCCGGTTGCATCGGTGAATTTTTTGGATTCTTTGAATAAAGAACCATTTCTTTCCTTCAAATTTGCTCTTAATTGAATTGACGTTTTGGGGATAAAACCTTGAATCGTTTGTTACCTGGAACATGACATTGTTGAATTCTGGGTTCGTGGCTTGGTTGTAAAGGTTTTCATTCGATGCAAAGGTCCCATTTGTTGCCACGATTATTGCTGGAAAACCAGCATTCATGGCAAGCCGCAGGAAGTCAAATAACTTTGGATGCTCAAACGGCTCACCACCACTGATTATCAGAGATTTCGCTTGGCATTTTTTGGCAAAGCACAAGCATTCAATAAATGTCGATTCATCCATGTGGCTTCCTGTTGGGCTTGCATTGTCAATGAAACAATGACTGCAACCCATTGTGCATTTATTTGTTATTCTTAATATCATTATATTTCCTTTCGGTCGTAACTTCTTGACCATTCTTGGGCTTGGCTCGCAGTGAGAGGAACAATATCGAAAGAGGGGCAAGGATCTCCCTTGTCCTTCAAACATAAGAAAAAATTGCCTTTTTCGCTTCTGAATAGCTGCTCGATAGGCCACCTTTCTTTGCATTCATTATCTTTGATGATCTCGCCGACTTTTTTTGAATCTTTTGTGCAGTAGTATGAGCCATTTATTATTTTTGATGGCATTGGTATTCCTCCATTTTTGATGATTCTATCCGTTGCCTGCATTTCTGGCAACGACATTTCAAGTCTTCGAGATTAGCACCAATGTCTATTTTCCCGGATTGATATGTTTTTACCATAGGAAGCGGACTTTTGTGGTTGTATCCACGCCTTTTCATTTCAAGAGCTAACTGCTCATGTCTTGCCTGGAAGGTATGGATTTCAAGCTGGCCGCGTGCCAGATATCCTGACAAGCTTTTCCCTTTTATCAGACAGCCAGCGAGCATATGCATTTCTTTATGCTCTCCTAAAAGGTGCTGTCTGCACAGCAATTGAGGGGGGATATTCCACTGTCTCATTTTGCCTCTTAAAAGCTGGCACAATCCCACGTCAAGCATGGGATTGTGCCAAGCTTTCAAGCTTGGCTTGAATTTATAACCTCATTGTCATAATTATGGCCATTTTATCATCCATTTCGATCGAGACTTGATCATACTGAGATTCATATCGCATTGTTGCTTTCTCTCTTTTTTTTGCCTTTGAAAGAGCATCTTTGAGATACACTGGATTGATTCCCAATATCATCTCTTTGCTGCTTTTGATTGTGTCAACGTGTGCTCTGTAATTATCTGCCATTATTGTTATCCTGCCGTTGATTTCCATCTTTATGCCGTCACCTTTTCCCTTTGCAGGACCGCTTATTGCCTGCAATAAGCTTCCTGCCAAGAAAGATGTTTCATATTGCAAATTTTTGTTAACTATTTTTTCAATAGGTGGGAATCTTAAATCTTTGTCTTCCCTTGTAAACAAAGACACATTTCCATCGCTGAATCGCAAGCAATCACCAGCTATAGAAACCTGGAAACCGCGTGACCCAAAGAGGGATTTTATTTTTTTTCTTTGGGAAAAATTTATCACAAATCTCCTTGGATCTCGTGCCCAAGAGTCTTTCGGATATCTGCGGCAATGTAATCTGTGGCCATCCGTTGCAACGGCAAAATTGGCATCGAATAGCAGGCCATTTATTGAAAATCCAAACTCATTCTGGCTTGCTGCATCATGCAGGAATGGCATGAACCCTTTTGGAATATCCAGCAATGACTCAAAGTCTTCCGGGTATTGGCTGGCGCCGACTGGCTCATTAAGAGTTTCCACGCTTGCGCATGCCCCTTGGCATTCAAAATGGAGAAAATCTCCGTTAAATGAGGCATGCAATGCCCCATTAAACTCATCAGGCATGGAACAAAGAGCTTGGCTTAGGCTGTCAAGATCCACCATCACGGCAGGCATTTTGTGGCATTCACACTGGAATGCCATTTCCATTTTGTCTGCCAATTCGTGAGCAACTTCCAATACATTGCCGTTGCTCTTGACATGGCAATGGCAACTGTTTCCTTTTGGCGATAATTTTTCCATCTTCTTTATGGCAGATTTCAGTTGTTTTCCTTTCATGGTTCTCCCCTTTACGGCGCCAAGGATTTCACCTTTCGGTGTGGCGCAACCTATATATTTTGTATACAAGAACATTCTGTTCGTGTCAACCACTTCTTGGGGTTTTTGGGCGAAAAGATAACAAAAAACCCCAAGAAGAATCATGGTTTTCTCCATAGCTCTTCTTGGGGTTTTTGGGCGAAATTCGGTGAGGCTAATATTCGAGAATATCACTAATTTCAAGGATGATATCTGTTCCGAGGAAATCGTGCCGGATTACATGACGGCTCTTGCAAATGCGATCTTGAAGAAGATCGCATTCTTCTGCATGGTAATCGTTATCGCTGGTATCTAAAAATGCCAGCTTGAGCTCTTTTTCTGGCCACTTTTCTCTGGCCAGCTTCAGGGCTGTGGTGGCTTCTGGGGGAGGGTCTTTGAAATCCTCAAAATATCCGCATACATCGGAATAAAGCATTGCCGAAGGTAAGAATTCCGTTTGCATCCTTTCCTTCAAGTAGATTTTGGTGCATCCGATTTCTTCCTGGATGCAAATTCTTAGATGGTCGCTGCCATGCGCAGCGATCCATGCCTCCATTTCTTCGCGCTCTTTTTTCGCACGCTCTTCTTTCGCACGCTCTCTTTCCGCACGCAGTTTTTTCGTGAGCTCTTCTTCCGCACGCTCTCTTTCCGCACACTTTTTGTTAAGCTCTGCCGCTATTTTTTCTCGCCGCGAGAGCTCTTTTTGGTACTTGGCCATCTGCTCTTTTGAGAGCAGTTTCCTGCGTGATTCTGGCTGGTGTTCCAGGATGTTTCGAATTACATACCTGCAATTGCTTTTCATCACTGGATCTTCCCCTTCAGCGAGGAATCGGCGAAATAGCTCTTGAGCTATTTCTTTATCTCTTTCTTTTTCTTCTGCCTTCCCTTTCAGGGCTTGGAGCAGCCCCTCTTTCGTCGGAGGAAAATTGATGGTTTTCCCATCGATTTCTGCAAGGTACTCAAGCTCTGCTTTCTCCAACTGCCTGAGCTCATCTTCGGAGAAATGTATATCGAATTCTCCGTGCCGATCCAGGCACATGAGAATCGCATCATATTTTTTTACCTTTATCGTTATCTTCATGGTTTCCTCCAAATCTGGCACAAGCCCTTGAAAATCAAGGGCTTGTGCCAAGCCTGGAGGCTTGGCACAAGATTATTGGCTGCCGCTTCCTTTAATTCCCCAATAATTGGCAAGATGCCGAGCATCATGCTCGCTGATTTTTATTGTGGCTTTTGTTGCTGGAGACATGGCTCCAGCTAGTCGCATTTGTCCGCCCCATCCACTGAGCCAGTAGCCACTATTATCCTTTAATATGGCATGCTTCCACAAAAGCATTCCCCGTTCTCTTCTTTCTTTTTGCGCTAGTACTCTCATGATTCTCTCCTTTACGGCGCCAAGGATTTCACCTTTCAGTGTGGCGCAACCTATATATTTTATATACCTGAACATTCTTTTCGAGTCAAGGATTTCTTGGGGTTTTTGGGCGAAAAGATAACAAAAAACCCCAAGAAGAATCATGGTTTTCTCCATAGCTCTTCTTGGGGTTTTTGGGGGAATTATGGAATATTAAAGATCGAGAATATTCCAAGAATTGGCAAGATGCCAAGCCTGGTGGCTTGGCATGGATCGTGCTATTTTGGCACGATCCATACATCGACTTGGCGACCATACGATGTATGGTCGCGATCGTATGCCCCATGCACCACCCTTATCAGGTATCGCCGGGCACTCCAACCCGGCAGACCGTCGCTACCCTCTGCCCATGATGGCTCATCATGGGCGTAGTTGGAGCGATGGTCTTCCCTGCGATCGAGCTCTGTGAGCTCGATCGCGGGAGAGCCGTCGCCATCGCTGGAGTACCAGCGATCCATCTCGTGGATATCCACCATCGATCCGATGATGGATATGTCATATGGCCGGACTTCATCTGGCTCTATGTCCAGCTCTCTGGGCTCCATGTGGATCCCAGACATGGGAGACAGCTCCCAGGGCTCGCCGTATTCGTACGGCACCCCGTATTTCTCGAAAAATCGATTGATTTTTCGCTTTTTCGAGATGGCTGCCAGGTCGCGCTCTGGTGGCGCGACCTCTGCAGGCAGATAGCTGGGGCCCCTGGGGGCCCTATCCAGCCAGCTATCGATCCAGGGATGGAGCTCGCGGAGCGAGCTCCATAGCTCGATCTCTGCCGGCTCCCAGGCTACCCCGCTCCAGCGGAGTAGCTCGTACATCTCACCGGCTCGCCGCCATGAGCAGCGAGCCAAGAGGTCGCCCGTCTTCGGGCCGACTTGGTATGTGGTTCTTCCGGGCTTTTCGCCGCTATAGCGGCGTAGCGCGACGGGCGCGAGCGCGAGATCGCGCCCGTCGAAAAGAACTTGACGAAAGCCAGTGTTAGACCTGGCTTTCCCGTTTTTTATGAGCTCTTTGCTCATGTTGATCTCCTCGCCCTTGCGAAGGGCTTCGAGTTTACAGCCCGGAAGGATTTTACCAACATTAGGTGGCCGGGCGACCTATCAGCGGGATCCCCGCTGAGTGAGTACATATGTACTAGATCTATATGAGAGTGTCAATCTTTTTTTTTCGCGCTCACGATCTTTTTTCTCCGGCATGATTGGCATGCGATTTGCATTATATACCTTAAATGCTGGCGGTGCGACCAGGCCCGACGCGTCAGGTCTGAAACTATGCAATGTCCCTGCCAAGTAAAAGATCGGATGTTGCGGCATGATTGGCACGGCATTTGCAATATATACCTTTCCCATAAGGTGGGGACTCCAGACCCCACCTTGACATCACCGGGAAAATGCGGTAAAGTATCGCAATATCACTGCGATATATGGTGCTCGCACCATATATCACATGGCGAGAGCGGCGTCAATCCCCAGATGCTCTCGGCGAGCATCTGGGGATATCATGCCCCACCATGGTGAGCATCCGGGCATGCTCCGGGCATGCTCCGGGCATGCTCCGGGCATGCTCCGGGCATGCTCCGGGCACGGTACAGCATAGCTGTATTTTGCCCCGAAATGCCCCGAAATGCCCCGAAATGCCCCGAAATGTCCCGAAATCCCAAAATCGCTTCCTTGAGATTTTGGGAGACCTTCATCCGATGCAAGATCGGAGCCAAGAAAAAAAAATAAAATTTTACCTTTAGGGGTTGCAATTATTTTGCACATGGTTTAGACTACTCCTGCTGCTAGACTGCTCAATTCTCAAAACTGCGTCTTGTGCCTGATCATAGACGCGGATTGTTTGAATCGTTTGCGCAAACGATTCAAACAATCTTTGGTGAAAACGCAAAAAAATGCCATACTCATTTGAAAAAGATTTTGATGAGGGAATCTTTGCAGAAAGCCCTCATGCTGGAGATAGAAACGCCAAGGAAGACATGGACTTAGAGCATGTATTCGTTGCACCCATAAACATGCATAGTGGGGTTGACAATCTGCCTATTCCCGACATAAACGATGTGGATATTTTCGGTGAATTGCCTGCGGTAGACTACAAGAGCTTCAAGTGTAATATAGGCCCATGTAAGCACTATACAGAGTGTCTTGTCCTTGTTCCTTCTGGACCAGACCATGATGCAGAAGATCTTCATGAATGCAAGAGATGGTGTGGCAGAATCCGAACGTGGGCAGAGCAGACTGATATAACTGAAGTTGAGATCTACTCATGCACTGGATATGAGCCAGTGCAATCTGCTGCATTCTCTGATGAGGTTTCCAAGGCTTTGGCTCACAATATAGAAGAAGCTGTCAGCGTTAGAAGGCACGCTCTTCTGGCAGGTTTTGACTATGGAATATGTGTCAATGGGCCATGTGAGAATTACTTTGAGGTGATATGCAGGAAGCCCAATGAAGAAGAGAAAGAATCTGTAAGATATTGCATGAGATTAGCTGGCCTTGGAAGGTTGTTTTCTCTTAACCAATCGCATATTGACGCATGCAATTCGTGGAAACCATTGGCATTTTCTTGCAAAATGTCAGATGTCAATGAGCGAAACATAAAGTTGTTGGAAGATTTGAGAAGGGCGATGTCCCTAAGAAAGGCAAGTGGCAATGATGCAGAATGATGTGGTTCAAGAGCCTCAAAACCAGGCAGAAACTCCATTCGGAGCCTTGCGAATGGCTTTGGAGCAGACAAAGGCTGGCATGGCAAGATGGAACCATGTCAATCCTGTGGCATTGAAGCAAATTATAGCCAATGACATCATCCCAATACAGATCGACTTGGTGGATGCTACTGAGCACTATATCATGGATCTTGCTCAAAGATTGTTTGAGCAGAATGAAAGCGGTGACGTTGAGGGTGATGAAATACTCTCCCCGGCAATGAGCCAAAGGCTGATTGATTACATAGGCAACACAGTCAAGGCTCTTAGCGCTGTAGTTGAAAAGGGACTTTTGAAGGATGATATCGAGAGAATGGCCATTGTTCAAGAGCTTATGATGACAAGCCCTATTCTCATCGCTGATATACAGGCAATCACGGGAGTAGAGATTGAAGATTCTGAAAATGGCAATGAAAGAGAGGATGAGTCTGTAATTCAGCCTTCTGTGCACCCATTGGACAATGCAAAAGTTGAAGATGTTGCCGATGATATAATGCAATTTATGCATAAGGATACATTGTGGGGTCTTCAAGCGGCTGTTGACAGTTTTTCTTCAGGTAGCCTATCGAATCCTGAGCACTGGAAAAAGATTGAGGAAGCTGTTGATCTGCTTGTAGACACCGGAAAGCTCAAGAAATTCCAGCAGGCTTCCGGGCAGATATTCTACCAAGTTTCGAGCGAAGAACAACCAAGCGAGGCTCAACCAAGCAAAGAACAGCCAAGCGAAGCTCAACCAAGCAAAGAACAGCCAAGCGAAGCCCGGCCAGAGGATTCAAGCTCTGGTAATGGCTCTGGTTTTGAGAAAGAAGGAAGAAATCAGGAAGAAACATCTCGAGATAATATTCAAGAAGAAACCCCTGCTTCAACAGCATAAAGGAGGGCTTAAATGTCAGAAGATATCCCTCTGAATCTCGATGATGATGATGATGAGGAAGAAAACGACGATATTCCTGTACATTTGCTTAACGAAGCTGAAAGCTTCAATTCTGACCAACCACCGAAGCCAGAGCTGGTAACTCCGACTTTGCCGACGCCTCCGAAGAGGCGAGGAAGGCCGAGAAAGAAAGACCCCGATGATCCGAAGCCTGGCCCAAGGGCAGCTCCAATCAGGCGCGACCATTCAGACAAGCTGCGGGCCGAGACGAAGATGGCTATGGATCTGGATGAGTTTTTCAATCAGTGGGACTGGGAAAGCGGGGAGTTTTCGTGCTCGATATCCCGCATCATGCCCAAGGCTTGGCACCAGCGCAATTGCGAGGGCCACGTGGCCGAGGTGTATGAGCGGCTCACAGAGGAGACCATCAAGGAGAAGTGGGGTGGCGGCACCTATGATTTGGTGGTGAAGGGCCCTAACCCGAAGCTGGGGCACAGCAGAAGCCATCTCGGATCGCGGCGAGTCAAGATCGAGGGGGACCCGAAGTTTCCTGCTGATAGCATGCTGGACTACAAAGAGGCTATGAGCTTTCACGAGGCTCCCCGCGGAAGCGGCAATGGTGGAAGCTCCGAGGACCCTGGGATGGTCCGTATGGCCTGGAAAACCATGGCGGACCAGCTCACTGTGAAGTCCAGAGAGGCGGATAAGCTGCGAGCCAGGCTGCTTGATAGCGCTACCAGGAATCGGGATGGCGTTACTGATGATCAGGTGATTGCGTTGATAAAGGAAAATGCTGAAAAAGCGATACAGGCAGAAAGAGAGAAGCGAAAAGATTTTGAAGCCATGATGGCAATGGTGTCATCGCAGAGAGGGGGGGTGCCACCAGAGATTTTGCAATCACTGTCCAATCAACATCGAGCTGAGCTCGCGCAGCTCACCGAGGCACACAAGATGCAACTCTCGCAAGAGCGAGAGAAGCATGACCGGGAGGTCCAGGCTCTCCGTGAGGGGCATAGCAGAGAGGTTGAGACCTTGCGCTCTGATATGCAGGCTAGGCTGGATAGAGAGCGCGAGCATGGCAAAAAAGACGAAGGCCGCGAGCGTGAGCATTATGAGCGACGCATCGAGGCAGAGCGCTCCGACGCGAAGCGAGAGCGCCAAGACCTGTTGAATCAGCATAACCTCGATCGAGAATCGCTGATCAAGCAACATCAGATGCAGCTTGAGCATGTGAAAAGCATTCACGAAAGCCAGCTCACGACGCTCCGCTCCGAGCTTGAGGCCAGGCTGGAAATGCAAAAGTCCAGCTTTCAAGCTCGAATCGATTCATTGACTTCGGAGCTCGACCGCGTTAGGCGCGATCTGACTGTAGCGGAGACCAAGGTATCTCAAACTGGCGATATTGCGAGTCAGGCCATGCAGCTCAAAAAGGTATCGGATGCGCTGACGGGCCTTTTCAACCCCAACGCTGGGCTTGCCACCGTCGATGATGATGATGAGAAGGAAACCCCCAAAGGACTTGGAGGCTTGCTCTCGAGCCTGGCGGGCTCCGACTTCGGAAAAAGCATCCTCGAGACAGTTGTGAGGGCGGCGACTGGGGCGCCTCCGATGCCTGGGCCGGCACAACAGCCTGCGGGGCCTTATGGGGCGCCGCCCGCCTATTCGACGATGCCGTCAGCACCCTACGCCTATCAGCCATATCCGAATCCCTCTTTTTCAGGTGGAGATGATTCGGGATATCAACAATATGAGGCAGTTGATGAAGAGGAAGATGAAGAAGGCGAAACAGAAGGCATGCCAGTGCAGGCTTCTGGCTCGGAGGCTGTGGCGTCTGACGAGAAAAAATCTTCAGAAAGCTCGGCAGGGCAGCAGCAATCCTCGCAGCCAACCCAAGTAAGCTCTGAGAGCGTGGAGCAGGCCAAAATGCTGTTTCAGGGCCTTGAAACGGCGATGGCTAACGGCGAGGATCCTCAGAGGGTCGTTGACATGATATCGGGGGTTGTTCCCAGGGATAATTTGGACCAGCTTGGTAATATGCCTGAGCCAGAAATAGCGGCAGCAATATCTCATGTCATGCCGGAATCGCCGCTTCTTTCTTATTCCGGCAAAAAATATATTTCGCAGCTTCAAGAAGCCATCAAAGCTATTCCGCCAGCAGCCCAGTAAAGCCTTGACGAGCTAGCCTATTGATGGGATTATAGATTCCAGCACACCTGCCGTTTTAGCGCATAGTTGGCCCCGGCGCATACCTGGCAGGGCGCAGGCTTCTGCGATATGGGGAAAGCCGGTGGCCAAAGAGCGCGTCAAGATTACGCAATATCGGGGCACGCCACAGACTGTGTCCGCAATGTTTGCGGTGGCAAACGGCGACCGTGGCCAGCAATCCTGGAGACTTCGAAAAAAAGCGGAAGAAGTCATCCGTCATGTAACTCCAAGAGATTATTGGAGTGAAGCGTTAGCGATCTATTACTGGACGTGCGGTCCATCGTTTCGCTACACGCGTGATCCTCTTCGTGTTGAGCAGCTCAAGGATCCTGTCAGGATGCTTGAGGAGATTGAAAATGATGGGGTCACTCTTGGTGATTGCGATGATTTGGCAACATTTTTAGTGGCTTGTCTTGGCACAATTGGGCAAAAAGCTCGAATTGTGACTGTAGGATTCCGACCATTAAATCCTCGATATGACAAGTCTCTCATAATAGAGCCAAATATGCGTTTGATGACCTCAAAGCATCCAAGGCTGGGCGGCCCATTCACTCATGTTTTTGCTCAAGCAAGGAAGCCGAAAGCTGGATGGGTCACGTTGGATCCTGTGGCGGGGCCTCGAACAGCCGAAATGCAAAGGCGTGTCAAGCAGCTCAGGATCTATGTGAGCAATTAATCGGAGGAAAGAAATGCGGGATTCTGAATGGGATGCCCTCGGCGATGGGCCTGATATGGAAGATGGAAGCCAATATATCGGCATGATAGACGAAGATGAAGCAGACGAATATCAGGAAGATATGGCTTACTATGGAGATGATGATGGCGAGCCATCTATGCCATTGCAAGAGAAGAAGCCAGAGACGCCAAAAGAGTCTTTTGCATACCTTGATATCGATGATTGCGATGCTCAAATCGCGATGAATCAAGAGGCTGTCCAGCAAATGGAAAAACAGCCAATCAAAGCGATTGACGATAAGACAGTAAGAAAAATAGGCCCCAACATGTATGCTGTGCTTTCTCCATCCAAGCAGCGGCCACAGTCAATGGGCCAAGTCGCAGGGAGAGCTTCATCGAGCTTTGATTATGGCAGCTTGGTGGGGGCTGTTGGGCAGCTTGGGGTTCAAGCTGGGCAGATGTATTTGCAGCATCAGCAATCCCAAGCTGAGGCTGCAGCCGCTCGTCAAGCCCAACGTGTGGCAGCGGAAGAAGCTGCAGCAGCACGGCAGCAAGAATGGCAGATGAGCCAGCAGCGGTTCCGGGCTCAACAGCAGCAGGCCAAAAGAGAGCACGAGCTTGCCATGGCCCGAATGCGCCAAGAGCGCGAGGCCATGGTGGCACAAGGTGCTTCGGCAGCTCAAGCAGCGCGATCAATCCCCACGCCCGCGGCTCCTCCAATTTTGTCGGCAACTCCTCCGGGTGCCATGCCGCCGTGGGCGTGGGCTTTGATTGCCGTAGGCGGCACTGCAATGGTGGGCGGCCTCGTGTACGCCATTGCTAAGAAGTAAAGAAATGCCTCAATTCTCCATATCATCAGCGAGCTCATCGGCTGGGGGGATCCTCGCGGCTGTCGCGGGTGCTCAGGCACAAGCTCACGCTGCACGAGAAGCCACCAGGCTTGGAGCGGGCACGCGTTCACAAGAGATGGCGGCAATCGTCCATGCTGGGAGGATGGCCAATGAAGCAGTCAAGCAGCAGGCACAGATAAAGAAGCAGGTTGAGATCCAGCAAGCTGATCTGCGCCGTGAGCAAAGCATCACCCAGGCAGCAATGGCAAAGCAGCTTGAACGAGAAAGACGGGCTCAGGAAGATGCCGCCAATTTGTTGGCTCGGCAGCAGGCAGAAATTACGGCCATGGCCCCTATGGGCTTCCGGATGCCTATTTGGGGTTGGGCTGGTATTGGGGCTGGAGCTCTTGGGATGACCGCATTAGCGATTCTGATTCTCAAAAGGAGTTGAGGATGGCTTACGAATATGCATTAGGAGCAACGAGCATTTCTTCTCTTCAGAGGATGACATCAGGGCTTCGAGCAATGAGAATGATTTCGCCAAGGCCCACAGCTCCGAAAAAGAAGAGCTTGAGCAGGCTGCAAGCAGGAACAAGCCTATCGTCTACAAAGACTAAAAAAACAACCCAAAAGACTGTTGGGCCAAGAGTAGGCAGAACGATAACTCTTCAAAAGGTTGCAACAAAGAAGAGCGCAATCGATAGGTTCAAAGAAAAGCCATTTGAGCAGCAAGTCAGATATTTGATGTTTTTGTATCAACGAAGAAAAGCGTCAGAAGTTAAGCCGTATGAGGATGCAGCTCCTGAAGCCGCTTCCGAGGCTCTTGCAAGAAATGCCAAGGAGAATTTTCAGAAGCTTTTGAGCTTTAGAAATTGGCAAATAAAGGAGCCAGGCAAGCGGAGCGCTGTTGACTTCAAATACGAAGATCATTTGATGCTTTTGCCGCTTGATAAACAGACAGAAGTCATGCTTCATCATATGAAAGCTGGAAGAAGCAAAGTTGTTGAGCATTTTGCAAAATATGCAGCAGAAGCAGCCAATATTGCATCCAGAAATCTGCAGCCTACCCAGACAGAAGCTCAAGCTGCTGCTGCTGCAATGGACACGGCGAAAGCTGTGATCACCGAAACAGTGGCGCAAGAGCTTGGCCCTGATGCTGTCGTAACAATGGAAGAGGAATCGGGATTCAGATTTCCTGAATTGCCGGTATGGGGATGGGTCGGCATTGGCGTTGGGGGCGTGGCGCTCATCGGTCTGACTGGCTGGATGATCGCAAGAAGATAAAGATGGATCCGGTTGGATCTTCGAGGTCAAAATGCGAAATAAAGCAAAAGATCTTCAGGGATTGGAAGTTGTTGGCGGAGCCAGCCCAACCGGAAAGCTTCCTCGAGCAATCGGGGATGGCATCTTCGGGGTTCCGGGGCAGGATGACGGGATATTCTCGATGGGAGTTATCCCTATGAAGGCCGAGGGCATCTTTTTCAGCGATTACGCCACATCAGACATTGATTTGCAGCAGCCTGACACAGACTGGGTGTTGCAGCGGCGTCCTGGGCAGCCTCTTTATCCCGGAGCCACCGGGCGTGGCATCGTTTTGATTGGCGGATCGATGGGCCAGGAGCCGGAAGGCAGCGGCGGCTTGATTGGCTTTGCTATGAAAGTTGGAGCTGGGGCGGCTCTTGCTTTTCTTTTGGCTCGATACGTAAAAAGGGGGTGATTTATGGCTTCGCTTGCGCCATGGCCTGTTGCCATAGATATGCGTTTTGTCACCCCAGACATCAAGCATGGTGACTACTACATAATGAGAGCGCCTATTACGGGTGGAGTAAAGTATGTTTACCCAAGAATGATGGGCGAGAAAAAATACGCTGTTTGGTGGCCTGATAAATGGGAGGGTATGCCACCATCAAGGCAGATGGCTATTGCCATGTCTGCCATTAAGAAAGAGCAAGGTAAGCTAAAAAGACTGGACAGGGAACCCAAAGAGAAATCATTATTTTCTTTGATTTCAGACCAGCACAAGCATCTTAATAGCGCTCTGAAAGAGTTGAAATCTGCGTTGGAGGATAAAAAAGCGCCTTCAGCTTCAAGGAGAATATCAACAGACGTACAACGAGATTCTGATTCATCAATATTAGCATTGAGGAATCCAGAAAAAGAATCTGATGCTACAAAGCTTATTGTAGGGGCTGCAGTAGTTTTGGGAGTAGCTTACTTTTTCTCGAGGAAAGGAATTTAACCATGTGGGATGAGGACATCTTTGGAGAGCCGATGGGCTACGAAGAAGACGACGACGATCTTGGAAAAGTAGATGCGGGAAAGATCGTTTCTGACGCGACCCGAATAGCTCAACAGACAATTGGCGCGGCAGCTCCGACAATGGCGGCTGGCAAAGGGCCTTCTGTGGCCGGAACGGGCCGAGAAGCCATCCGAGCCATGCAAAGGGCTTTGATGGCTGCTGGCTGTGATGTGGGGCCAACTGGGGCAGACGGGATTATCGGCCAACGAACTCGAATGGGAATGCAATGCTATGTGCAGAGGTACGGGCAAGCGGCATTCAATCAACGTTTTCCTGGCTTTGCGTCGCAAATGAGAGTTGCTCCTGCTCCAATGCCAAGAGCCCCTGCTCCTGGGGCTGCTCCAACTCCAGAAACAGCGGATATGGCGCCTGGTCCGATTGCTCTTGGCCCATTCGCCCACCTTGGGATGATGCTAGGCGATTGGAAGACATTGGCTGCTGTAGGCGTCGTGGCTTCGGCTGGGTACCTTGGCTATCGATATTACAAGAGCAAAAAAGAGGAGCAAATGGTCAGTAATTACTACGATTATTGAGGAGGAAATCATGCTTGGATGCATGTGTGGGAATGAAACGAGTGATTCGGGCCAGCCGAGCGTGCGTTGCGTGGGGATGATCCTTCTGGGCGCTGTAGTCGGTTATCTTGCCTGGAACGAGGTTGTTGAAAAGCGAATTCTTGGCAATCCGCTGCCTCCGTGGCCAGCCATCGGGCCTATCCCACCGCTACATCTTGGCACCATGTTTTCGCTGACTCCGACCATTATCTGAGGAGGCTGTCGTGAGCTACGAGGCAAGCCTGGGGTGGTCCGAGGTTCCTGCTTCGATCGTCCCCTGGAGCGATCGTGAGCTATGCCGGGTTCGAGGGCTGCGGCCAGTCTGCATGTCATCGCAGGACTTCGCAGTGGATCCCAACCTGGCCAAGCGTAACCAGTGCAAGCCCAGCAGGAGCATCTTCGGAGCCCATCACAACTGCACAACGCAAAGCTGGCGGGATGCTCAGGGGAATTCTCGTGGTGGGCTGCGGGGCAAAGTATACTGCTGTCCACCGGGAAGACCGGTGCCGACGCCTACCAGCCCAGAGCTCAGATCCATCCTACAAGAGCAGCAAGCAGCACGGGCAACGCCGTCTCCAGCCGGGTTGTATGTTTCTCCCATGGAGCAAGAGACGGTGAATCTTGCCTCCGGAGCTTCGGAGCCAGCACCATCAGAAGGTGCTGGGTCTGTCATATCATCAATGATGAGCCTGCTGATTTTGGGAGCTACAGTTGCCGGAGGTTACTGGTTTTACAGATCTTTTAAGAGGTGAGCCATGTATGAGCGTGCCGTAGGGATGGGGTTCTCCGACATCGAGGGATTTCCTTCTTGCCCCGAGCATCCGGGCGGTGGTGTGCAGAAATGCTTCACCTCAAATCCGGCAGATGTCGTGGCAGCCATCAGCATGGATTGCCTGAGCCTGAGAGAGCCGTGCGTAACCACATCTGGCAATGCAGGGACAAAGCATTGTTGCCCGTCGGGGCCTCCTGGATTTGTGCTGGATAAGCGGTGCTACCGGGAGGTTGTTCCTCGGGCCAGCATGGCCAGCGACTCCGAGCGTGCTCTCTGGGATATCCAAAAGAGGTTATGTGAGCTGGGCGTCGATTCGGGGCGTGTCGATGGCCAGCCAATGTCAGCCAGCCTGGGGCCAGCGCTTCGAGCCTATCAAGCCCGCCAGGGTCTTCCTCAAACTGGGAGGGCGGATCCTGGCACGCTCCGAGCCATGGGGTTTCATGCCCAGCGTGCCCTCGAGATATCGGGCCTCGCAACCAGAACGCCCGCGGGCCGCGGAGCTCCTGGAATGGGCGCTTCGTGGATGCTGCTTTTGGGCTTCATGGGAGCTGCAGGCTTGCTGTATTTTGCGTGGAAAGGCAAATCTTGATGGAGCGAAACATTCCATTGTTGATTCCTGTGATTGCTGCTGTTGGCCTGCCGCTTCTTGGTGCCGTTGGATATCACCAATACACAACTGGCAGAGAGGAATATGTTCAGCAACAGCTTGCGCAAGCCCAGGCGTCTGCATGGGAGCGTCGAGCAAGATCGATGGCAAGCATGGTCCAGCTCGAGGCATTCATGCAGCAGATCAAGCCAGCGATGATGGTTGCTATTCCGGTCATGCTGGCCGGGGCCATCTATCTTCACAAAATTCACAAAAAAGGACGATGATCGATGGCTGGATATGGAACCAAGGCATGGAGCAATTTTAAGCCTGGCATGTATTCAGTTTGGAATTGGAGCACGGGGCTTTATGACTATTATCAGGCTCCGATGCGCAGGAAATATGGCGATAAAATCGAGCCGCCGCCTGCACAGCTCAGCGGTGTGCTGGGCGAGGATCCTGATGTGTCAGGCCATATCTTACCTTTGGGAGCACGGAGGGTTGGCAGCGGCAGCCAGGCGATGGGAGAAATCGCATCTATGCCCAAAACCCCAGTTGGAATCGCTGCGCTGGCAGGGGCTGTCATAGCTGTGACTGCGCCAATAGCTCTTTTGTGGGGCGTCATAAAAGCATGGGAGCTTGGGAGGTCCTGATGAGGGGACATCGGAGAGGATTTCAAGGCAATAGCTCGCTCTCTGCTGCAGAGAAAACATTCAAAAGATTCCATCACAAGGAGCCGACGACCGGAGCCTTCCCCTTCCACTTGTCAAGCAATGCAAGCTTTTTGCTCCCTGCTTCCGTGAAATGGCCGCGCTACGTCAAGCCCGTTGGCCCTGCATTGCGGGTTTTGTACGAATCGGATAAGTGGAATCCTGCCGGCAAGACAGTTGAGTATTATCACGATCACGGGAAGGGCGTCATTTTTTATGAGCCCTCAAAAGCTCCTGCGCAAGAGTTTCCTCATCGGTTCCCAAAAGAGGTTTCTCTAATAGGCAAACATATAGGGCATGTAGCCGAATCCGAGGTTGGAGACATCCTTGAGGGAATAGTGACCGGAAACAATATCTTGGTTTCTTCGCCAGATGGCTGGGTTTCTGATACCAGGCCAAATAAAGTCTTTTTGGCTATCATCAATTTGGATGGCGGTGGCGTGGAAGGTCTCATCGCGGGGGGCAACCTTCGCATAACGTCTCATGGTATTGAAGGATGATGAGATAATTACGATTGTGCTTTTTGTATCTTGACATAATTGCTGTAGCTCGAGTAACCTTTCAATAACTTCGCTTCTGTCTGCCCAATGGCCCCATAGGGCGGCTGAAAGACGCACATCTCCTCCACTTGGGAAGGCAGGCGCTCAAGTGGCTCGAGGATTTGACTGGCGATCAGCTAGAAGAGCATCCGGGATACCGGCAAGAAATCCTGACAGAATTCGCTTAGTGAATCCTACTGGCCGAAAGGCTGGTCCGGCAGAGGAGCGACTCGAGGAGTTTTTGCGCGAGCATCCTCCCCGCCATTGGCGTCAAAAACGGAGCGATTCTTCGGAAAAAGCAGGTATCCGAAGAATGCCTCGGCGATCAAGTATAGGTCGATCCTCCTCTCAAAGAATGCCTATTCGGAAGAGGAAAGGCACTGCGCCTCGCACCTATCAAGGCGAGCCAGTGGCTCGCAAGCTCGAAAAAAAAAGTTATGAGGCATCCCCGATAGGGGCTTTCAAAGAGGCTGGGAAAAGCTCTCGACGCATCGCGGCGAGCAGCAGAGCCAGCAGAGCTTCTTTGCGTGCTCTGCGGAGTAATCCAAAGCGGCGTCGGCCCCAGTCCCGATCATCCGCAAGGACTTTTGAGACAATGGCACTCAGGAGAAATCGCAGCGCTTCAAAGCGCAAAAGAGCTCGCACCTACCCAGCCAGGTATTACCGCTGGAACAAAGGCAAAGCTCCTCATGCTGGGCTTCGCTGGAGAGGAAGTTACGAAAGAGGCGGAAAGAAGATTCCTGGCCAGTGGGTTTCGCTACCGGGAAGAAGGACAAAAGCGAGCGTCACGGGAACAAAAACCGTTAAAAGGAAAGCTCGGAAAGTCGCAAAGAAGACTCGTCGTGTAAGAAAGTATCCGGCAAGGTATTACCGCTGGAACAAAGGCAAAGCTCCTCATGCTGGGCTTCGCTGGAGAAAAAGTCACGAAAGAGGCGGAAAGAAGATTCCTGGCCAGTGGGTTTCGCTACCGGGAAGAAGGACAAAAGCGAGCGTCACGGGAACAAAAACCGTTAAAAAGAAAGCTCGGAAAGTCGCAAAGAGAGTGAGATCCGGGGTTTATTCAGCTCGAACTTTGAAGGCAAATCCATACAAGCAGAAAAAAATCCAAATAAAATCTTTCCAGCGTGCTCGAAAGGGAAATCGCGGCGGCAAAAGAGAGATTAAGGTCAAGTCGTATCCTCGGCGTCAGTGGGTTCCTTACCAGCTTTATGGTGACAAGGGTCCTTGGATTTCGATGTGGAAAGCTGCCCAGCTCTCGGCTCTTGGTGGCAAGAACCGCCCATGGCTTCGTAAGCGAACAGTGAAGCGCATCATGGATGGAAATTGGAATTCTCTTACCAAAGAGAACTTGATGCTTGCTCGCAAGCTCGCCAAGGAAGGCAAGCTCACTGATTATGCTCCAGGCGATCCTCGTATGAAGACCGCCCAGAAAGCCATCAGTGAGGAAGCCAAAGCTGAGGAAAAGGCTGCCAAAAAAGCTTGGTCAGATATGCCAGGATTTGGCAAAGAAGCTGCTGGAGCAGGTGCTTGGTCAGATATGCCAGGCTTTGGGAAAAATCCCTTCTCGCTAGCGCTCCTGCCGACGACTGAGCAGCTCAAGATTGCCGGCAAAAACACTGCCGTAGGCGCCGCTGGATTTGCCGGCGCAATCGCAATGGGCAAGGCCCTTTCCGGTGTTCAGGTGCTGCAGCAGTACCTTGGCAGCTACACGCCTGTGGTTGGCAATCTCATGGCTGGAGCTGCCATGTGGGCGGCAGCAACCGCTTCGGACAATGCGAAGCTGATGGCCATGCGTCCCCTGCTTTTGGTGGGGTCCGGGGTGGCTGCAGCAGTCAATCTTGCCTATCAGCTCGTGGCTGGCGGCAGGATTTCTGCTTCGAGGGCCTCTTGGGTGCTCCCAGCTTCGGGCTCCGTGGCTGCTGCACCGACAGAGACCGTGGCTCCTTCCATGGGTGCCATCGATGTCTATGAAGCGGCTCTTGATGGAGTCGGCGGTATCGAGGATGAGCTTGAGGCTGAGCTCGAGAGCATGGGCTACGGCATGGGCTACATGGGGAGCCTGGGATCCTATCAGGATGAGGGCATCTTCGATTCTGGCATGGGGCAGTACATCCCAAGCCCTATGGGGGCTGATGTCGAGGAGGCTGCTGCGGGCTTCGGGGCCTATGAGACGGTGCCTATGGGAGCCGATGTCGAGGAGGCTGCTGCGGGCTTCGGGGCCTATGAGACGGTGCCTATGGGAGCCGATGTCGAGGAGGCCGCCGCGGGCTTCGGGGCCTATGAGACGGTGCCTATGGGAGCCGATGTCGAAGAGGCCGCCGCGGGCCTGGGAGCGTATCTCGAAGTCCCTTTAGGGGCTGATGTCGAAGAGGCGGCGGCTGGCTTCGGCTCATATGAACGCATCCCCATGGGAGCTGAGGAAGCTCCTGGTGCGGCGCCGCTTGTTCCAGGAATGGAAAATGCTGTGCAGAGCCTTGTCAGAAAGCGCATCGCGTCTGGGCAACCGATGGATGATGCTTTTTATCAGAAGCTGGGTGCTGCGGCAGCGGGAGTTACCCGTAAGCATTTCCAACAAAGACAGCTTGCGGCACGTGGTCATAAGCTTCAGGTAGCGCCAAGAAAGCCTCCTGTGCTTCGGACTTCAGCGCCGATGTATACAAAACCAGTTTCCGATCCTTCTGTTGCTTCAGGAGAAGCAGAGAGAATTCCGGAAGACGCTGAGGGCGCTGTCGGGATTTTGAGGGGTGGAATCTTCTAGGTTTTTTTTCTGATGCTATCGAGTTGCGGGGATAGGGAGCGCGACCCGAAAAGCAGCTCCTCCAGGCTGCCTGCCCCGCAATTTGGAGATTCTGGAGGAAACTCGCCGTGGAGGCGGCTGTTGAGCATCGAAGGGGAAGCGCACCCCTGGCTCTTTTGAGCCGAATCACAGCAAGAGGAAAAGATGCCTGCACTCGTTGGCGTGATTGAGCGACTCCATCAACCCCTTTATGACACCATGGCGAGAGGCGTTGTTACGGCAACAACTCCCATCGGTCCGAATTCCCAAGCAATCGGGACTCAAACTCGATTGTTTTCGGGAGCCAATTTGGGCAACAAAGCCTGGACCAATATGAAGGTAAGTGGCCAACTCGTCGCGGATAGGACATTTAAAATCAAGGCGTTACGAGTTTGGACTCACTTCAGGGCTGGGCTGAACACGCTCGCATTGGCAGGGCCTCCGAACTATTTTGTACACCGACTTTACATGCAATGTCAATCTCAATTGTTCTGGACATTGAGTGTCGGTGACAAGCCTCAGTTCTCAGCGCCGACTGCGTATATCCCCATGGCTGCCGGCATTTATGGCGACGTAGGCGGTGATACCTCCCTCGTGCTGATAAATAACGGCGTGCCAGGAAACAGCGCTCTTCTTCGCTTGGCGCGTCCCATCAGCATTCCTCCCCGCCAGGGCATCGAGGTTTTGGCTGAGATCTTCCCGATGGGCACCACGGGAGACCATTCATTGGTAGCAGCTCTCAATGCCAATGACGACATCGCCAAACATATTTCCTACTTCCTCGATGGCTTGGGAACACGCGAGGTTCAGTGAGCTTAGGAAGTGAATTGAAGTGATGATTTCGGGAGCTCCCATCCTGCTTTGAGAGCGGGATGGGAGATTCCTTAACAGCACATACCTAACCGGCAGATCGAGATTCTGGCTCGGTTGGAGGCGGCAGCTACCTGAAGAAAGGCCGCACCTCGCGCCAGCGGGAGAAAAAGACCATGGGGCAGCAAATTCATCCAGCAATCGCCGCAGAGCTGAGGAAGCTTGATAGGAAATTCTCGAGCCTGAATTCTCAGATCACGAATCTCAACATGGCTCTTGATGCCGAGCGCAAGCAGCGGGAGCAGCTCGAAAAGAAGTCAGTGCATATCGATGATATGCCTGGGAAGCAACTTCCTTTCCATTATCAGATAAACATTGCCATGCCTGCAGGCTCTTCCTCACCGTCAAGCGGGACAGTCACAGTCAGCCGTGATGGCCCATTCATTGCGAGAAGGATGTATGCAAGCTGTATTGTCACAGATGCTCCTGTTCTCACGACAAACTCAGGAGCCGTCACGTGGGATTTCTCGCACTTCGAAAATAGGTTCATTCCGATTTCCTCACGTCCGGAGTATGCAAGATGGGGGTTTTCAAACATGTACGACTCTCCCACGGGCGTGAGGCGGTCGTATCAGCCGCCTGTGCTGGACTTTGAGTGGGAGTACAACGATGGCGGTAGCGAGCGAAATCGTCAGGATAAAGCCATCAGTGGCGATATTCTTGCCAGGTTCGATGAAGACGGATATTTCATGAATAACGAAATATTCGCCGCTGGAACGACAATCAGCTTTCGTATCAGCCCCTTGAGAGCTCCAGTCGTCACCGTTTACGACATTGACAACGATGATGAAGCATCGGGCAATGTGGCCTTGTTGTTCAAGGTGACTTTGGACGGATTCAAGGTTCTTCAACCTCTGGAGCTATAAAATGCGGCCGAAATTCCCTTATTTTGGCGACTTGAAAGTTGGCCCCGAGAGAGGTCCCAAAGGGGATTTTCTTGCCGACACGCCACATTCACGAGCTTTGCCTGTTTCTCCCCCTCTGAAGAAGGATGATCTGAGACCTGAGCCTATTCGTGGTGGCTCCAAGCCTGGAGAGCCTGTCAAGCCTGTTCGGCTGGTCAAGAATTTCTTTTCGCAAGTTGTTGATCAAGACAGGCTGACATTCACTGATTGGCTAGTGCAAGATAACTACGTTACAACATTGAATGTTGAGCAGGTTCTTCAGACATACAACGTCGGAGAAGCAAGATTTCTTTACCTTGACAACGTTGAGTTTTATGCAATTTCTCTGATAACTGGGACTCTGATTCCAGCAGGCCAGATCGAGGGTTTTGTAGAGCCAGTATTGAAGATTGGTGAAAGAATCCCTATGGACATAAGAGTCGAAAGGAGAAACATAAACAACACTGTAGGGAGTTATTTTCCTTTCCTCAATGACAGAGTTGGCCCAACAGAGGTCAATTGGAACTTGATAGCGAGATCTGGCGAATCTGTGAGGGTAAGCTATACCACAGTGGCTCTTCCGCCAGTGCCGATAAGCATCTTTGGAGCGAGATTGCGTGGTTGGCTGGGTGATGACATCATTATCAAAGAAATCTTGGAGCAGCAAAGATGATGCAATCTGTGGAGCAGCTACAAAGCCGAAATGCGACTTCCTCAGAGTTGTCGTCTGCCAAGCGATCCATGGCAAAGATACGGAAAGAGATAGCTGCCTTTCACGATCTTCGCCGGAAAAACAATGAAATTGCTGCGGGCTTGAGAGTTACGCCTCTGGGCATGGAGATGGCGAGATCAGTTATCAGAGAGAACAGGGATCTCAATCTTGAGCAGCAAGCCGTAAGCTCTTTACGGCAGTTTCTTTCAATCGTCCATGGAAGAGAGCCGAATGCACAAGAAATGAGGACGATTTCTCCTGTGATGGAAGAGCGCCTTTCCATGGGGGCTTGGCCGGCGGTTATCGCTGTGGGCTTGGCTACTGCTGGAATGTCAACTTATCAAATATTTTCGCATCTTAGGGATCAAGAAGAGCGGATATTCCTGCAAACAGCAAGCCCTATTGAACGGCTTATGTATTTAACTCAAAAGAACATTAAGGCTCTTGCGGTTCTTGGCACGATTGGAGCTGGTGGATATTTGTGGTATAAGCACACTGAAATAGATGCTATTGCGCACGGGGAAGAGCCGCCAGGAGTCGTTGAAGCTATTATGGGAAAAATGAGATCTCTTCTTGGAAAAGATGAAGCTGAAGAGGAAGAGGAAGAGCCAAAGAAAGAAAGCGGGCCAAAGAAAAATCCTGGAAAAATTGAAGCGGAGAAGCTTTACAAAATGATGAGCGACGAAGAAAAAGACCGCTTCAGGAAAATGCTAACAGAAGAAGAGGGCGACGGAGAAGAATACGAAGATGAAGAGATAGAAGAGATTGATTTCGATGAGCTGGATAATCTGCGTCGGCGGCAACGGAGCGCAAAGCAATAAATATTGAAAATGATCATGGTACACACGGGTAAGAGCGCATGGGCTTTCAGCTTGGCATTGATGTCGGAGGAGACTCTGCCTAAGTTGTGGGGCCGGCTCCAGCGCTCTTGCCCGTGTGTACCATGGCTCATTCAATTGCAATAAGCGCAAGCCGTTTGGAGCTATCATGGGCAAAAAAGGGCACATAGAGCAAAACGAAAACGGGAAGCTCCGATTTGTTCCGCCGCAAGGGAAGAATGGAAAATTTCTTCCGAAGTCCAAATGGACAAAGGAAGATAAGATTTTGTCTACAGAAGCAAAAGAAGCAAACAAGCAATATCGGCGACCTGTCAAAAGGATATCGCAAAAAGAACAACAATGGCGCGGTTCTGAAAATCCTATTCGCAGGACGGAGAAGGTAGACTATTTTTGGCCAAGAGACGAGAAAGGGCATTTTATTCCAAAAAGCGAAATGTCCGAAAACGAGCTTATGGATCTCGAGAAGGCCAAAGAGATGGGCCTTTTTGTCAAGCGAGCTAGGACACGAGAAAAGAGGAAGCGCTCCAAGCAGAAAAATCTTGAAAGCATGATGGGGCAGCCGGGGATGATGCCCTATGGTCAAATGTCAATGGGCGCTCCTGTGATGTTCCAGCAACCAATCTATTTCCCTCCTCCATTTTATCCGCCACCGTATCAGGGCATGTATCCGCCTTTTGCCGAGGCGACTGCTCCTCGAAAAAGAGAAGAGCCATCATTGAGGCTGCTTGCTGATTTTGTAAGGCCGCAATCAGAAGAGGGAATAATTGCGGTTGGCGAGGTTACAAAAGAGATACAGAAGAAAATTCCTGAGCTTGAAAGCGTTCCTATCGGAACCAAGATTGTTTCCGCGCCATTTTTGGCTAAAAAAGGCTCTTGGGCATCAGTCACTAAATTGTCAAGACCGAAGAAAAGGGCCTTGGCGCGATATCTTTCAAGCAGATACTCAGGGGTAAAAAGAAACCCATCAACGCTGGCGATAATCAACCCGAAGCGGGATTTGGGAGAGCGCTTCGTCGATACAGTTGATTATTTGAAAGAAAGGCCACTGCTTGCTGCCGCTGTGATAGCTGTTGCGTTTGTTTTGACCTTGAAGGGGATAAAAGGCTTTCACAACTATCTCTCTAAAAAGTATCGGGCTGTTGAGATTCGAGACAAAGCTCTCTATTTCCCAGGAGCTGATCCTTATGAGATGACGGCCATGGATGCGCAGTGGCTAGCGTCGGCATTGTGGGCATCGCTGAGCGCAGATCCGGCATTTTGGGCGTCGAATCAAGGAAAAAAGATCGGATCTGCTGCTTTATGGACGATTGTCAATCAGTACATGACATGCATTGACAAGCGGCAGCTCTATCCAAGCCTTTCGGAAATGATTGCTGGAGAGATTCCAATCTCCAGCTCTCATGGCATCGATTGGGAGCTGGCTCCTATGTCGATTAAAAAGCTTGTGAAGGATTTTGTCGTCGGATTCATCCCAAATTCTGTGGGGACGAGGACCCATTTTCGGGTCATGGGGTGGGGATACATGCCCCATGATTCTATGAGAATCGGCAAGATAGTGGCTTGGACCGAGCCTGGAGCTCAAATTAGGCCGGATGCGAGGGCATGATGCGCAGAAACCCTGTGGAATCACTGGCAATAATCAATCCTTCCAGAGGGATTAGCGGGCGTTTTGCCGAGGCTATCGATTATGTGATCGAGCATCCGGAGGTGGCGGTTGTCGGTGCTCTTGGCTCGGTAGCTGCCGGATTTTTGGCTTACAGGTTGTACCAAACGATGGGTTCGAGGGGGACCATGGTATGGAAGGGCCATGCTTACAGCTTCACTCCAGAAGACCGGTTGTGGATGGGTCGAATGGTCATCGGTGAGGTAGGAGAAACCGGCTGGGAAAGCTCGTCCAAAGACCAAGCGGCGGCTGCTGTTTTGTGGTCGGTAGCTACAAGGCATATGTCCAATCCAAGCTTCAGGCAAGCTGGGAGCTATAAGAGAACAATGAGAGCTTTCTCGCAACCCATCAATCCTATTTGGGAAAGCCATCAAGCTTGCTCAACAGAAGGGCGAGGTTGCTGTGGAAGCACATCGGGGATGTGCTCTCCTGCGAGAATCGCGAGAAGAAGAGCGATTAGAACGAAGTCATGGAGCGCTTTGCCTGAGCGTGTCAGATACTTGGTGGATCGCTTTGTGCGAGGACAACTTGAAAATCCTGTGCCTGGATACAATGACTTTGCCGGGGCATCTCATATCAGCAACTCGGCAGTGAGGTCTTCGAGGTTACCAGCAGTCACAATAGGCGGAAATACCTTTATCAGCCGCCCAGCTTACGAGCAAGGAACGCTGAGGATAACGTGAGGAAGAGCTTATGATATACCAATATAATTCCTGTTGTCCGTCTTGCAATTCGAGCAATTCAGCCATGGGATTATCTCCTGAAACAAATAGGATTATTGCTCAGCTTGGAATGGCTGCAATTTTCATGGGTATTATAGGTTTTTTCTATTGGGGATATGCAGAAAAGGGAACATCGAAAAGCCCATCAAGAAACCCTGATAAATGGCAGGACTGGAAAGAGATGTTCAACAGTCTTTTTGAGAAAAGATATGGTGGAATTCCTGCCGATTATGGATTGAGAATAGGATTGTACAGACCAGCTTTCGAAATGGGCCTTTCACCACGTGAGGCTTTACAAGCATTTAGCCGCGGAGCTGCCTCTATCATGCGCGCTGAAAGAGGCAAAAAAAAAACCCATCTAACTACTACGTGAAAGTTGGGGCTTCGCGCAAAGAAGGGCTGCCTGGATGGGTAAGAGGCCCATATTCGCTGAGCTCAGCAAAGAGCTACGCGAGGATAGGGTCACAGACCGGCAGGGATAGGAGAGTCCTGAGAGGCAAAGGTGGCCCAGTTATTCGGCTTTACAGCGGGGGGAAACGAAAATGGCCGGTCAGGGAATCACAATTGGAGCGCTTGCTCCCAACCGAGATTCCCAGGCGCCTCAACTAGGAGAGAGACATGATACGCAAAAGGTCAACAAGGCGCGTGTCACCGACGCGGCGCGCTCCAGCAAGGCGCAGCACAGCGCTTGCCAGGAATCCGAAATCGAATAGCAAGGTCCAAACACGCAAGGGCTATCCTTATGTGATTGTCGATGGCCGGGGGCAGAAGGTCAGCTCTCATCGGCTGAAGAAAACAGCCCTTGCGAAGCTGAAGGCTTACCGGGAGAAAAACCCACGCAAGACATTCAAGCTGAAATACGCAGCCGGCGCACGGGCAGGCGCAAAGCGCAAGGCCGCCAAGAAGCGCCCGGCAGCAAAGCGCATGGCCAACGGCGTTGTGACCAGGAAGGGCTATCCCTACGTCATTTTGGACGCTTCTGGAAAGAAGGTCGGCACTGCTTCGAAAACCAAGGCTGTTGCCAAAAAGAAGCTGGCTAATCTCAGCAAAAAGCATCCGGAAAAAAAGCTTCGCCTTGTGAAGGGGAAAGCAGAAAAGAAAGCTGCCGGCAAGAAGAAAGCTGCCGGCAAGAAGAAAGCTGCTGGAAAGAAGAGAGCCGCTGGAAAGACCGTCGATATCAGTCTTAAGCCTTGGTATCCCTACGTGATTCTCAATGGCAAAGGCACGATTCGGGGCGTTGCGCGAAAACCCGCTACAGCAAGAGCAAAGCTAAAGGATCTTCGTGCAAAACATCCCAAAGAGACCCTCACTTTGTATCGCGTGAAAAAACGCCCCAAAGCTGCCTAATCAACACCTAACCAAGTGGTGAGAGCCCATGTTCAATGCAAACAATACCGTGGATGCTCTATCGGGGCTTTCTGAGTCCCTGGGGCGTCTTGCCTTGTCTCCCATTCAGCGCTGGCGGGATGCCACGCCGATCCACAAGCTTTTGGCGCTTGGGGCTGCGGCAGGCTCAGCCTATTACTTCCATTCAAAAGGGGCCGACGAAAAGACGGTGGCTCTGACTGCGGTGGGGGCTGCTTATGGGGCTTCTCTTCTCCTCCATTATCCAAGCGTGATGGGGCCCCAGGGCCAGGCGCAGGCTGGGCCAGTGGTGGTGCCGCCACAGCAGCTTGAAAGCATGGCTGCGCATGCTACAGGAGCCTTGCGGCAAGCGCAGGCTCAATCAAGCGCTCAGCCAGGCCCAGGAGGCTTAGGGCCCTTGTCGCCCTCTCTTGGGAGCTTGGGCGAATGGGATGGCCTGGTGTGAGCCGTCGTCGTGCGAATCAACAGGCCCCTCGAGCTACTCTTTTTGAGTCGCTTCTCGATGAAGCGCTTGGCTCCGGAATTGGAGCCGTGCTTGAGGCTGGAAAGCGGATGGCGCCCAAATGCGCCATGTGCGGAGCTCCCACAGTGCTGATCTGCAAAGCTTGCAATCGTCCAGCATGCCAATCTCATGTCTTCGTGCAGGCCCAAGAGCTCTCTTGGCAGAATATTTCCGTGACTGCTGTGTGCGCCCAATGCATGTCGCAGAGCTTCCCATTTGTCAGGATACATCCTCCGCATCATCTCAAGGATTTGCTTGTTGAATGGCATCACCAGAAATTTCCCTGGGAAATTCTGGGAGTTCCTTGGAATGCTGATGAAGAGCTTGTCAACACACAGTACAAGGCGCTGGCTCTTAAGCTGCATCCGGACAAGGGCGGATCGACCGAGGCGATGAGTCATTTGAGCTCAGCACGTCAATGGATGATCGCTCACCAAGAAAGGAGGACCGCGTGTCGCTGATCAGACAGGTCATCGGCTTTCTTTTTGGAGCGGCGATGATAAGCCTTTTTTTTAAAAAGAGCTTGAGCCAAAACCCTGGCGATATTCTTATGGGCACGATCACAAGGAAAATCGGAGATCGAAAGCACGAGCTTCGGAAATCTGAAGGCATTCACGGCAATATCTATGAGTGGATAGAGATTTGACCGAACGCTCAAAAGATCGCTCGGCGATGGTAATCGTCAAGCACCAGATGTCTCAGACACGAGGGGCAATTTGGCGGGTGTGCGTATTCATCAATGGAGAGCGCCTTATCAGACCTGGATTTCACCAGCGTAAGGCGGCAATCAATTTGGCAGCAATGCATGTCCAGCAGATGTTGGTGAATGGCTGGAAGGTCGTTTGGAATGTTACCGACGAGCGCGGTCATGCTGTTGACCTGAATCTTGCCGCATTGGGAAGCAAAATGCAGCGAGGAGAGAACAGACGTCACTCCGAAAAGAAGAGACAAAGGCAAGCGATGATTGTGCTACCATCGAATAAAGAACAAGGCGATATTAAGAAGAAAAGCTAAGGAAAGTGAGGGTTTGATGTATAATAGGCCACTTAAGACGGTTTGGACACCGAGGCTGAGCCCGGTGATGCGCTCTCAAAAAATGCCATGGATTCGAAAGCCTCTTTCTACACCGATAACGGCAAAAATGGGCATGGGAAGCGACATTCCATTGCCTGTCAGCTCTGTAAGGCCCCGTAACAGGGCGCTATGGTCTGACCTTTACCGAATAGGAGCTGCCGGTGCTTTGAGTCGCGTCAAGCCATATGGGCCGAATGCATTTTCCGGAGTTGAAGGTAACGCATCCGGGAGAATAGATATGAGGCCATTTTTCTATGGAATGGCTGGAGCGATTGCTTTAATGGCTGCCAAGAATCTTCTGCAACGTTGACCTCGACAACTCATCTCGTTTTTGCTAGATAGAAAGCTCCAACTTTAACCGGAGCTAATTTATGAGCGGCAATCCAATTGCGGATCGTGCGATGATGAAGCACGATGGCGGCACACAAGAGATTACGAGCTCAGAAGTCCCAGGGCGAAAAGTCGAAATAAGAGAAGGAGTTGATAGACGAGGATTGATTCACCACCAAGCATTAACAACGCTGGATGAAGTCCCGGAGGAGCATGTTTATTTGTTGTATCGAGGACACAACAAAGAAGTCGTTATCGAAGCAGATCTGCTTGGAGTGCAAACCGTCACAAATAGCGACGGAAAGCTCCCGCCGGTCATTCACATCTATTGTCCCATATGCTCAAGTCAGGAAGATCCTCGTGCGCTCTCTATTACCAGTGGAAACAAGCAGTTCGAGATTGAGGATATACCACTGGATAAGGCTGGTATAGTCACCATGGCAGATGGCGAGACTCCACTTTTAAAAAAGAATGGGAAGCCTGTCATAATGGATAGAGTATTGACAATAAAAGAGAGTTTTTCCTGTACATATTGCGGATCGAAATTCAGAATAACAGACAACATAATTAGCGATGCTTGATTTTTTGCTCAACAGGGGGTGAAGATGACAATGCCATTTTCTGTGTGCATTCTTGCACGCAATGGACATAAGCAGGCAATCAAGCTTATTGATAGCTTGAAAAAAATTGAAGACATCGAGATTGAGATTTGCATAGGGAATCAATCCTCATACTCTCAGGATAAAGCTTGGTATGAAGCAACAGCGGATCAATGCTTTACAATAGATGACAGCGAGCTTTGGAGCTACGGATTTGGGGTATGCAAACAAAAAGTCATCGATGTTGCAACAAATCCATGGGTAATTGTTGCTGACATAGGAGAAGTTTGGCATGAGGATAAAAGAACCGGTGGAATTGCTCGCCAAGTAAGGGAAAGCTTGGACACTCCGGTTTTTTCGGTCCTTCGCTGCCAGCCTGAGCTTGTAAACTTCGCAAAAGCTCACAACAATCCAAGGATGGTTATAAATGATGAAAATGCAAGGATATTTGATAAGAGAGAAATGAAGCTTCTTGGTCTGATTCATGAGGAGCCTTACCACAAAACAACAGGAGCAAGCTGGGCTCAATATGCAAAAAGAAGTCAGCCTTTAGCATTCGTTGAGCATATTGGGTCAATTTCGGAAGATAGGAGTTATCTTGCTCGCAAAGAATTGCTTTATGATCATCTGATAGACAAAATAGTCAAAAGGCCCGAGCTTAGAGTCGGAACCAACTTCTATTGGTGGACTCAATATTATTATGAAGTGGTTAAGCCAAGGATGAAACCATTAACTTTTAAAGAATGGCAATCTCTTCCTGGTTAAATCAGAGGGTGAGGGTGTATAATGTGCAAGGAAATACCTTTGACTTTGTGGCACAGCCCGCTTGGAATGCGTGATAGCTTCGATTTCGCAACCCGAGGATACTTGAAGGCACTGAAATCTATAGGGGCTGAAGGAATAAGAATTCCTCCTTACAGCTCAATAATGCAATTAGACACAGAAAAAGATGCCGATCTTGAAAGCTTGCTCGACTTTATTAAGCCTCCTAAAGAGGCACAAATGCCCCCTCTTAAACGGGTTGAAGCGGGAGATATTCGGATCGGGGGTTCTTGGGTTGTGTACCCAAAAACAGACGAAAAGGGACAAGCGCGGCCTATCAATGTTCCGATTTGTGAGGGATCGGTTGACCTTGGAGCAAGACAGCAAAGATACAGCAATCCCAAGGTGGTTGTTCGGAATATCGTCATTCATCACGACCCATCAAGCATTGCAAGAACCCACATGAATCTGATACGTGGAGGAAAGCCTGACGGAGTGAGATATTTCGGAATAACCGTGTGGGAAACATCGATGATACCGGATGGAATAGCAAGGGTGCTTTCCGAGCTGGACGGTATCATTGTTCCTTCTGTGCATTCGCTTCGAGCATTGGAGGGCTCCGGTGTTGATACCAAGCTTGCCGTGGTTCCTCATACCTTCAGCGAGGAACAATGGCCAAAGCCTAGCAATGAAGAGCTTATGGTGCGAGAGCGGCCAAAATTCGTCTTTTATTTTGTTGGCTCTTGCATTGAAAGAAAGAATATCAAGGGTCTGATTCGCTGTTACTTGAAGGCTTTTCCAGCTCGAAGAGATGTGGTTTTGAGGATCAAGACTTCCGGTTATGAAGATGAGATTGAAGAAATATACAATCAAGCAGCAGAAGAGTCAAAGATCGCTGCGGTTGATCTTCCTGAAATAGCCATATTTACCAAGTCATGGCCGCAAGAAAAGATGAGGGCTTTTCATCTGGATGGAGACTGTTTTGTTTCGGCAACTCGAGGAGAAGGCTTCGGGCTTTGCGAAATGGAGGCTAAGCTGTGCTGCAGGCCGGTGATAACGACGGGATGGGGTGCCTGTGTCGAGGTCATGAGCGTCTTTGATCGATTGGTTGATTATGAAATGCAAAACGTTCATGGAATGTACAACATAGGATGCTACGAATCAGACCAGCTTTGGGCAAATCCCAAAGACCATGACCTAATTCTGAAAATGCGTCAAGCTTTCCAGGAAGGTCCCATAAGAGACTCTAATGGCTGGGATTATATGCATTCAAGATTCAATCGAAGCATTATCGGATTTCAACTGAAGAATGCCTTTGAAAGCTTCAAGATGTAATCATGCATGAATTTTGATGATTAATCGGAGCATCTTGAGCGCAAAGGAGGAGAGTCATGATCAAAACATTATTTGTAGGTCCTGTCTCGGGTTTTGCAAGCCCTAATGTTGTTTCAAAAGGAATCTTAAGAGCATTGATTCAAAATGGCATGTATGTGTCTGTGGCGGATACAACATGGGATGGAAGCTTTGACCATACGGAGCCGTTTTTTAAGCAGCATAACAACAGGATTAGATGGCTCAAAAGACATGAGATGAGCGATGTGATCCTGAGCGGAAATATTGCAGAAGATTACGGAAACACCTGCATTGTAATCAATCCGTCATTAGAGTTGTTTAAGATAAAAAGATCAGGAATCAAAATCGCCGGGATGCATGTCGGTGATGTTGATGTCATTCCTGAAAAATGGAAACAAGCCATGGGGCAGGAAGATGTTGTGCTCGTGCCTTCGAAGTGGTGTGAGCATATCGTTCAGAGCTCTGGCATCGAGACACCAACCATTGTGATCAATCATGGGGTAAGCGAGATCTTTCAGCCTGGAAGCCCGTTGGATGCTCCAAGCCATGATGATCAGCAAAGCCCCTTGGTGCTTTTGCATGCTTGTGCCGCAGTTTTCTACCCAGAGCGAAAAGCAACGCCGGCTGTCTTCGATGCCTTTGAGGAGCTCATCAAGGCCGGATTCAACGTCCGGATGAAGGTTGTCTTTGGGCTGAACACAAAAAGAATCCAGGAGCTTCTCGACAAGCGGTCGGAGCATGCAGAGGCTCGCATGGACCTGATATGGCATCAGGGGAACAGATCGCAGTACGAGATTGCAGAGCTGTATCGAGGCGTCCATGCCCTCCTTTCGCCAAGCAGAGCAGAGGGTTTCGGCATCATGCCCCTGGAGGCGAGAGCTTGTGGCATTCCGGTCATACAAACCTTCTGCACAGGGCATGCTGATCATTTCAAGAACGGCTCGGATCCGATGTCCCATGGCGTTGTTCCGGTGCCGCATGGGGGCTTCACCGAAGGGTGGTCACGCTACGGCAAGGCCCCCGCGGTTTCCGTGGAGGCCATTTTCGACGCCGTTGTGACCTGCATCGCCAACTACGATGAGCTTAGAGCAGACGCTCTGGCTCGCGCAGCGAAAGTATTGGATGAGTGGGCATGGCCCAATGTGACCAAGCCTTTGATACAGTGGATTGAAAGCACCAGCTGACCTGATATTTGATACAATCTAGTTGGAGGATTCTATCATGTTTGAAGGTCTGGAAACCACATTTCTGAGCATGCATGTGGTTATGCTGGCTGCTGGGGCCATGGTGCTCATGTGGGCTATGCGCAAAATATGGCATGGCATGGACGATATGTTGTGGGTAAGGCGTTTAAAGCCGCTGTATCCAATCGTGATTTGTCAAGGAGCGGTATGGCTGCCTGGGATACTGCCAGAAGCAACCATGGGGGAAAGGATTTTAGTGGCGTTATGGGCAGCTTTTTTATCTACTTTTTCTTATCAGTTATTCAGAAGAATAATCGGCAATTACGGAGTCAAGCTTCCCGCCAAGCTAGACAAGGTGAGCTATGGCCCACCTAAGCCTCCTTTAGAAGAAAAAGATTCCTCGTAGACATATCTTCAAATAAGTGTAAAGGTTTAAACAAAGACAACCGGGATAAACCTATGCTTTGGCACAGGAAGCTTTGGATTTGGTGGCGGCGATGGGGATGGGTTCCGATGGGGCTCATACTCGCCGTTTTAGGGTATGCTTTTGGTGGCTTTCTCGAGGGAATAAAAAACCCAAGAAGGCGTAATCCTTTGAGAAAGCTGGAAAACGCAATGCACAGAAACAACCAGAAGATCGATGCAGAGCTAGCCGAGGCTGAGGCAGACAAGAACGAAAAGATCCGAATGATAGAGAAAGAATATCAAGAAGCCATAATCAACCTAACGGATGACCAACAAAAGCGGAAAGAGCAATATAAGGATGACCCCAAGAAGCTGGCCCGTTGGCTGACCTCTCTTGCCAGATCGAAGGAGGATTTTCAGTGAGCAAGCTTTTGATATTATTTCCTATTGTCGTCATTTCGCATGCGTTGCATGTAGAAGCCCAAGAGCAGCAGGATACACAGCAGGCTCAACCAATAAGCAAGGGTAGCCGGGCACCTTTTGAGGGCATTCTGTTCCCAAGCGAGCTTGCAATAAAGCTTGGCTTTCGCATTGAGACCCTTGAGAAGCAACTCAAGCTCGAGGTAGCACGCGAGAAAAATTTATGCGAGGCAAATCTCGGCTTTGCAAGGAAGACAGCCAAGCTTGAGCTGTCTCGACGAGAATATGAGATTGAGAAGCTAGCGGAGCTTTCAGAAAGACAGCAGAAGCAACTCGATCAAGGTATTCCTTGGCACAAAACTTGGTCATTCGGGGTAATTGTTGGGTTCATTTCAAGCGCTGTTCTTGTTGTAGGGGCAGCTTTCATTATCAATTCTCTAAAAAGCGAAGATTAGCGAAGAATACCTATTGACAATGCCATGTCATTTGATATAGAAATACCATAACAAAAAGGAGATATAAGTTGAATTACTCAGCAAGAAAAGAAAACGAAGAGATTCTTGAGAGTTTTATTGGCGAAATGATAAATGTTCATTTTGGAAATGAAGAAAAATCCGCAATGAGCTTCAGGGGCGTTCTCGGCAGGATGGAAGGGCCATTTTGGGTTCTACGAACAGAGCGACAAATTCATCATGGGCCAAATAATCAAGTGCATGTTTTGCCCATGTCTGAGGTCATCTTCAAGGCTGAAGATGTTTGTGTGTTAAGCAGATTTCTTGAGACTGAAGAGATGGCCATAGAAGCTGCAAAAAAAGAGATGGCCAATAGGAATCTCATACAAACACCTTTCTCAGACAAAAGAAGTCGCATTCAATGAATTGATTTCTCCTTGCCAAGTTGACGGCAAATAAGGCAAAAAGGAACATGCCAAAATCCAGCGCAAAAAAACAGTACACTCCTGAAGAAATAAGAGCTTTGAGAAACAGGCTTAATAAAAGTCAGTACCAGCTTGCACAAGAGTTGAAGATAACTCAAACAACAGTTGCAAGGTGGGAGTCAGGAAGAAATAAGCCGTCTGCGATGGCTAAGGAAGCCCTTCGCAGGCTTGAGGTAAAAGCTGACTTTGAGGATATAAGAAGGCTTGAGATGGATATGGAAGATTTTGAAGAAGAAGAAGCCTTTGACCTTGATGGTATGGAAGACTTTGACATTGATGAAATAGAAGGTCTTTAGTGTCAAGAAACTACGAAAAAACAAAAACAAGATGGTTTGAGTCAATATACGACTCCCATATAGCATTTCTGCTGTTAACAAAAAACAAGACAACATTCATACAGCCCGACAAGATATTGAGGGCAGAGAGGCTGTTCAATTATTATGGGCTTCTTGATTATCCAGACTATATGATGCCAGTCGTGTTCAAGACAACTCAGGCCAAAGCCTGGGAATTAGAAAGCATTATCGCCAAGATAAGAACAATAGAAGTAGAAACGAAGCTCTTTTCTCAGCTTACAGAAGAAGATTTCAGGAGAGAAGGATTCCCTGATGAAGAGTCATACATTGACTGGTGGGATTGTCACTGGAAAATTCGCTGTCGTCAAATGGCTCAAACGGTAGTTTTCTATGATAGGTTGCATAATGCTGAGGCCAACATACTGCATTTTGAGATAGATGAAATCACCTCATACGGACAGAAAATCCTTGAAGCAATGAAAATGCAGCTTTTAAGATATGATTACGATTTCTACAGAGAGGTTATGAGCACACAGGATGAAATCAAGAATAAGATAGTTGAAGGCGCAGACAAGGTTGAATTTTTGATGAAACAAACAAAAAAAGGAATAAAAAATGGATGATGATATAAACGAAGTCATCGAAAAAACCACAACAAGCATGGCGCTAGCATCATTGGCTTACGACGCCACAAGAGCCAAGTTGTTCTCTAGTGGTATTGCGCTTTTTTGCTCTTCCTTGTGTCAGTTTGCATTCGCTTCAATATCTGGTGTGATGTTGGCTGTTATAAGAAATGGATTTTACGATGCAGCGCATTTGACGGCGACTCTTGCGGCTTTTTTGGGAGTTGTGATTCTTTCATTCACAACTTGGAACGTCGCAAGAATAAGGATGAGATATTTGAAAGCTGAGAAAGAGATTCTGTCATGCATTTCTTGTCATGCGGAATTGATATCGAAAGCTTTCCCATTCAAAACGACAACCATTAGCTCTTGCTCAACGGATCTTATGGAGATAAGAAAAAATCTCACCGAAATAGAAGAGAGAAGAAATGGAATATTCTTCAATATGATAATGAGCAGAGAATATTGACTCGAAAAATAAATCCCATCCTGATAGAATTTTCTTATGAGAAAGAGAAGCAAAGACCTTTTGGTGGGAGCCTCTGCGACTGCAGCGGCAGCCATTTCCTTTGTGTTGGCTGCCAAAAGCGTGCTTGCTATAGGCAGGCAACGCCGAAATCCTGGGCCAGGGAGAACCGCCGTTTTAGGCGATTCTTTTACTGCAGCGCCTCGTGGATTCGTTTCATACCTCAATCAGGCCCTTCCTGGAAGGTCGTTTGTGCCATTCGGGATTATCGGCCAGGGATCCACGGGAATCAAGAATCGCTTGCAGCCCCAGGCAATAGGCCGTGGGTTTGATGAGATCATCATTGAAGCCGGAATCAATGACATCCGGAGGCATGATGCTGTTCTGCACATTACGAGGAATCTTGCTGAAATGGTGGCTACAGCCAAACGGGCAGGCTTGAAAGTGGTGCTCCTTACCTTGCCACCCTGGCATCAGGCAGCAACGAAGATTGCTCGAGCAAATCGGATCATTCTTGCCAATGGCAAACGATGGGGGGCTGATGTTGTCGTGGACATTCACAAGCCCCTTTCGACGCCACAAGGCCACCTGAAGCAAGATTTGGTCGGAGATAGAGTCGGATTGCATCCAAATCGAGCCGGTCATGAGCTTTTAGGCTCAACAATCGTAAATTTTGGCTATCGCTGAAAAGATTTCTTGATCCCGCCGATTTTTTCAACTAAAAATCATTCATTCTTTCAATTCAGGAGTAAAAATGCCCAAAATCGACAAAAAAGCTTTGGAGTCGTCCACGCCTAAGACCCTCGTCAAGAAAATCGCTTCTTGGGAGCAAAAAAGCCAAGAAGCTGAGAGAAACTTGGCGTTGTTGCGCAATCGTTTGAGCCAAATTCAAACGTCGTGCAGCCACGCAAAGCTCTCAATGAACAAGAAAACGGGCATTATCTCTTGCTTGCGTTGCTGCAAGCAGATGCAAGCCCGTGATGGCAGCATAGATTGATCGGAGGCGAGATGCGCAAGAGCCTATATTTCCTTGGGCGTTTCAACACCGTCTGCGGTGTATCTACTTACACGGAGCAGCTCGCCGAGGGTTTTTTGAGCAACGGATGGACCGTTGAAGCCTTCGCTTCTGATCACTCGAAGATATACAAGCTACCAAGCCGAGCTCCGATCAAAAACGTTCCGTGCTTTAGCCTATGGTCGGAAGATGGCTCTCTGTGCCTGGTTACAGAGGAGATTAAGAGACGCCCTCCCGGAGCTCTTCACATCCAGCACGAGCACGGGATTTTCAGGAACATTGATGCATTGATAAAGCTTCAGGAAGATGTTCGAAGATTTGCCCCTTCGGTCAAGATCATCGCTACTCTACACACCCTTACAGATTCATTGAGCACGAAAATGGCTGAGTTTCTTTCAAATTTGGATGGCATAATCATCCATACAGAAAGAGGAAAAGCCGCGTTAAGCAGAATGCTGTCTTTTAGAGATCCTATTCCAATCAGAATGATACCACATGGAATGCTCAAGCCAGTAATAAAGCTGGAAAAGCAATTTGCAAGGCACTTGTTGGGACTTCCGGAAAATGAAAATCACATTGTAGCGCTTTCACTGGGATTCATCCATTCATCTAAACAACACATGGTTATGCTTCAGGTTCTAGGAGAGCTAATCAAGACTGGGAAGATCTCAGCTTCTCAAATAACTTTGCTCATAGCAGGCTTGCCTCAGCCAGCAAATTCAGGAGGAATGGCTTTGGTAAACCGTCTTGAAAGTTACGCAAAAGAGATAGGGATTTCAAAAAGCCTAAGTATCCATCCAATCTTTGTCTCGGACAAGAGTCTTAATACTTTCTATTCTGCTGCAGATTTTTGTTTGCATTGCAGAAAAGGTGGAGGATATAGCAGCTCAGGAAGCATTCGAATGGACTTGTCACATAAGATGCCAGTTCTTACAAGCAGGTCCGGCATAACTTCAGATCTTCCCAATGATGTCGTATGTTTCTATGACAGCGATATGGATATGATGCCTCATCTGGAGATGATAATTAATGATGCTCAAAAACGCTATGAGCTTTCTCAAAATGCACGAGACTATGCTAACCAGCACACCTGGGACAATACAGCAAAAAAGCACATAAGCTTTTATGAAACAATTGATTTGACATCCAGGGGGAGCTGATGAAAGTTCTTTTTGTAAGCAGAAGCGGGGTACAATGCGGCGTTGCAACATATACTGACCAGATCATCAATGCTTTGGCAAAGCTTGGAATTGAAATTGAATGTGCTGTAGACAATACCGTCACCCAAAAAGCTGTTTCAACCATGATCTCAGGAATTCCTATTCACAGATGCTGGAGGGGAAGTGACCATTCGTATGGCCAGCTTATTGATTTGATAATGAAGAAAAGGCCAAACATTGTTCATGTACAGCACGAATTTGGTATTTTCCCAAGTGACAAAGGAGTTAGCCAGTTATTTCAGGCAGTATCCAATTGTGGCCTGAATCTTGTTGTGACGTGCCACACTGTTGTTGCTCCAGCACACCATCTTGGTTGGTTTTTTCTCGATCCATGCTCTCGCGCCTCCATGGTAATAGCTCATAGCGAAGGAGCAAAAAATGCCCTCCTAAAATGGAAGCTTGAGCCAAAACGCGTCAAGGTCATCCCGCATGGAACATCAGAATCGTGCTCAAAAATCAATAAGCTCGAGGCCAGAAGACATCTCTTTCTTCCAGAAGAAAAAGATGTAACCATGGCGCTCTCGTTGGGATTCATCACTCAGGGGAAAATGCAGCATGAAGCTATTCACGCAATTGCCGAGCTTGCAAAAGAGGGTGTTCTTGACACAAAGAAATTCATTTATCTGATTGTTGGATCTCCTGGCCAACAAACAAAAGAAAATCGAGAATATTGCAGAGAGCTTCATGATCTTGTGCATCAATATAGAGCATGGAATTACATCAGAATATATCCTTCCTTTGTTGAGGATTCTGATTTGCCACTGTGGTATGGAGCTGCAGATTTTGTGATTACTGGATCTCACCCAACGGCCTTTTCAATTTCAGGAAGATCGCACCAGGAAATGGCGTTTGCGATGCCTTCTGTTTCGGCTAATGCGGAGCTTCTTTCTGACCTGACGCCTTATAGGTCTTTGAAATATGACACTCGTGCAGAGCTTCGTTGGAACATTATGCAGATGATCCACGACAAATCGTTGCGCAGTGCTCTTTCAGAAAGAAGTCTTGAGTTTGCTGGTGAAACTTCATGGGCAAAGGTTGCAAAAATGCATATTGCAGCCTATAAAGAAGCAATCAATCTTCGTAAAAAAGATTAGCTGGAGGAACCCTCATGGATATCGTCATTTGCGGAAGCTATGGTCACGGAAATCTTGGCTCTGAAGCTATGGCAAGAGCCCTTGCATTGTATCTTGAAGGACCTCTTCCAAGCAAGGTCAATCTGACTTTTGTTTCGGATGTCACAGAGGAGGATGCATCAAGAATATCAAAGGAATCAAAGTTTTACCAATCTCACAAGTTGGCTTCGCTCTCTTCTTTTGATGTCGGCAATGCGTCGGCTTTAATCATCGGAGGAGGGAATCTTCCGGCAAATTTCGGATTGAAGCTTGCCGAGAATGCCAAGCGCTCTTTGATATGCAAAATTGTTGCGCGAATTGGTTGCTCTAACAAGGAGGATTATCTCCAAAATCTTGACGATCCAGAGATCGCTCAAAAGACTTCTTTGTTGTTTGACCACATCTCTGTAAGAGATCACATTAGCCATCATTTGATGAAGACCGTGAACATTCCTTGCCATCTTGGATCTGACTTGGCTATTGATAGTCAAACACTTTTCCCATGCGATGGCCCGAACGGAAAATCTCCCTACGCCGTTCTTTGCGTAAAAAATCCTACAACAGTCAAGGATGCTGAAAAGAGCATGCGTATTGCGAGATTGTCATACAATAAGCTGGAGAAAGCTTTTGGTAAAGTATTTATCATTCCATTTGATCCTATGGATGAGATTTTTGCAAGGGGAGTCTTCAAGAACGACGAAGTTCTTACAAAGGGATATCTTGATCCAGAATTCGCTGCAAGAATCATAGGTCAATCCCAATATGTTGTCAGCGTCGGAAGGATCCATCCATTATGCTTTGCAGTGGGTTATGCACGGCCTTGCTTCGGAATTTCTTACCCGCCTTCTGTTGGCTATGATGCTATTTCTTCTTTCTTGTCTTCTGCAGGCATGCCGCAAAATGCGCTCGACTTTTCTCTCGCGGAAGGCTCCATTGACGAAAGGCTTTCTTATGCCCTTGAGCACAACAATGACGACACCAAGATTGTTGAAATCCAAAGTGGCGTCCTGAAAGGGCGTAACCTCGAAGCTCTCATTCCCATCTGGGAAGCCTTTGGAATAGAGCATGGAGTGGGCCTTGAGCGAGGGCTCGGGCCTGGCCAGGCAAAGCCTGATGTGTACGATAACTCTTACTATTTTGGCTCGAGAATCTACAGAGAGCAAGGCAGGCTGAAGGTGTACTATCCCTCTTGGGGATATTGGCAAGGATGGGAAATCATTGCCCGCTTGCTCAAGGATACTCTCAATCCGAAGACGCTTCTGGACGTGGGATGCAGTCGCGGCTGGCTCGTCAGGGCCATGCGTCAACGTGATTGCGCTGCAATTGGCATCGATGGCTCTGCCGCGGCCATAAGCCGCCCGGCTCCTGGGATGAAGGACTTCATCTCTGTGACTGACCTCAAAGATGCCAATGGCCCCTATGAAGTCGTGACAGCGTTCGACGTTCTTGAGCACATCTACGAAGAGGATATTCCTGATTTCATCAAGCTGCTGAAAAGCAAGGCAGCCAAGCATCTCGTTCTGAATATCTGCGTCAAGGGCGAGAATGCGCCTGATACGACGATTGAGCGCGGCAAGCCCATACCCTCAAACCTGGAATGGATGGCCGTCAGCGGCCATGTGACGCTCAGGGACGAGTATTGGTGGCGAGCAATGTTGGCGGACGATGAATGGCATTTTGACCAGTCGGTTGTCAACAAGTGGTTTGCGGATGAAGAATTTCAGATTCCAGCCTGGACCAGACGTCACTTTGCCATCCTGACAAAAAGAGGTTGATCAATGTCAAAGCCATTTTTCAGCTTGATTGTCCCTACGTGCCGCGATGCTTACCCAATGCCTTTGCATGAGAACAAGCACATATTCCAACTGATTGTTGAAAATCTGGTGGCCCAGACATTCAAGAGCTTTGAGCTCATCGTCGTAGACCTGCTGTGGGATCACCGTCATCAATGGTTTCAGGAAAACTACCCTGACCTCCCTTTCCCAGTGCTTCACATTCCAGACAAATCAAGCGTTTTCAAGGATCTTGGGCTGCAAAGGATCTGCTCATCGAGAAACACAGGTCTCATCTTTGCCCGTGGGGCCTGCACCATCTATTCAGATGATTGCCAGCATTGGAGCCCCGATGCTCTTGAGCACCTCCACAAGTGGGGCAAAAAAGGATTCGGCGCCACCGTGCGCTTGTGGCGCGACGTCGGCGAGGGCCCTTACGAGGTAGACTCCAGATGGGCCGCTCACAATATCGCCGGAACAAACCGAACCGCCTTCATTCCTGCATCTAATCTCGGATACTTCGGCGGCTCTCTATCGATGGCCCCCACACAAAAATTCGTCGAGATCAATGGCTGGGATGAAATGTTCGATGGCTCGGCTCAGCTCGAAGACACCGACATGTCAAAGCGTCTGGGTGCTGCCGGGCTGAAAATGGCGCTGGAAGGCCATCCTCGATGCATTGAATATGAGCACAAAGCTTGCAGCTCCCTTTCACGAGCCATAAGGAACGTCTCTTCGAAATGCAATGGTGCTTGGGGTTTTAGGTTTTGGAACAATATGCCCCAAAGAATAGAAGCAAACCGACGAGTAATGACTGATGAAGAGGTTAAGGGATTCATAGAAGGTCAATGTGTCATGCTGAAGCAAGTTGACGGTCAAGACAAATGTGGAGTAAGCAATCATCCATGTCTTGACCGATTTGCAAATAAAGAAATGATCCGTATGTATCAAGACATGCGACTTATCCTACCTTTGGGCATGTTAAGAGAGAATGCCACCTGGGAGAATGCTCATCATTTCCTTGGCCCTTTATGATACGATGAGATCAAGTAATTTGAAGGCCGTTTATGATGCGAGAAGGATTCACGACAGTAGTTCTCTATCATCCATCAAGACCTCTCAACTGCCTGATAAGAGTGCTTAAATCTCTAAACCAAGCCACAAAGCTCTATCACAAGGTTGAGCTTGTGGTTCAAGGCAATCCTAAGCTGAGATTGAATCTTCCAAGAAGCTCATCATTCAATTTCGATCTTGATGTCATTCGCAAGGCAAAAAACACAGGCGTTGCCTTTCCACTGCATGAAAGCATTCTCAGGCTTGAAACAACGTGCTGGGCAAAGGTTGACGACGACATTTTCTTACATCCAGAAAGCTGGGATTTGCTTCTGGAGTGTATAAGAGAGCCAGACACTGGATACAACGCGATGGCTGCATTCATAAGCCCAGGCAAGATGTCTCCACGTCTTTTTAAGCAGCAGGGAAACAAGCTTTTGCTTTTTGATGGCTCATACAAAAACCTCGAAAGAGCAGGCCGTAAGTGGAGCATCTGCGACTACACAGGTCTTGGAGCCACGATTGTGCTTAAAGAAGCCTTCGATGCCGGCATTTGTATCGATGGCGGTTACTTCGTAGCAGGCGAAAACCTCGATTTTTGCTACCAGCTCAGCCTCAAGGGAATGAAAATGATCCACATGTTCGAGCCACGATGCAGACACGAGCAAAAAGGCTGCCAATCCCCGTCTTATGCCGCCATCAGGTGGAATCGCAACGTGATTGCCGACTCAGCCTTGAGATTCAAAGCCAAGTGGGGCCTCATCAATCCCCAGCTCTGGGAAGCTGGAGGGCTCAAATGAGCAGTTGCGCCCAAAGCCAAGAGCATGCTTTTGAAAACCAGCTTAAAAAAGCAATGGCTGTAGATGGATTGACAAGATTATCAGAAAAGGTTTCCTGCAAGCAAGCTGCTGATTCAGGATGGATCGTAACGTTGCGCCATCCTTGGGTGGGGCTTATGAAGCTCAAGGTCAGCGTTCCTCAACATGTCAATCCGCTTTCGGCAGAAGCTTTCCAAAAGCTTTATGACAATATCTTCCATCACATTCTTACCAATGTTTAAGCCTACGGCTCATTATTGGCACCTTGAGCAGAAGACATATGAAATGAAGATGAATCTGTCATAAAAATCAGCCATCAATCTTCTCCATTGACTTCTTCATTGACTTAAGAGAAAAATTATCATGTAGATGAAAAATGCACAAGTAATTGGAATCATCGGATACAACTTTTGTGGCTCCACATTCCTTTCCAGGCTTCTGTGCGCCATCCCTGGGGTCAAGGCGGGAGGAGAGCTTCATTGGATATTCCCACCTTTTGGAGCCTATGAAACAAAAACCGTTGCCGGGTGGTCTGTGAGGCGTGCCTGCGTGACCCATGGGAGGTTTTGCAAAGCCTTCACTCCGGAATTCATAGGCCGAGGCATCGCGAAAGAGCTCTTCTATGATGAGGTAGCCAGACAGCTCAATGCCAGGGTGCTGGTGAGCTCAGACAAGCTGCCTCAGCACTACAAGAAATTCTGCAAGCCAAATACTATGGATGGCATTGTCCTCTTCAAAAGCCCCCGCGCTGCCGTTTGGAGCGATTTCAAAAACGAAAGAAGATCTATTGTTGATTCGTTGAAACGATGGACAAGCTTATATAAAAACATAATCGAATGGGCGCCCACATTCTCAAAAAGGATTATCTTTCTTTCTTATCATGATATTGCCCAAAATCCACTTTGGGCTCTTGAGATAATAAACCAGTCTTTTGCTCTTGCTGAAGAGGCTCCAAAGTCAATAGACTTCGACGAAATACCATACTGCTTCATTGGAGGAAACCCAGGAGGCCACCAAAAAAAAGGCATAGTCGCTTCTGACGAAGGAGGGGGCTGGACCAAGCGATCTGAAAAAGATTTTGGTGAGAGATCAAAGCTGATAATCGATAGCGACTTGGAAGCAAAATCAACATATGATACTCTCATGCAAAGGGCAACAAGGCTGTGAAAGAAATAAGTATAATCATACCCTTATCCACCAGGCTTCGCGTAAGGCATGCTGACAACTGCTTGAATTCAATAAAAAGCCAACTCCTCCCTCCAGGGTATTCTCTTGAGATTATCATTTCATTTACCTATCTAAGCTCACAAACTGAAGGTGGGGTAAATCGGAACCAATCTGAAATTGAGGCCCTTGCCAAAAAATACGGGGCCACACTGTTTGTTAAGAGAGATTGTTCTCCGGAATATTCCCTCGCTTTTGCAAGAAATGTTGGCGGCATGAGAAGCAAAGGAGCAATACTGGGATTCGTTGATTGTGACCTGGTTTTGCATCCACAAACTTTGAAATATGCCATTCAATATATGAGCCACGTAAGCGCAGTCGCCGTGCATTGTTTCAGGATGAAAGAGGGTCCGGAAAACCCCATCTATCGAGACTTGAAGAATTTCGATAATCATCTTGTGCTTGGAAAACGGGATGATGCTGGGAAAGGCGGATGTTTCTTCATCGATAGGTCACTGTTTCTCAGGATGCACGGATACGATGAGCGATTTTACGGGTGGGGCTACGAAGACGTCGATATGCTCAACCGTCTATCCAGCAGGCAAATCATGGTCGGATACCTGCTTTCTGAAGGCATCTATGCCATGCATCAATACCATGAGCCCAACACGTGGAGCTCTGACGAAAGAGCCGAGAAAAATCGTCTCATGGTCTACAGCTCCAGTGATTTCGTTAGAAATCCCAAGGGCTTTGCTGGTCTCTCCCTTGACATGTGCGAAAAAATTGGCTGACCATGTCTTAGCGGGAGGCTTCCTTGGACAAAGAAAAAGAGCTGGCATTGCTCATCGCCAAAATAGGATTGGCTGGCATCGTCTTGGCATATCCGATTGCCAAAGCTCTGAACGAAGAGCAAGCAGATTTGGCCAAGCTTTTCATTAAGATCGGAGGGTGGAGCACCCTTGCCAGCATTCCGGTCGGCATCTGGGCAATTGAAAGGTGGCCCGACAAGACCATCTATGCCGCCGCAATCCTCACCGCAATGGGTTTAGGAATCAAGGAATATATGCTCCGTGCTGCAAAGAGCCAAATCGAAGGCGACATCTCATCGAATCATCTCTATGAGCAGCTTCCTGCTCCCGCCCGCTGATTTCCAATCTCCTTGATTATTTAACAGAAATTGTGTTACTTTAGAGGCGCCGGTCCCTTTAGATAGCAAAATTCCAACATTTGCGAGGACATCCATGCCTTTCGCCAAGGGACCGAAGCAAGCCGCGCTTTCTTTCAGCTCTTTGTCATTGCTTCCCAAGAACAAGCAATCAAAGCAATCACCCGATCCTTCTGACTTTATCAAGATTATTCCCAAAAAACTCTCGAAAGCTCAGGCAGCCTCCAAGAAGCTTGCCGTCTCAACAGCCAAGAAAGTAGTGGCACAGCAAGCTCGCAAGGCTCCTGTCTCAAAAGCGACTCCAAAAGTCTCGGGCAAGGACATTATCAAGGCGCATATCCTGTCACAAATGAAGGCCAGCAAGAAACCTCTGACCCAAAAGGCTGCTGCTGCGATGGCGCTTCGTAAGCGGCAAGCTCTCGCCCTGCAGGCAAAGAAGCAGCAACAACAAGCGCTCACCGCAAAGAAACCTCTGACCCAAAAGGCTGCTGCTGCGATGGCGCTTCGTAAGCGGCAAGCTCTCGCCTTGCAGGCAAAGAAGCAACAGCAACAAGCGCTCACCGCAAAGAAAGCTGTTGCTGCTGCGATGGCGCTTCGTAAGCGGCAAGCTCTCGCCTTGCAGGCAAAGAAGCAACAGCAACAAGCGCTCACCGCAAAGAAAGCTGTTGTTGCTGCGCAAAAGGCTGCTGCCAAGAGCAGAAGTCTTCCTATGAAGAAATGGTCTCCTATTGTGA
>Ga0180438_10001090_pt1 | contig 49422 bp, 39 predicted proteins | sample SS_ome_12_FD_132455 | JGI IMG/M metagenome (GOLD analysis project Ga0180438, IMG submission 132455) | Hypersaline lake sediment archaeal communities from the Salton Sea, California, USA - SS_3_D_2 metaG | ecosystem: Environmental > Aquatic > Non-marine Saline and Alkaline > Hypersaline >...
CCCAGGATGACGTTGCGGGCATTGAAGGCCACAAATTCCGGCGCCTCCGCCTTTTCTCCGCTGCGGTCCAGAGCCAAGGCTCCGATAACATTCCTGCCGGCACCGGAGCCCCGGGTGAGGAGGAGGATCACCTCATGCCGGTCGAACACCCGGATTTTTCTTCGCCGCACCGCCTGCGCCAGGGCCTGAAACATCAGCTGCGAGGTGAGCGGCCCCGCCGATGTCGCCCGCTGCCGGGGATCGTGATCGGTTTTGTAGCCCACGTAGGCGCCGAAGCGGTCGAAAGGGAAGGGGACACCCATCGAGACGAGATGAAAAAACGCCCGAGCCGAATTCTGCGCTTCGCACAGGGCGATGTCTCCGTGCATGCATCCCCCACGGAACAGGTCCTCGGCCATCTCCCGCACCGAATCGGGCATATCCCCGGCCAGGGAGAGTTTATAGTAGGTCTGTTTGTCCGAGCCGGTGTTGTTGGATGTCCCGCCTCCCCAGAGCTCGGTCGCCACCGCCAGGTCGGACTGTCCCTGGTCATAGAGATGCACCGCCGCATTCAAGGCGGCCGCACCGCTGCCCACGATGAGGGTGTTCAGGGAAAAACAGGTCATTCTTCGGCCTTCGATATCCATTTCGCTCGTTCGCATGGTTCACACCTCTCTGCACCGGCCGTCACATAACCCCAAGGGGCATGCAACCGGTCGCTCAGGCCGTCGGCCCGGAACGTGCGGCCGGTTGGGAATGCTCATCGCGGCCATCACGCGGGCGCCGACTCCAGCCTCTGATAGCTCTCGGCATAGATTTCAGAATCTCGGACCACGCATCCGGTGTTCCACCCCCGGCGCAGCAGTTCGCTGCACTTGGAGCAGGTGATACACACCCTTTTGGGATCCAGGGTTCCCCTCTCCATCAGGTCACGGGGCGCCTCCGGATAAGCAAAAGCACTGCGCCCGAGCCCGATCAAAGACGCCTCGCCCCGCTCGAGCACGGCCGCGGCCACATAGGGAAAATATTGACGCAGCCAGGAATATCCGGTTCCCACCACCGGAATCGACGGGAAATTCCTCTGCAGCTCCGCTGTGATGGACAGCAAGCGCTGGACTCCCTCCAGCGGGTGTTCGTCGGGCAGGGCCCCACCCGCCGCCGGCCGGTCATAGGGTCTACCCACATGCGGCTTCACATGCGGATTCCCGGCGCTGAAACTGAGCAATCGACACCCCAGGGAGAGCAGTTTACGGGACAGGGTTTTGACCTCGGTCAGGTCGATGGCCGGAGGAGGATGCCGGTTGAATCCGAATCCGAAAGGATACGGAACCCCGTCGAAGGCGCTCAGGCGGGCGGTGAGCAAAAGCTCCGGCTCCTCGGCTTGGATGCGGGAGATCACCTCGATCAAGAAGCGCGTGCGGTTCTCCAATTCGCACCCATATCGGCTGTGCGGACGGCTGTATCCGGCGAGCAGTTCGTTGAGCAGGTACCCGTGACAGCTCTTGATGTCTACGGCATTGAAGCCCGCCTGCCGGGCCAGGCGGGCCGCGTTTTGAAAATCGGCCTGCAGCCGATCGAGCTCCTGATCGCTGAGCACATGCAAGCCGGTCCTCTTCTGGTCCAGATAGGGGCTGCGGCAGGCCACCTGGGGGCGGGGCCGCCCCTGGGGACGGCTGTAACGGCCGGCATGGGTGAGTTGGAGCACGCACAGGATGTCATGTTTATCTCCCCAGCTCTTCCGCGCTGCCTGCCTCGTCTCATCGACCAGAAGGCGGAACGCCGGGGCGTTGTCGGGAGTGATCATGAGCTGATGCGGATTGGAACGGCCGACCGGCACTACAGCCGCGGCCTCGAACCAGATCAACCCATGGCCCCCCCCGGCATAGCGGCGGTAGCGGCGCAGGGTCATCTCCGAGGGCGCGCCGTCGGGTGTCGCATCGGCGCCCTCCATAGGATGAACCGCCAGCCGATTGGAGACGGTGTTGTCGCCGATTCGGGCGGGATTGAACAGGGGGGATAGATCTTCTTGCATGGGAATCTCGAGGCCCATTTCTCGTACGGCCTGAATGAGTTCATCGAGCGAGCCGAAGCCGAAGGGCTGGTGCGGGGCCATGACCGCTTTATTGTATCGGAAAGGCGCTCATAACGAAATAAAAAATCGGCCCCGATGACCTGAACCTGGCGTTGAATTCTTCTTGGGTATGTAAGACAATAGGAGCCGAGGCAAGCAAGACCATGACCGACAGGCTGAGAATCTCGGTCTCCGGCGTCAGGGGTACGGTTCCCGAGGCCCTGGATGTGGACGTCGCCTCGCGTTTCGCCTCGGCGTTCGCCTCCTACCTGGAATCGGGCCCCATCGCCGTATGCCGCGACACCCGCATCTCCAGCGAGATGTTGGGCATGGCCGTGATGGCATCCCTCATGGCGGCGGGGCTGGACGGCATAAACTTGGGTCAGATTCCGGTCCCGTTTCTGCAGTTCTATCTGGGACGCAACGGCTGCACCGGCGGCATCGCTGTCTCGGCCGGGCACAATCCGCTGCCCTGGAATGCCTTGGTGCTGCTGAGCGAGGCAGGGTACTATCTGGAGTCCACCGAAGGTCCGGAGGTGTTCAATATTTATGAAGCGGGCAGTTTCAAAAAGGCGTCCTGGAAGGAGCTGGGAAAGGTGCAGCCTCGGTCGTTTCCCCTGGAGCAATACCTCGATGCCCTGGCCGGGCTGATCAATCGGCCCCGCCTGCAGGAGGCCGGATTCAAGCTGGTAGCCGATCCCTGCAACGGCGTGGTCTCTTCGTTCCTGGCTCCGTATTGCGAACATTTCAACCTGAATCTGGTGGCCATCAACGACGAACCAACCAAGCCCTTTCCCCATCCGCCCGAGCCTTCGCCCGACAACGCCTCCCAGACTCAGGCGGTCGTCAAGGCCAGCACCGCGGATCTCGGCATCCTCACCAACTCCGATGGAAGCCGGCTCTCGCTGGTGGATGAACGGGGGACTGCGTTAAGCGAAGAGCTGACCTTCCCGCTCTGCCTCCTCGCCCTGGAAGGCAGAGTCAGCCGGGCGGTCTCCACCGTGGCGACCACTTCGCTGGTGGATTGGGCCGCCCAACGCGCCGGGATACGACTCCTGCGCACGCGGGTCGGACAGTCGGCGGTGACCCATACCATGGCGGCGGAAGAAGCCGAAGTGGGAGGTGAAGGCTCAGGCAGCTTGGCCTACCTTCCCTTTTCTCCCGGCTATGATGGGATGCTGGCCCTGACTTTGCTCCTGGACTGGATGGCCGCCCGGGAGAGGCCGCTGTCCGAGCTGGCGGACGTTTTCCCCCCCCTGGTGCGCAGAAAGCTCCGCATCGCCGTTCCCCCCGCCCAAACCTATAAAGTCATGGACCGGCTGGAGGAAACATACGCGCGGGAACATCTCGACAGCACCGATGGAATCCGGGTGGAGCGTCCGGGCGCATGGTTCATCATCCGTCCCTCCACCACCGAATTCATCCTGCGCATCATGGTCGAGGGCGAGGACGAAGACGCCGTGGATAGCATCGGCGACGAAATACAGGAGAGGATCCAAGGGTGAGAATATCGGACCTCAAGATCAGCATCTCCGGGATCAGGGGGATCGTGGGTGAGAGCCTGACGCCGCAGCTGTTGATCAAGTTTTCCGAGGCGTTCGCCTCCTACATCGGAAGAGGCGAGATCGCGGTGGCTTCCGATACCAGACCCTCGGCCGAAATGGTGCGCTGTGCGGTTCTGGCCGGCCTGCTGTCGTGCGGCGCCGAGCCCCTGGATCTGGGCATCCTTCCCATCCCGTCACTCCAGATCTACGTTCAGGAGAAAAAACTGCACGGAGCGGTATCCATTACGGCCTCTCACAATCCGGTGGAATGGAACGCCCTCAAACTGATCAAATCCGGCGGCCTGTTTTTGAGCCCCTACGAGGCCGAGGAGCTGCTGGACTATTATTATCAAGGCCGCTTTCGCCGCGTCCCAGAACCGGAGCGCATCGAGGCGGAAGAGAATCCTTTTGTCATCCATGCCCAAAAGATTAGACGGGCCGGCCGACTGGATGCCATAACGAAGCGGCGCCCGATGGTGGTCGTCGATCCCTGTGCCGGGGCCGCCTCGCCCTATGTCCGCGGATTCTTGGAGGGCCTGGGGGCGGAAGTGATATGCATCCACTGTGAGACCGGCAAAGGCTTTCCCCGCAACCCCGAGCCGGTGGCCGCGAATCTCGGAAAACTCTGTCACGCCGTGCGGCAGGCGGGGGCGGATATCGGATTCGCCCAGGATGCAGACGCCGACCGGCTGGCGGTGGTGGACGAAAAAGGCCGGCCGATCGGCGAGGAATACACCCTGGCTTTGGCGGTGGACTATTTCCTGGCGGAGAGAGAGAAATCTCCGGTGGTGGTCAACCTGTCCACGTCCCGAGTGATCGACGACATAGCCCGGTGCCGGGGGGTGCCGCTCTTCCGGACCCGGGTGGGCGAGATCAACGTGACCCGCAAAATGCGGGAGGTGGATGCCTTCATCGGAGGAGAGGGAAACGGGGGCATCATATGGGCCGAGATCCACACCTGCCGCGACAGTTTTTCCGGGATGGCCTTGATTCTCGAATACCTGGCCAGCTCCGGCAAGACGGTTTCCGAGCTGCGCAGCCGCTTGCCGGATTACATCATGCTCAAGGACAAGGTCAAGGCCTCGTTCCGGGACCGCAAGCGGATCCTCGAGCGCCTCAGCCGGCGGTTTCCCAAGGGAGAAAGCGACCGACAGGACGGGCTGCGCATCGTCTATCCCGAGTTCTGGTTCCATGTCCGGCCTTCCAACACCGAGCCCGTTATGCGCATGCAGGTGGAGGCCGGCCAGGAAGACCTGGCCCGCGAGATCTTCGGGCAGATCAAGGCTGAGATCAACTCCAGCCGGTCCGACCGATAGAACAAGGGCCCAAAAGGACGATCCAGGTGAAATGGAGACAATTCCTGAAGCCGGCCAGATCGCTGAGCGCCGAGCAGGCCAGGACATTCATCAATCGCCGCGGGAGCGATGCCTTCACCCTGCTCGATGTGCGACAGCCGCATGAATATGAGCGGGAACGACTGCCGGGAGCCAAACTCATCCCCCTGCCGGAGCTCATGGATCGCAAGGACGAATTGGACCCGGATCGACCCACCCTGGTTTACTGTGCGGTAGGTGGCCGCAGCCGGGTGGCGGCGCAGCTGCTCGCGGGACAGGGCTTTTCGGATGTCATCAACCTGCAGGGCGGGATTGCCGCTTGGATGGGGCGAAAGGCCTCGGGACCGATCTTAGGGGAAGGTCTGATGCTGCCGGAAAACTCCGGGTTTGAGGAGATCTGCCGCCTGGCCTATGCCCTCGAAGATGGCCTCCGGGAGTTTTACGCGCGGCTGGGACAGGAGGCGGAGGGCCGGGAAATCGGCCGCCTGTTCCATCGGTTGGGGGAGATCGAACAGGTCCACAAAAAGAAGATTCTTGCTTTGTACCGAAAAACAACCGGTTCCCGGCTGCGGGAAAAGGAACCGCCGCCTGATGCCCCGGATATCCGGATGGAGGGCGGATGGGATATCACGCATTTCCTGGAAAGCAACCGTGAGGCCATGCAGACCGTGCAGGATGTTATCAACCTGGCTATGATGATAGAGACTCAGGCCCTGGACCTCTATCTGCGCTGGGCCGACGAGAGCCGGGAGCCCGACTCGCGTGCATTCTTCGCCTCCCTGGCGGATGAAGAAAAAGCCCACCTGCATCGACTGGGGGATATTTCGGGCCCCGACGATCTCGACCGGGCTTGGAAAACAGCGCAGGAAAAGAACTAAAGACCGCCGCCTGGTCCAGATCCTTTCAGATCAGGCTTTTCACCTCAGTTGTTTTGTCTCTCCCGAAACTTGAAACCGGCGCATGAAGCGGCGGTCGATCCGATCCTTAAGACGAAAGGCGGCGCGGCCCGCCCAGATGAGGCGCCGCCGGCAGGATATGGCGCGGCCGTCACCGAGGTTGAAGATGAGCTGGTAATGCCTCTGTGGCTTGAATGTCATCAGCGGACGGCCTTCGAGCGCAGCCAGCAAATTGCGATTCAGGATGGGATTCTCGCGGACCGCGTAGACCCCCACCTTGTCCAGGGGACGAGGCGAAAATCCAATGCAGTCTCCTCCCCCAAAAACGGTCGGAAAGGACACGCTCTGCAGGTGCCGGTTAACCAGCAGGGCCCCGTCTTCATCCGTCTCCAGGCCCGTGGCTAGGAAAATAGGCGAAGGCCGGATACCGACCGCCCAGAGGACCGCATCACAGGGGAACCGTTTTCCCTCACGAGAGACCACCCCCCCGGCAGCAAAAGCCGTTATGAATTGTCCCTCCTGCCAAAGGATGCCTCGGCGCCGGAAAGACTCCAAGGCTAGCTTCCGGGCCCGAGAAGGAAAGCGGGAAAGCAGGGCCCCGCCGGACAGCACCTTGATCTCCGCCCGGACGCCGGCCTGATTTGCCGCCTGCCAAGCATTGCCCGCCATCTCCACGCTGGCGGCGCCTCCGCCGACCACCAGCAGGCGGAACGTATTCTCCAGGCGCTGCTGTTGGATCCACTTGCGGGCTTCCCAAAGCCGCTCGATGGGCTTGACAGTAAAGATTTCCGGAGCCTGCCCTCCCCTCGGCTCCTCCACGGGGACATAGCTTCCGGTGTTGAAGGAAACCACGTCATAGGAAATCGTCTCGCCTGAGTCGACCAGAAGCCGGCGGCCCTCAGGCTCCACCCGCACGACCTTTCCCAACACAAATCCCGCCCCCCTATCTTCCGCGGTTCTCTGAATGTGAAACCGGACCTCTTCCGGCCGGTAGGCCCCTCCCAGCAGACCGGGGCCCATCCCGGAATAGTAGTGGAACGGCGAGGGGCTTATGACCGTGACCCGGTGGCCCTGCGCGATAAACCGAGGGATATCGACCAACACGGTCAAATGGGCGTGCCCACAACCGGCCAGCACCAAATGCTTCCCCATCGCGGTACCCGAATCACTCCTTCCTGCGGCCTTCCTTATAGCACAGCCCCCTCAGGCGGTCAAATCCGAAACGGAAATGGCAGACATCTCCCGGACCGTGACGGTTTTAGATCAGTCTGGTAAGCTGATAGGGGGATTTTCCTCGCTGGGGAAAATCACCGGGCCGACGTTTCAGCTCGCCTGGCTGTTTTTAATCGCAGATAGGGAAATTCCTCCGCAGAAAGGGCGACTATCTTCGAGGGGCGGAAGACTTCTTCCGCCGGTAAATTATCTCACCCCGGTTTATCACCATTTTTAGGTTCAGCAAGACATTGAGGTCCTCGAGAGGATTTCCATCCACGATGAGCAAGTCCGCGATTTTTCCCTTTTCGAGGGTGCCGATTCGATCGGCTAGATTGCACACCTGTGCGGCATTTTGGGTGGCGGCGACGATAATCTGCATGGGAGTCATCCCCGCCGTGTGCATCCACCTGATTTCCCGCATCGGCATTCCCAGATCAAATTGGCTGTCGTATCCATCATAGTCGGTGCCCAAGGCCACTTGACCGCCGGCCCGGACGAATCGACTCAAGTTCTGTACCGCCGCATCTCCCAGACTCGGGTTGACGGCATACCACAGTTCCAATGTCGGAACCCAATAAATCCCCGCATTCTTCACCCGGGCGATCTGGCCATCATCCAGAGAATCCCAAACCATATGGGCGATGTCATCCACTCCGGCATTCAGGGCATGTTCCAGGTCATTGGCGGTCAAGACATGAGCCGAAACGACGGTGCCCCGGCCGTGGGTCAATTCCACAATGGCCCTTGCCTCCTCCAGGGATAACATCGGGATGCTGAGATTGAAGCTCTTACCGCTTTCCAGGGCGATTTTTATCACATCGGCTCCATCATCCAGAAGCCGGGTGATTTTGTCCCGGGCATCATCGGGCGATGTGACCGGTAAGGCCCCGAGTGATCCCCAGGGAACCGTGGGATATCCGCCGGGCACAGTGACCATAGGCCCGGCCGCCACCAAGCGAGCGCAATGAGGATCGTGGCTTGCGGAATCACGAAAGCCGAATAAGTCATTCCGCGGATTGCCGCCGAGATCGCGGACGGTGGTAACGCCGCTTTGGGCCCATGTCCTGAGATTGAATTCATTGTAGGCGTTATGGACGTGAGCATTTATGAAACCGGGAAGAAAGGTTGAACCCTGCAAATCTATCCTCACGGAATCCAGGGGTATCTCCGTCTCTCCCATCCCCCCGACGTCGGCGATGAATCCATCCCGGACTACAACTACGGCATTGGCAGCCGCGGGAGAACCGGTGCCGTCTATGAGCAATCCGTTCACCAAGACGATGGCATTTCCGGTTGAGGGATGGGTCTCAGCCTCCTGACACGCGGAAAAAAGGATGAGGGAGATAACCGCAAAATAAAAAAATGAAAGCTTCTTATTCATTGGTAACACCTGGCCTAATCACCGGCCGAAACAGTGCTGGATATGCAGTATGGATTATCTGTCATAAAACGCTGCGTCCTTAGGGTAACCTGTTCCAATCTAAAATGAAAGCTCGCCGGAATCTGGAAGCCGGCTGAATAGGGCATAATACCAGACCAAAATGAAAAGGCAGGTCTGAAAAAAAATTTCGCTTGACACCGTAAAGATCTTCGCATCATAATATACAAAAGAGATAGATTCTATAGGAACAAAATACCAGGCTAAAAGAGGGGATAAGTTGACGGCATATGCATTCCCTATCAACCGGCCCGGGGATTGTGATGTGTCACAATCCCTTCGGAGAATAACAAGCCATAATGAATGTGAAAATCTCTATCTATCGGGAGGGATCCGTGATTAAAAAGCGAATTGCCTATTCAGCTATTTTTTTTGCAGCCGTTTTTTGGTTGTCCGGAATCCAGCTGCGAACGTCGGACAAAGGCAGGCCGTTTTTCGCCTATGATGGAAGCCAATCAGTTTCAAGTCTGCCGCTGCGTTCCCTGGATCCTCTTTATCCACCCAAGGCGGAACAGCCCATTTATCTAATTAGGATGTTCAATCTTGGTAGTCGATTCACGGGCATCGCCGTTGACCTCATGGAGGAAGACCGGCCCAACCTGGGCGCGAGTTTCGAGAAATTCAAGAAAGAGTATGTGAGCGTTTCTGAACTCGTTCCGGAGTGGAAAGAACGATATCCCGTCGGTCCGGTGGAGGAATTGGGAGAGGCGCTGCAGGCGGGAGAAAAGGGCCGCATTATGGCCGCTTACGAGAAAGTCGGTGGTGACTGTCATAGCTGCCATATCGAGTTCATGAACCCGGTCAAATTCCAATATCATTGGCCGGACTTCCGGCCCATCAAGGTCGAAGATCCGATCACCAAAGCCGAGGTGGACTTCGTTCAATTGATGAGATATCTGGATTTCAACTTTACCGGAATCACACATGATCTCGAACAAGGCCAAAAAGAGCAAGCCGATGAAAACTTGCGAGCATTTCGAGCCAGATTCCAATCCTTGAGCGAAGCCTGTCAAGAATGTCATGGAACATCCGAAAGGGCGTATTATACCGATAACGATATCCAAAAGATGATGACCGGCCTGAGCAGCGTCCTGGCTTCCGACCGACCCGATCTGCAGGAAATCACCGGCTATATCGCGACCATAGGGATGGAGAGCTGCTTTAAGTGTCATCTGGTACATCTCCCGGCCCCTTATACTAAATATCAGCGGCGGGAATAGCCATCCGCCTCCAGGCGTCAAGCGCGCGATGTTTGCCGGCATGAGACAGGCCGCCAAGGCCTCAATCCACACGGGACATTACCACCCGTACCGCTGATGGAGAAATTGTGAGAACGTCGGATTATGGAAACCCTGGCGGCCTTCAGCCGAAGTCGATGATGGTCGCTCGACTGAAAAGACCGACCAATTTCCTGATCACCGGACCTCCCGGCATTGGAAAGACCACTGCTGTGGGCCGGCTGGTCAGCCGGCTTGAATCCTTCCGGCCCTTGGGATTTATCACGACAGAGATCAGAGAACACGGGGTGCGGAAAGGGTTCGAGCTCATGGGCCACGACGGGCGCCGGGCCCGGCTCAGCCATGTATCGGTGGCAGGCCGTTATCGAGTCGGTAAATACGGAGTGGATATCCGGGGATTCGAAGAATTTATCCGACCCCTCACCACCGCGGAGACTCCTTCCGGATTGTACATCATCGATGAGATCGGCAAGATGGAATGCTTTTCTCCCCTTTTTTGCAGGTGGATGAGGAATCTTTTGGACAGTCCCGCCCTCCTGGTCGCCACCGTAGCCTGGACCGGAGCCGGCCTTATCTCGGAGGCCAAAGAGCGATCGGATGTGCACATCTTCAAACTGACCCAACAAAATCGGGATACACTCCCCGCCGAGTTGTTCGATTCCCTCCGCCGGATTCTCTCATCGCCACCGGATTCGGATCCAAGACTATAGGCGTTTCCACATTTCTCGCAACACCCCTAACCATAGTCACTCCAGAACGGATCTCAGAAGAGGGAAGACAAGGGAACGGCGAGGCTCCCCCTTGGATTCGGTCACATCCTGTGTGATTCCGTCTAGGTGTGTTAAAAAATATGACAATTGCAATATAACTTAAAACATCAAGACCCGATTGCAGATGGGATCTACCCATGACCTGAGATCCTACCGGAATTCGGAATTCTTGGCATTGCAGCGGCCTCCGTCGACACTTGATTGGTCGTCCCCGGGCATGCTGAAACCTTCGACACACCTCAAAAACATGAGGATAAGGCTCGCCATTTCCTTGACTTTCCCGAGCGGGCTGTATTATATAACAGGCGATCGGGATCGGGCGGCACTTTCGCATGAGACGAGGCGACTGACATGGATCTTCCCATCATCCAGACTCCTCTCTTCCCCCGCTATATCTGGATGGAAGAGGTCATCTACTCCCACATCCCCATCGCCACCCTGATCACGGCCTTCCTGGTGCTGGCTCCCTTCATGGAGCTCATCGGATACAAGCGCCGAGACCTGCGCTGGGACCGCCTGGCCCGCAGCCTGGTGTTTTTCGCCATGATCCTCTATTCCCCCGGCGCCGCCCTGGGAACCGGGATTCCCATCTTCATCATCGGGCTCTACCCGGAGTTCTGGGCCCGCTGGTCCAACCTGTTTTTCTGGCCGTTGATCATCCAATTCATATTCTTCACCATCGACGTCATCTTCCTGTTTTTTTTCTATTACCTTCCCTGGGACCGGATGATGGACCGCAAACGGCGGCACATTTTTTTCGGCTTCGTGACCGCCTTCTTCGGCCTGGCCATTCAAGCCGTCTGGGATGCCCTGGGGAGCTACACCCTGACACCCGGTGCCGCCTTTCCGGCCGTCACTGAGGCCGTCGGATGGTCGGCCCAGGCGTTCTTCAATCCCACCTATCCCTTTCTCTTTTTTCACCGCTTCTTCGGCAACTTCAGCTACACCATGCTCCTGGTGGGAGGGGTACTGGCCCTCAAGTACATGCGGGCCCGGGTCAAGTCGGAAAAGGACTATTACGGCTGGGCCTGCGATGTCACATTCTCCTTCGGGTTCCTATCCTTTTTCGCCATGCCGATCATCGGATACGGATATGCCAAGGTCATCCAGGCCAAAGCCCCGGTGGCGTTCCACGCCATCATGGGCGGACATGTCTCGGGCGCCTTTACGCTCAAAATGGTTTTGATCCTGGTATTCGTGTCCATCGCCGCGACCTATCTGTTCATCCGGCATAAAAACAAGCTTCCCATGCTGGCCGCGGTCACGGCCGGATTCGGCGGACTCTATGTCGTGCTGCACCTCCATCCCGCCCTGGACTGGCTGGGGAGCGCGGTTGCCTGGCGGACGGCTTACAGCCTGATTATCGTGGGATTTTTGGTTTATTTGTGGAGGATGCGGGCGCGCGGGCGCCCCATCACCGAAAGGCGCTGGCCGTGGCTGATGTTCGCCGCCGGGATGGCGGCCTTCTTCACCTTTGCCATCGGGGGTTTCGTGCGCGAGCGGTCCAAGAATCCCTATGCCGTTTACCTTCAGCATGAAAAACCGGAAGCCGTGCCCGAGGAGCGTGATCGTTTCCTCTTTTACCGGGTGTGCATTGGATGTCATCACCAAAATGCGGGCGATCTGCTGAAGATCCGGGGGGAGAATTGGCGCGCCCGGGTGGAACGGGAACGCCGGCGGCTGGGAGTGGATCTGACCGATGAGGAAGCGGGCCGCATCATCCGTTATTTGGAGGAAAACACACGATGACGCCCATGCCGTTTATGGGAATCCCTCCCAAATGGATCATCGCCTTTTTCGGCCTCTTCCATACCTCGGTGGGCTCCCTGGCTATCGGCATCGGCTTCATCGTCGTGGTCGCGCAGATCATCGGCTACCGCAAACGCGTCTTTCGCTATGACCTCTTCGCCAAGCGCACCCAGCTTTTCCACGTCTGCATCTACAACATCGGCACCATCAACGCCATCGGCCTGGTGTTCGCACTGTCCGGGCTCTTTCCCCAATTCTGGGTCCACATCATGAACCAATTTTTCTGGCCCTTCGTCATCGAAGAGGTATTGTTTTTCCTGCTGGCCACCACCCTGACCTTCCATTATTTTTTCTGGGACAAGCTCTGGGGCCATAAGAGACTGCACATCGCGCTGGGGATCCTGCTCATCCCGTTTTTTTTCCTGCAGATCTACATCATCAACGCCATCGGTGGATTCATGCTGACCCCCGGATACCAGGAAGCCGAGGCCACGCTGCGGTCCGGGATCATCGGCTATGATTTCCGGGCGCTGTACAATCCATCCTTCCTGATGCTGCACCTGCACCGCTCCTTCGCCAATGTCTCATACGCCGGATTCTTCATGGCCGGATGGTGCGGGATCCGGCTCTATCTCACCAAGATCAAGGAAAAAAAGGATTACTATGAAGACTGCGGCCGGCTGTCCTTCAACATCGCCTTCGCCGCCCTGTTGTCCCTGCCTATCATCGGCTACTTCTACTCCCATGTCCTGAAGATCGATGCCCCCGATGCGTTCTGGAACATCATGCTGGGCCGGGGCGATGTCCATCTGGGCGGGATCGACACCTGGTGGTTGAAACACCTGATGGTGGCGGCCATGTTGGGCGCGGCGCTGGGTTTCTACAGCCGCCTCAGCCGGTCCAAGGAAAGCTTCTCTCTGCCGGGCTTTCTGGTGTACGGCATCGCGGCCTTCTACTTCATCTTCTACGTGGCCATGGGGATGGTCATGACCTGGGCCTTCTTCTTCTGGACCGTGGTGTTCGCCGCCGGCAGCCTGCTCTTGGGGAGGCACCTGGTGAGCTTTCATCAGGGCTCCGCCCGGGCCTTGTTCCTCTACATCGGCATCCTGTCCTTCTGCACCGTGATGCTCGGGGGTTATGTGCGGGAGGCCGGGAGGCCCCGCTTCGTGGATCGCATCGCCCATTACGACGACGTCTATGTCCCGGAGGAGCGGCAGCAGTACCTCTATCTTCCCGTCAAACCCCAGGATATCCCGCGGCTCCCGGCAGAGGAGAAGGAGGAGGACGCGGCACAACTCATCCAAAGGCATTGCTCCCGCTGCCACGGCCTCGATCGGCTCCGGACATACGCCAGAGACGATTGGGACCGGATCGTACGGGTCATGCGCATCTACGGCACCCGGCTTTCGGACCGAGAGGCGGAGAGGATCACCGCCCATCTCACGGCGGGCTTGGAATACTGATCCGGGGAGGCAACATGGACAAAAAAAACAGGAGCGGCTTAAACGAGACCGCCTCGGACCCCAATCCCTCTCTTCCGGAAAACCAAGAAGTCTATCCCCTTCGCTCTCCTGAGGAAGATCCCCGCTGGGCCGTACGCACCGTAAAGATCTGGTTCGGCGTGGCGCTGGCGTTTCTGGCGTTCATCCTCACCCTGATGCTGCTGGGAGTCTTTTATGACTAGGCTTCCCTTCCTGCTGCGCAAGAACTTCTGGCTCACGGTGCTCAAGGTCCTGGCGCTGGCTTTTGTAGCGTTTATGCTGATCGTCCAGATTCCGGAACTGCGCTACGATTTCGGCCCCCGGCAGCCGGTGGATATCGGCGGGGACGGAGAACTGGCGCCCGGCCGCTTCGCCCGGGCCACCTTCGTCTCTTTGCAGGGGACGCCGGATTTCGACCGGGCCTTCATTTACCGCCGCTATGGATTGGAATACACCTATTTCCTGATTCAACCTTATGGGGTCCGCCTGGTGGCCCGCACCTATGAAAAGGTGGATGACGACTGGAAGACCATCACCCAGTTCGTGGGAAAAATCCGGCCTTTCGCCCGCCAGCCCTTCTCCTATCGGATCCGTGATATCTATCGCGAGCGCTTCGATGTCGAGATTCCGAGGGACGCATATTTCCTGGCACTCTATGATGTTCCCCAGCCCAGCGGGTGGCAGATCGGGGCGGTCATCTTTGCTGCCATCCTATGGGGAGTGATGTTCTATATGTTCTTCTTTTTCCGATGGCGGCGCATCCGGCCGCCTATTTCTGGAGCAGAATGAGGAACATCCATCCGGCGATCCCCCACAGCACCAAGGTTCCGCCGGCCACGGCCATGCCCAGCGCCGGAATGGACTGAACAAAGCGGCGGTAGAAACGGGCGAAACTGATCTTGAGCAGCAGGATGGTGAACAGCACCATGGCGAAGAAGCCATGATAGAATCCCCGTACATCCAGCGGCTTGCCGACCTGCGCCAGCCGGCCCATGAGATCCACACAAACCCATGAGATCCAGACAAAATAGGCCAAGAACACATACCCCCCGATGCGGTGCAGGCGCATGACCAGGGGGCCGTGCGGCCGAGGCGCCTTCTTACCATGCACGTACATGGCGGTGATGAATTCGAACAGCGCCAGAAAGACCAACACCAGGGCGAAGTACGTTTTCGTCAATGGATCCATGGAATCCTCCTAACCCTCTTCATCCGCCTGGGGCACCGGCATTCCCAGTCGGCTCGCCAGCGCCAAAAAATCCTTCAGCGTCACCCGCGCGGCCCCTCTAGCCCGCGTCAAGCCTTCCACTCCAGAACGGGCCATGGGACGGGCAAACGGCGGGACCCGATTAAGCTGTTCCTGGGCGTCGGCATCCCACTCCAGGGGTTTCCGGTCCTGATCTGAATCGGCAGGGGGCTCGGCGGTAGAACGCGTGACCAGGACGTTGGCCGGGCACTGCCGCACCAGAGCCTCGCAGGTGGAGCCGAGGTCGATCGGATCCCGACGGTGCTGTCCGAAGCGCCCTACCACCACCAGATCCACCTCCGGCGGGAGGGCCTCATCGGCCAGCGCGCGAAAGGCTTTTCCCTTTACCAGACGCGATTTCGCTGCCACCCCTCGCGCGGAGCTTTGCTCCAACGCCTGGGTGAGAAAGGTCTGATACAGCCGGCCCAGGCCGTCATCGACGATCTGTTCGTGCAGCTCCTCCTGCTTGGCCAGTCCCACTTCTTCCTGACGCTCCGGACTGAAGGAGGCCGCCATGGTTTTGAACACCTGGTCATGGAAGAATGGGTCGTAGACCGCAACCAGCTCCAAATCTCTCTCCAGGGCACGCGCCCAGACAGTCGCCCGCCTCAAGGCATCCAAAGCATCCCGACTGCCGTCGATCCCTACCAGGACCCGCCCCCCCCCCGGCCGGCGGCGGGCAATAAGCACATCACCCGCCGCATGGCGCAGCACCCGCAGGGCCGTGCTCCCCAACTCCCCGGACGGGATATAACCCAGTCCGTGGGCACCCAAAACCGTCAAATGGATGTTGTGCTGCCGAATCAATTCGATCAGCTCGAGGTAGTTACGGCCTTCCCGCTGGACGGCATGGACAGGAACCCCCAGTTCCCCTGCACGGGAGACGAATTCCTCCATGTAGCCCCTGGAAAGCGACTCAAAGCCCTCGGACATCAATCGGTGGTGACCGTCCCGCAGGCCCTGCAGCTTCTGGACTTCCTGATAACGCGAGGGGAGAACCGGCTCCATCTCCCGAAAACGCAGGCTGTGGATTCCTTCGTCATACACATGGGCCGCCATCAACTCCCCCCCCAGCCTAAGGGCCAGTTCCAGGGCGATTTCCCCCCCGGCGAGAGACCAGCGCGAGCCGTCCAGCGCCACCAGAATTTTCCTGTACATAACCCGCTACCCGACCGTCTTGATGAACGGAGACTTATCCAGGACCTCGATGACACGGAAGGCATAGGCTTTGGGATACTCGACTTGGGGCAGATGAAATCGGTCATATTCGAACAGCCGGCGGGCGGCCAACAGGAAGCGATAGCGAGGATCCGCCGACGCCAATATTTCCACCTCGGCATTGACCTGAAAGCTGATGTAGCTCACCCGTCCCGGGCGCGGGAGCATCCCCATGAACAGCAGAGAGGCATAGGAATTGGATTTAAGATTTTGCAGAGTCCGTCCTTCGAAGATCTCCAAGCCTCCCAATAGGCTCGGTTCGAAATGCCGCACATCAGCATAAAGCCGGCGAAGCGTGTCGATGCGTTCGGGCAGGCTCCGCGCCCAATCGGTCTCCTGAGCCCGGTCGAACACCCGCTCACATTCCCGGGTGAAGTCCTCCATCAAATCATCACGGGGCACCAGACCGATTCCTTTGATGGAAAGGTTGACGGGGTGCCGCCCCACTGCGCTCCAGGTGGCGATTACGGGAAGATGGGCGGGAAAGTCGCGGACCTGCCGGCCCTGCTCCATTCCATCCAGCAGCATCCGGCGGGAAGCGACCAACCACTCCAGAAAATGAGGCGGGATGGTCGCAGCCTGTGGCTTGGTCGTCATGATGCGCTCCGGCGTCCGGCCTTTATCCTACCCGAATTTCACAGGATTGCAAGTCAATCCTCATCGGGCGCAAGCAAGATCATGCGCTCAAGGTCCGCGAGCAGATCCTCCAAGGCGATTCTTTTTCCCTCCCACTCGCTGTAATGGCTCCGCAGCATGCGGTCGGCCTCGCTCAATTCCTTCTGCCGTCCGAGCGCATAGGCCTTGTCTTGATAGGCGTCGGGCCGGCTGAAATACTCTTCGATCTCTTTCTTGACCGTTTCCAGGCGGTCGATCTCATCCTCCAGCCAGCGAATCTCTGCCTCCAGTCGGTTCCGCTCCTTGCTGACCCGCTGCCTGGCCTCGGCTTCGCGGCGCTTTCGGGCCCTGTCTTTTTTCTCCCCCCCCACCCGAATTTCGGATCGGCTCGGTTCAGGCTCCGCATCAACGGAAAGGCTTTCGCGCTTTTCCAGATAGTAGGAATAATTTCCGGAATACTCCAGCAGGCGGGCGTCCTCAATCTCGATGACGCGATGCACGAGCTGGTCCAAAAAATAACGGTCATGAGATATCAGCAGGAGAGTCCCCTGATAGCGCTGCAGCGCCTCCTCCAGCGCCTCCCGAGACATCAAGTCCAGATGGTTGGTGGGTTCATCCATCACCAGGAAGTTGGCCGGAGTCAGCAGCATCTTGACCAGGGACACACGCGCCTTCTCACCCCCGGACAGCACCCCGATCGTCTTGTGAACGTCATCGCCGGTAAACTGGAAAACTCCGAGGGCATCCCTTATCTTCGGCACATAGGCCGGGGCCGCCGCGCCGCAGACCTCGTCATAGATAGTCGCCTCCTGGTCGAGGCCCGCCACCTGATGCTGGGCATAATAGGCGATCCGCACCCTCTGCCCCAGCGTGAGCCGTCCTTCCTGCGGTGCCAACTGGCCGGCGACAAGCCTAGCCAGGGTGGTCTTGCCGGTGCCGTTGGGGCCCACCAATGCGATCCGCTCACCGCGCAGGATGTGCAGGTCCACATGCCGCAGGACCCAATCCCCGCTGTAGCGAAAGGACATACCCCGGACAGCCAAGACGTCTTTGTAGCTTCGCTCTCCCGGATCCAGCTGGAAGGTGAAGCGTCGCCGCTCCGGAGGCAGCTCCAGGCGCTCCATTTTTTCCAAGTGTTTGATCCGGCTCTGCACCTGGCTGGCCTTGGTGTTCTTGGCCCGAAAGCGCTCGATGAACCGCTCTTGACGGCGGATCTCGGCCTGCTGTTCCTCCCATTTTTTCAGCATCCGCCGCTCCCGCTCCTGCTTCTGCCGCTCGAACAGCTTATATCTGCCCGGATACCGGGTCAAGATACCCCCGTCCAGCTCTAAAATTTCGTGGGAGATGCGATCGATGAAATAACGGTCATGGGACACCAGCACGACGCTGCCCTTGAAATCCAACAGATACCGTTCCAACCATTCGATGGCCGGAAGATCCAGATGATTGGTCGGCTCGTCCAGCAGCAGGAGGTCGGGTTGCTGAAGCAGCAGACGGGCCAGATACGCGCGCATGCGCCAGCCGCCGCTGAACTCATCCAAGGGACGGCGCACCTCCGGCTCGGCAAATCCCAGCCCGGAGAGCAGTGCCTTAGCAGTGGTTTCGAGCTCATATCCGCCCCGGGCGGCATACCGCCCCTCGAGATCTCCCAATTGAGTCAACAGCGCTTGATCTGCGGGGTGTGAGTTCAGTGTCTCATGCAGGGCCCGCAGCTTCAGCTCCAGCTTCAGCACATCTTCCCGGCCGTGCAGGGCCGACTCGAGGACGCTTCCGCCGGTGAAGGATAATTCCTCTTGCGGGAGCATTCCTATGCGGTAGTTCTTGGGCCGGACCACGCGGCCTTGGGCGGGGCTGAGTTCGCCGCACATCAGCCGAAAAAGAGTCGTCTTGCCGGCCCCGTTGGGCCCGACCAGGGCCGCCCGCCAGCCGGGCTGGATGGCCCAATCGACACCGCGCAGCAGTCTTCGCTCTCCGATATCGTAGTGCAAGCCCTGCACCTGCAGCATGCGCTTTTCCTCAGTCCCTAATCTAGCAGAATCCCCACCAGAATGCGAGACGGCAGTAGGAGGAACGGCCGTCACCATTGACCTAAATGCCTACCGCGTGCTAGCATCGTGGCAGGAGATGCCGATGAAGATCACAAAGGTGCTGTTGGAATTCGCGGCCGCGGCCGCGCTGGCGTTTGTGGTGGCGGCGCTGGTATCCTGGCTTTGGAATCTGTCGGCCCATGGGAAGGGGACCGTGGATTGGGGAACGGCGGTGCGCATGAGCATCATCCTGGGATGTGTCGCGACCTGGGCCATCGCGCGCGGGAGCAAGAATTCCTGACCGGAACACCCATCCGGGTGAATCCTGAGGCCAAAGTTCAAGGGCTGCATGGCTCGAGCGCCGGTTTACTCAGGCGCCGACCTGCTTCTCCAGCTGTCCGAATGCCTCCCAGATCTCCCGCGGCATATGCCGTCCGTACCGACTCAAAAAGCTGCGGATATCCTCCACCTCGCCCCGCCAATCCTGCCTGCGGACCTCGAACAATCGGTCCAAGCTTCCGGGCGGCAAATCCAAGCCGCCGAGATCCAAATCTTTAGGATGCGGGACCAGGCCCACGGGGGTTTCCCGCGCTTTCACGGTCCCATGGACCCTGTCGACGATCCACTTGAGGACCCGCATGTTGTCTCCGAATCCCGGCCACAGGAAGCGGCCGTTCGCATCCAAGCGGAACCAATTGACGGAGAAAATGCGGGGGGGATGCGTCAGCAGGTTCCGGATATCCAGCCAGTGTCGGAGATAATTCCCCAGGTTGTAGCCGCAGAAAGGCAGCATGGCCATGGGGTCGCGCCGCACGACTCCGACCTGATGGGCGGCCGCCGCGGTGGTCTCTGAGCCCATCCGGGCTCCCAGGAACACGCCGTGGGTCCAATCGAAGCTTTCCTGCACCAAGGGAACCAGGTGAGCCCGCCGGCCCCCGAAGATGATGGCGGAGACGGGGACGCCCTGCGGATTGTCGAATTCCCGGGACAGAGTCGGCGTGTTGGAGATGGAAACCGTGAACCGGCTGTTGGGATGGGCGGCCTTGTCAGCGCCGTTGCCGGTCCACGGCCGGCCCTGCCAGTCCTGCAGGACCTCCGGCGTGGGCCCGTCCAATCCCTCCCACCAGGGAAGGCGGCGGCTCTCATCCAAGGCGACGTTGGTGAACAGGGTCGGATTGAACGCGCCCCGTTTCAGGGTCCGCATCATGTTGGGATTGGTCTTCATGGAGGTTCCGGGAGCCACACCGAAATAGCCGGATTCGGGATTGATGGCCCACAGCCTGCCGTCGGGCCCCAAGTTCAGCCAGGCGATGTCATCGCCCAGGGTCCAAACCTTATAGCCGGGAAGCGCCGATTCCATCATGGCCAGGTTGGTTTTTCCGCAGGCGCTGGGTAGGGCGGCGGTGACATAGGTGACGCGGCCGCGGGGATCTTCGATCCCCATGAGCACCATATGTTCGGCCAGCCACCCTTTCTTTTTGCCCAGCCAAGAGGCGATCCGGAGGGATACACACTTCTTTCCCAACAGGGCATTCCCCCCGTAGCCGGAGCCGACGCTCCAGACCAGGCGCTTCTCGGGGAAGTGCATGATGGTGCGCCGCTCAGGATCGAGATCTCCGATGGAATGAAAGCCGCGCACAAAATCCTCCCGGTTCCCGATCTTCTGAAGCGCCACCGATCCCATCCGGGTCATGATGCGCATGCTCACCGCCACATAGGAGATATCCGTGATTTGGACGCAGGCTTGGGCATAAGGGGAATCGGGATGCCCCATCATGTAGGGCATCACATACATGGTCCTCCCCCGCATGCAGCCGCGTGAGAGCCCGGTGAGCAGTTCTTCGGCCCGATGCGGTTCCATCCAGTTGTTGTTGGGGCCTGCTGCGGCCGGATCAGGGTGGCACACGAACGTGAGATGCTCGGTGCGGGCCACGTCGGTGGGATGGCTGCGGTGGAGATAAGACGTGGGCCATTTTTTATGATCCAGCGGGAGGAAGACGGGCCCTCCGTTGATCTTCTCTTCCGCCATGCCGACCTCGAGCAGCCGGAAGGCCTCTCCTTCGGAGCCGTCGCACCACACGATGCGGGCCGGGCGGGCGAGGGCCGCCTGGGCTTCCACCCACTCTTCAACCGGCGTCGTCATATCTGGCAGGTCCTTTTCGACCGGGGATCACCACGGGGAGGGAAGTATATCCGGGAAGCCGGGGCAAGTCAATTCTAGACATCCCCGGCTGTGATCGCCCGCAGCGCCGCGATGTCCCGCTTGATTCGTTCCTCACAAACCTGCGGCCAGTCCTGACGCGAGGTCGTCTTCAGCGTCCCTGCGCGCATGCGCCGGGCGGTGAGAAATGTCAGACGGCAGAGGGCGACGAATTCCTGCAGGCTGAGGTCTGGGAACTCGGCCCGGAAACGCTCGTCGAATATCGGCAGGTGAAATTCGCCTCCATGATCTTCGATGGAGAGGTGGACTGCGTCCGGCCGGTCCGCCAGCAGGCTTATGATGCCCCGCAGGTCGACGATCCCCTCTCCCACGGGGGCGGGAAAAGTGGTCAATCCCTCGCCGGTGAGAAGGATCCCTCCGTCTTTGATATGGGTGCAGGCCACCCAGGGAAGGATCCGCCGGGTGGCGGCCGCGGGATCCTCCAGCATGGTGAGCAGATTCATGGTGTCCAGGCAGACCCCCAGCCATTCACCGGGATGGGCGTCGCACATGTCGAACAGGCGCAGCAGCTCGAAGGTGGTGAACTCGAAATGGGTTTCGATCGCCAGTACCACTCCATGGTCTTGCAGCATGGTGCGCTGCTCGCGGAGGGCCGCGGCCATCTCACGCAGAAAGGTTGCGGTGTCGGGGCTGTCTTCCTGCCAGCGCATCAGCCCCCCCGAACAGGAACGCACTACTCGCGCGCCCAAGCGGGCGGCCTGGACGGCAGCTCTCCGATTGGGCTCCATGATGTCTTTTTTCCGCCACGTCTGCATGTCCATCGGGATGTGCTGCCCTCCTCCCCACTCCAGATAGAGATCATGATCTGAGGCGAAACCGGCCAAATCCTGGAGGTAGGCGTCATCCACCAGGCGCATCTCTTCCGCATTCAGGCCGGAAAACTGGACCCCCTCGGCTCCATGAGCGGCAGCCCAACACAGAGTATCCAGGGGAGCCTTCCCCAGCGGCAGGATGGCGTAGCTGTCGATCCCGATTCGCATGCAATCTTACTTCTTCTTGGCCTCAGGATCCTTGGGATAGGGAGGGTGCCGAGGCCAGGGCCGCGGATCGGACGCGATCTTCTCCATCAGGAGTTCAACGGCTTTCATGAGTTGAGCGTCATGCCCGCGGGCGATTTCCGCGGGATGGAGATCCACTTCGATATCGGGCGCGACACCTTGGTTTTCCACGATCCAAGCCCCGTCGAGGTCATAGATGCGGTAGTCGGGAGCGGTTAAGCCGCCGCCGTCGATCAGGGATATCGGGGTGGAGACACCCACCAGCCCTCCCCAGCTGCGGGTGCCGATGACCGGTCCCAGTCCGCGTTTCTTGAATTCCATCGGCAGCATGTCCCCCCCGGATCCGGCCTGACGATTGGTGATGCACACCATGTGGGCGGTGGTCACAAAATCGGGAATGGTCTGGTCGTGGGAATACCGGCGCGTCCAGAATGCGTGCAGGGGTTTGTCCAGGCGCCGCAGGAAGATGTCGGGATCCAATCCCCCGCCGTTGAAGCGGCCGTCGATGATCAATCCCTGCTTCCGCATCTGGGCGTAGAAGTATTTGGGAAACTCCAGCCCGGAACCCAGATAGGTATCGGGAAGATGGATGTATCCGATCTTTCCTCCCGAGGCCTCTTCCGCCACCCTGCGGTTATGCTCCACCCAGTCCAGATAGCGCAGTGTCTGCTCTACGGCCAGGGGCATGACCACGACCTCCCGGGCACCGGCGCGGGAATCGGAGCCGCCCACCAACAGGGTGGTGGGCTTGCCGGCCAGTCCTTCGAAATAGGCGTAGATATTACGCTCGGTGGTGGCCTCGGTTCCGTTGACGGCCCACAGAATCTCCCCTTCCCGGATGTTCTTGCCCGGACCGGCCAGGGGCGGGTAAACGCCGCGCGAATAATCGGCGGTCCGCAGGATTTTCTTGAATCGGTAGCGCCGGACCGAAGTATCTATTTCCCAATCCGTACCCAGCATGCCCACGCTCACCCGCTGCGCCGAGCGCAGGCGGTCGCCGCCGTAGATGTAGGTGTGCGAGGTGTTGAGCTCGCCGATCAGCTCGCCGATCAGGAAGCGGATGTCCTGGCGACAGGAGGCATAGGGAAGCAGGCGTCCGTATCTTTCGCGCATCGCCTCCCAATCCAAGCCGTGCATGGCCGGCTCATAGTAGAAATCCCGCTCCATGCGCCATGCCTCATGGAAGATCTGGCGCCACTCCGCCGCCGGCTCCAACCACATGGTCAAGCCGCTGAGATCCAGCGGATGACCCTGGGAATCACGGGCCGAGGCCGGAATGAGGCCCAGGCCGGGGCCCTTACGGTAGACGATATGTTTTCCATCCGCCGAGAGTTTGTACCCGCTGACTCCTTGGATGACGGCATGGGTCTTCCGATCCTGGAAGGAGAATCCCATCAGATCCTGGGTGCCGGGGCCGCGGAACTCGAAGCGGTTGTAATCCCCTTCCTCTCCGTTGAGAAAAAACAAGACGTCCCTCCCGGCCGTCAGGCTGCGGTAGTTGCCGGCCGGAAGCGGGAGCGGCTCGATGCGCTCGGTGATCCCGTCAAAATCGATGACCAGGGGCGAAATATCCGAAGAGGCGGAAGGTTTTTGGGGGTCATCACCCGCAGGCTCCTCATCGCTGCGGAAAGGCAGGAGCGGCCCCCCGTCTGCCCTCAGGGAGACGGCATAGATACCCGCCGCCTTCTTATACACCATTTCCCATTCGAAGTCGCAGAAAGTGGGATTGAACCGCCGGTTGGAGACGAAAAAAAGGAAACGGCCGTCGCGGGAGAATTCGGGCGCGAAGTCATTGAAGATACCCTGGCTGACGCAGTGCGTCTCCTCCGACTCCAGGCTATAGATATAGACCTTATAAACCAAATCCCGGTCCATCTTGGAATAGGCCAGATAACGGCTGTCGGGCGACCATTTGAAATCGTGGATGGGCTTGAGATCCAGCGCGACATCCACATTCTCGAACTCGGCCCTATCCACCGGGTCGATCTTTCGGCTGGCCACGTCCAGGATGTGGCAGCGGAGGGTTTGATCGGCGAATGCGATCTTGGTGCCGTCCGGGGACCAGCGCAGGGTGTGACGGTATCCATCTCCGAACTGGGTAAGCGGAACGGCCTGCTCGCGACCCTGGGGATCGACGATATAGATGTTATACTCGCCCCCGGCGTCGGAAAAATAGGCGACGGATTTCCCGTCGGGCGACCAAACCGCATCCTTGTCCCGCGCGCCCGATGAACGCGTCAGGTTGCGGGTGGAGCCCTCCTCCCGGGGAACCGTGAAGATCTCACCCCGGGCCACGGCCAGGACACGCTGTCCGCTGGGGGAGATGTCAAAATCGGTGAGGAAGCCTTCGACATTCTTCCAGCGCGGGCGGATTTCAGGCAGGTCGCTCTGCACTTCCACCGGAATGGGGCGGGTGGTTTTGCTCTTGACATCCAATAGCCATAGACTCCCGCCCAGCTCGTAGACGATCAGGTGCCCTCCCCGGCTGGGCCGGCGTATGTCATAGTCCGTGTGGCGGGTTAGCTGCTCTATTTCGCCGCTTTCGGTGGAATAGGCATGTATATTGAGCACTCCGCCTCGGTCGGAGCTGAAATAAACGGTGTCGTCGATCCACATGGGAATACGGTCGGTGCCTGAATACCGGGTGAGGTTGGACTCTTGATCGGTGGTGAAGTCGTAGAGATAGACTTCCTGGGCCAGGCCGCCGCGATAGCGCTTCCAGGTCCGATTCTCCCGCGCGACCTTGTTGTATGCGATCCTGGTGCCGTCGGGAGAGAAGCTCCCGTAGGCCGCCTCATTCAGAATCAACTTCTCCAATCCGGTCCCGTCGGGGGATATCAGAAAAAGACGGGTGAAACGGTTGTACGAATGACGGGTGGAACTGAAGAGGATCTTGCCGCTGGAGGGATGCCACTCCACCACCTCGTCATAACCCGGATGATAGGTCACGCGAGTGATCTCACCCCCGTGCCGGTTCATCACATACACGTCCCCATTGCCGTCATACTCACCGGTGAATGCGATCCATCGACCGTCGGGAGAAATTTTCGGAAAACGCTCTTCCCCGTCGTGGATGGTCAGCCGGGTGGCGATGCCGCCCTCGGCGTCGACCGACCAGATATCCTCTCCGTACACGAACACCACCAGGTCCTCGTGAATATCCGGGAAACGCAGCAGGGTCCGGCTTTCCTGGGCCGCCGCCGACAGCGTAAGCGCCAGCAGCCCGCATAGAGCCCGAATCATGCCGGTGGAAAACCTGAGACCCGCACTCCTCTTGTTCGAAGACAAACTCGAATATCCCATATCAGACCTCCTCCGTACTGGAATGACATAGACCTGAAGATCCCGCTCCGCGCCGGCTTACGGCGGCATACCGATTTCCGCCCACCGATCCCGTACGCAGGGCGTTGATCTTAAAGAATGATTATAGCGAAAAAACCGGATGGTTGAAACCGAAATCCGGGCCCCAAAAAACCGGCCCGTTAATCCAGGAAATATGGTAGAATCGGTCCCGACTCCCATGAATGTCTGGATCATCCTTTCCGGCATCCTGGCCCCCGCCCTCTTCTGGATGGGATACTTCTATTACAAGGACCGCTTCCAGCCCGAACCTCTCGAACGGATCGGGGCGGCCTATCTTTTGGGCATGGCGGGGGCACTGGCCTGTGTGGCGGCGCTGCGCGGCCTCCCATTGGTCGGCCTCCCCTATGATCCCAGCGCCCTGATGGAGGGAGATCGCTTCGGCTTTCTGCTCTACAGCCTGGCCATCACCGGGCTGACGGAGGAAATCTTCAAATTATTGCCCTTTATCCTGTTCGTGCTGCGCTTTCGCAGCTTCGACGAATCCACCGACGGGATACTGTATGCCTGCTTCATCGCGTTGGGCTTCGCCTCGGTCGAGAACATCCGGTACCTGCCCCACCTGGAGGGATTCGAACTCCTGGGCCGCGCGTTCGCCTCGCCGCTCACCCACACCATATTTTCTTCCATATGGGGATACAGCGTCGGCAGGGCGCACATGTGCGGCGCTCCGCGGTTTAAGGCGGCCTTCGTGGGACTCGTGCTGGCGGCGGTGAGTCACGGGCTGTTCAATTTCCTCACGGTGTCGGCGGCGCTGCGGATGTTGTCTTCGCTGCTCATCCTAAGCGTCTGGATCTGGCGGATCCGCATTCTGGAAAAAGCCCCTTCCGCCACCCGAATCGACGGCTTCGATTCGGTTATCAGAAGCGGAGATAATTGAGCGTCTGGCCGCAGTGGTCGAGGAAGCGCTCGAAGTCCGTGAAGCTCAATCCTATGGTTGCGGTATTGACATTGGGATGAAAAAAAATATATCCCGCTCCCCTAAGGTCCTGGTCGATGAGCACATGCACTTCTCGGCGGGTATCGTTGATCAAACCGAAGGGGGAGACCGCTCCCGGCTCGAGGTCCAGATGACGCAGGAGCCTCTCCGGAGAAGCGAAACTCAAGCGGTCTTCCCCCAGATGTCGTGCCAGGACTCTGAGATCGGCGGTTTTCGACTCCTCCAGGATCACCAGAAAATGACGACGGCCTTTTTTGTTGCGCAGAAACAGGTTCTTGCAGTGGGCGCCCGGTTGGTCGCTCCTATGGGCCCGCGCCTGATCGACGGTGTAGACCGCCGGATGTTCGATACGCGTGTATCCGATGCCCAAGGCTTCGAGAAAGTCCAGCACCCTGCGCTCACGTTCTGAGATCGACATCGGGATTACTCCTGCCGTAGGGCCGCGTCATGCAGCCCCTTGTCCAGGGCCGCCTTGCTTTCCTGGAGTCGGCCTTCCAGGCTGCTGACGGCTCGGCTCAGGTCCTGCAAGGCCTCCTCGGGAGGATCCAGGGCGAATTCGTGTATGCTCAGATAGGCGTCATAGAGTTCCTCGAGCAGGGAGAGGGTCGCGGCATATCTATCGGGCGGATCCTGCAGGCCTTCCAGCATCCGATCGATTTCGGATTTGTTCTGCTCCATCATGCGCAGGGTCTCTGTGGTCTGAGATGTTTGCATCTCCTTGGCCGCCGTCGCGTAATCGGTTCCGGAGGCCTTGGCATATTCGGCGATGGTCCAGTAGGAGCGGATCATATGGAGGCCCGCTGAGGCTTGGCCGACAACCACTTCGCCGGCGGTTTCTAGCTTCATCCGGTAGACCGCCTCCCGGGATTCCGCACCCCCACATCCCGACACAAACCCCCACCAAATCAAAAGCAATGCCCATCCTGTTGCCGCGAATTTCACGGCCTCTTCTCCAGAATGATTTGGATGACCGAATCCTTTTTGCTTTCGGCGGTAAGATCCACGTACAGGCTGCGCTCCACCCAAGCTTCCCGAAATGAGGTATCCCGGCCGTCGACTCGGACGGAAACGGGTAAAGAGCCGGGAGGCATCATGATATGACAGTCCACCTGCGAGTCGGGAGCCAGGAGATCGAAGTTGATGGTTTGGCCGTCCCAAGCATAACGGTATTCAAACGATGCCTGCGATGCCGCGTATTCGGCCCTGACCCGGGCCTGTTTGATTCCGGCCGCCGGCCACCGGGGAGACAGGCGCACTCTGCGGAACAGCCGGTCCCGATCCTCGATCCCGGCCAGGCCCTCCATCAGGGCATAAAGCATAGCACTGGACCCCCATCCGTCGGTGGGGCTGGCCTCCGGGCTGGTGCTGGCTTCGGCGCTGGAGGGGGTTCCGTCGGGGAAATACCAGAGATAGGATTCCCGTCGAGGGGCGACCAGGGCGAAGTAGCGACGGAGGATGTCGATCCCGTACTCCTCGAAGCCGTGTTCCAGGGCGGCCCGTGCCAGCTCCCCACCCACCAATGGAAAGATGCCGCCGTTTACGTAGGCGCCTGCGGCCAGTTTTTCATCCCCGAAAACTCCGTCGGGAAAAGGGGGATCGATGGAGAACCATTCGGAAAAAGACGCGCCGGTGCGCCGCCGCTCCCGATATTCGCGCAGGATGGAGACCGCCCGGGCGTGATCGGCGGCGCCGCGGTTGATGGCCATGGGGCAGCTGAGGCTGAGCTGACGGTCCTCGGCGACACCCGGGATGGTGACGGGGGTGAGTTTGACGAAGTGGGTGTAGAAACGGCCGTTCCAGCAGACCCGGTTCAATTTGGTCTTGATTGCCCCCGCCCGTTCCGCCCATTTTTGCGCCGCGGGCTTGTCTCCGAACAGAGAATAAAGGCGCTGCATGATCCGAAAGGCCTCGTAATAGCCGCTGTTGTCGCCGTGCATGATCCCCCAGTAGGTGCGCTCGTCGATCTGGAACTGCAGCCAATCATGGGCACCGGCGGTGTAGGCGAAATCCCAGGTGTCGATGGTGTAGGGCCTTTTGACCAATCCGGTACCTTCATCCCAACGCCAGGGATGGGTTCGGACATAATGGAGGGCACGCTCCAACGAGGGGAGCAGGCCCCTGATCCAGGCATCGTCGCCGGTCGCCTGCCAGACCAGATAGGCTGCTTTTACGAACCGGTACTCCACACCCGCCTCTACCGGCACGCGTACGTATTTGGTCCAGTTCTCTCGCTCACTGGGAAGCTTCTCGGGAAAAGTGGTGTAATAATCGAAGATGCGGCCGTTTGCGGCCTGCGTATCGGCGAAGTGCTCGACCGCGCTTTTGAGATCCATCTCAAAATACTTGACTGCGCGCAGCATGTCGCTGAGATCGCGGATCCATATGGACCTGGCGTCGGGAGCCCGGTAGCCGCGGATTTTACGTCCGTCGATGACAACGTCCAGACTGTCATTCACCAGAAAATCCCGGATCAAAGGGATCAACTCGTCCACCTCATCGTGACCGGTCCGGATGAAGGTTCCAGCCTGCGCCGCCATGGTCGTTTCCATGGTATATGAAATCGAGCGATAATTCAAAACACCATCCCCGCTGTACTTAGAGAAAATAATCGGCTATACATGAGAAGTGACGATCCCATATCGATCAATCAAGGAAATGTGGCCATGAATATCAGCCTGAGCCTGAAAATCGCCGTTCTCACCTGGGTCGGGATCGGATCCGCGACCCAGCTCTCGCGCCCGGCGCCGGATCTTGGATCGATGACCACCCTGATCCTCGTCCGGCATGCGGAAAAGTCCGATGACGGAACCTCGGATCCTCCTCTTACCGCAGAGGGGGAAATCCGGGCGCGCCAGCTCGCCTATCAGCTGCATCACATTCCCCTGGATGCGATCTTCTCCACCCCCTATCAAAGAACCCGCCAGACCGTGCTGCCTACGGCCCGCGAAAAGAACCTTGAGATAAGGCTTTATCAACCGGATGACTCGGGCTTCCTGGACCGAATGCTGCAGGAGCTTTCCGGAAAAACCTTGCTCATCGCCGGCCACTCCAACACCATTCCCGTTCTAGTCAACCGGCTGCTGGGCCGGGACCAATACCCGCTCCTGGATGACCATGTCTATGACAATCTCTTCATCGCATCGGTTCCGGAAGCGGGGCCGGCAAGAATCCTCCGGCTGCGGTTCGGGGCGCCCACGCCGGAGGGGCAGGAGCCGTGAGCTCCGACATCTCGGCCGTCCTCCAACGGGATCCCTTCGGCAGGGACCTCGAGGAGTCTGGGATTTCAATGTCGCTTCAGTCCTATCCCCATGCCTCTGAATGTGGGACTGGATGTTCATCGCGGGAACAGGGGGCTCCCGCAAGGTAACAAAGATTCGACATGGGCTCCGATATCTGATAAATATTGGAGGCCGGGCCCCGAGGGGCTGGGAGCACGATCCGCAATGTTCGGCCTGCACATCATAGACCTCGCTATCGTTTTCCTCTACGTACTGATCATCCTGTGGTTGGGGAAACGGGCGGGAGCCAAGACCAAGGACACGGATGATTTCTACCTGGCGGGACGCAAACTGGGCAAATTTTATCAATTTTTTCTCAACTTCGGCTGTTCCACCAACGCCGACCAGGCTGTAGCCGTATCCCGCGAGATCTACCGCCAAGGGATCGGGGGTATGTGGATCCAATATTTGGTGCTGTTCCTGACTCCGTTCTACTGGTTTTCCACCTATTTTTTCCGGAGGGTGCGCCTGGTCACCATCGGCGATTATTATACGGAACGGTTCAAGAGTCCGGTCTTGGGGGGAAGCTATGCGGCCTTTTTCCTGCTCATGGCCTTCCTGAGCGGCGGTATCGGATACATGGTGGCCGCCAAGACCCTTATGGCCATGACTCCCAAGCCGCTGGAGAAGTGCACGGTCGAAGAACGGCTGAGTATCGAGCAGTTCCGGGAATACCAGGGCCTCCGTGCACGCATGGACCAGGGTTTGGACACCGCGGAACAGGAGCGTTACCGGGTTCTGAATGAAAAAAACAAGCGGGGCGAGCTGCACGCTTTCATATCCTACACGGATCCGGTGATGTTCTACCTCATCTACGCCGTGATCGTGGCCGCCTACACCATGCTGGGAGGATTTCGCGCGGCCGCCATCACCGACGCCATCCAAGGCTTCCTGATCATCACCTTTTCACTCATCCTGATTCCCCTCGGCCTGGCCAAGATCGGCGGGTTCTCCGGGCTGCACGCCTCGGTCCCGGACTATATGTTCGAGCTGTTCGGTTCGGTTGTCATGAGCGAGTATGCCTGGTACACCATCCTGGCTATGGTGCTGGCCAACCTGGTTTCCATCATCGCGGTGGCACCCGGGATGGCCACCGCCGGTTCGGCCAAAGACGAGATGACCGCTCGTCTGGGCATGATCGGCGGGATGTTTTTCAAGCGCCTGATCATGATCGCCTGGGCCCTGGCCGGGCTGCTGGCGATCGGCCTGTACTTCGGACGGCTGCACGATCCCGATCTGATTTGGGGATTCATGACCAAAGACCTGCTCTTCCCAGGGGCCATCGGACTCATGCTGGTGGGAATCCTGGCTGCCAATATGTCCACCTTGGATGCCGGATCCGTGTCCCATGCGGCCCTGTTCATCAAGAACCTTTACCAGCCGCTCCTTCCCCGCAAGCCGGAAAAACACTTTCTCATCGTTAGCAAGTTCGCCATCGCCGCCATTCTGCTGGGGGGAGTGGTGGTGGCGCTTTTTATCGACAACCTGTTGGTGCTGTTCAAGTACAGCATCTCCGTGCCCGCCATCTTCGGTGCTTCGATATGGTTGGGATTCATGTGGCGCAGGCTCACCAAGACCTCGGTGGCGGTCCAAGTCGTCGTCTGCCTGCTCATCTATGCCTTCATCCCCAATCTTTTTCAGGGCTGGAATTGGGCCCGGACCCGACCCGCCTTTCTGAAAGAGACCCTGCCCCGCACCGTGACCATCAAAACCGGAGCCTTGGCGGAGGATGTGGAAGCCGGCCTGGCCGATCATGTGGGCCAGACCATGGAAAAACCCCATGTGATCGAGCCCGCCGGAGTATTTTTCGAGAGCGTGGCCCAAGTCGACCCGGAAGATCCGAGTTCACCCAAGATCGGTTTCGGCCGTTTCCATGCCGAAATTTGGGTGCTGAGCTGGATCGGGATCGATTTTTCCCGTTTTCAGAAATCACAGCTGGTGGCGACCCGCTTTTTTTTCGACGCCCTGTTCCCTTTCGTGTTGTTGTTTTTGCTGTCTCTGATCACCCGACCCGCACCTCAGGATCATCTGGACCGCTTCTTTGCCAAGCTGCACACTCCGGTCCAAAAGACAGCCGAAGAGGAGCGGCGGGCGCTGGAGGCGGCCTATCGCAATCCCCGGATGTACGACCATCAAAAACTCTTTCCGCGCTCCAACTGGGAGCTGCTGAAGTGGACCCGGATGGACTATCTGGGATTTTTTGGGAGCTGGGCGATGGTGGGCATCATCATTGTTCTATTATGGCTCATGACTTCCCTGCGTTAGCGGAAGGGCCGTTCCCCTTGCGGCCGGCCGAAAATGACTCAGGTGATGATCCGGCCGCCGATTTGATCCGCAGCCGGGAGCTGAGCCCAGGAGGATGGCATGAATAGGCTCATACCGCTCGATGCTTCCGCCCGACGTATCCTCATCGTGGGAAAGGAACACCTCGCGAACGAATTGGGATCGGGGGATGTCAAGGTCTTGGCGACCCCGATGATGATCGCACTCATGGAAGCCGCCGCCCTCGATGCCGTCCGGGATTATCTTGACGCGGGTTGGACGACCGTGGGCTCGCGGGTGGATGTGGAACACCTCCGGCCCACACCCTTGGGGGCCAGAGTCACAGCCGAAGCCGTATTGGTCAGAAGAGAAGATCGGGTTTTAGAATTTGCGGTACAGGCTTGGGATGGAATGGGTGTCATCGGCCAGGGAACGCACCGCAGACATCTCATCGATGAAGAAAAGTTCATGGCTTCGCTCGAGGGGAAAACTCCTTGACCCGGATGACACCAGGCATGATGGAGGAGGTAGACAATTGATCAATATTCTCATCGGAAGCGGGAGCACCATCGTCGTGCTCTGGCTCATGCGTCTTGCCGAGAGGCGAAAATTGAGCGTGACCGGCTGGCAGTGGCTGCTGGTCTTCATGGAAACCCTATATGTCATCTTTGTGTTGGAAGTCATCGTGAGCTTTCTGGAGGAAGGAGCGCGCAAGGGAGCGCTCGTTATGGGGACGATCCTGGGATTTGGAGCTCTGATCGGGGCCTTTGGATTGGCCCGCTGGATCTTTATCCGACCGCGCGATGATAGAGGTGGACAATGATCAAGAACGCTCTTGACCGTCGTGACTTTCTCAAGATCCTGGCCCTGGGAGGGTCCGCTTTCGGATTGGGAATGTCGGCTCCAAGAATCGTGGATCGGACGAATCGAGGATTTCTGATCAGTTCACCGGAGGAATACGGTGAATTCGTGGTGGAGAAAAGCCGGGAAAAAGCTTTCCCTTACCTTATCGACCCCGACATTCTCAAGCCCATGAGCGAGAAATACACCACATTCAGCCGCAACGTGTGGGCACCGGACCGGCGCCAAGCGCTGGCCGAGGCTGACGACATCACCCATCGCAATCTGATCGAGGGGCAGGGGAAGATTCCCGATCAAACCCGCTTGGATTACGCCCTGATGGCGGCCGCATGGACTTACGCCCACTCCGATGGCGTGACCTATCACTGGGACGGCCCGGCCGGGATGGTGCGCGGCAGCGGGCTCGGAGATTTGGGCCCTTGGGATCCTGCCGACATCGGCATGTCCTGGGAAGAGGCGACGTGGGCCGTTAAGCATGCGGCCTTGTTTTTCGGAGCATCACTGGCCGGAGCGGCGGAGCTGAATCCGCTCTGGATGTATGCCGATCACTTCGCTCCGCGGTGGGATGATCGGGAGCGTACTATTCCGGTGTTGTCGGAGGGCGAACGATACGAGCAGACAGATGAAGCCTGGTACATACCGCGCACTCTGAACCGCGTCATCGCCCTGGCCTTCGAAGAAGACTACCGCGCTATCGCCAATTCTCCGGGAAGATTGGCCTCGGCCGCCACCGGTGACGGCTATTCACGCACGGCGGTCACGGCCACCACCTTGGCCGAGTTCATACGCGGTCTGGGTTATCGTGCCCTCCCGGCGGGAAACGGGGTCGGATTAAGCATCCCCATGGCCATCGATGCCGGACTGGGCGAACTCGGACGCATGGGATTGCTGGTGACTCCCCGGTATGGGCCGCGCATTCGCCTGGCTAAGGTCCTGACCGACATGCCGCTGATCCCGGATTCCCCCATACGGTTCGGAGTGACCGAATTCTGTGCCAACTGCATGCTGTGCGCTGAAGACTGCCCCAGTCGGTCCATATCCAGTGGGGCGCGCACTTGGGAAGGTCGTTCGCCGGCCAACAATCCAGGTACCCTGAAATGGTACGTCACACCCGAGGGCTGCTACGATTTCAACGGCTTCAGCTGTTCCAACTGCAAACGGGTCTGCCCCTTCACCAAGCCGAACAACTCGTGGCTGCATCGGATGATCCGGACCATCATCGAAGGCCGAATCACGCCGCTGAACCGAGCGATGGTGACGCTGGATCAAGCCAGTGGATACGGTAGGCAGCTGGCAGCCAGAGAGTTTTGGGGAATCTAGGGGACGCCCCCAAAGGTGCCACCCTAGGTTGGATCCAGGGTAGCACCTTTGGGGGCGTCCCCTAGGGCTAAAATTCAACCAGCCCGGCGAGCTTAAGAATTTCCAGGTAATTGATCACCGACTGCAGATCCGAAGCCCGCTGATACTGCGCATCGAGCATGTGTTTGATATCCAACGCGCTGTTGGATCCGTTGACGAGCAGCTGGAGTTCCTGCGTGTTAGCGATACCGCCCCGACCGTAGGGATAGAGCTTCTTCTGTTCTGCGGGAACCTTGGTGATGTGCTCTTGGTATCCGCGGTATCCGTTCTGAGTCACCAGGGGAGTGGGCTTGGGAACGATCTTACGGGCCTTAAGATCGAGCTCCGACCATTCGATAGAGATCGGGGCGACCCCCCATGAAACGGCGATTTGCCGCATATGGGCATCCAACACGGACAGATCGGCCGCTCCCTGCGCCTCGACGCTTTTTTTCAGCTCAGCCACATGCGCACCCAACCGCTTTTTATCCGAAGCCAGCTCGAGCACCGTATTCAGGGTCGCTTTTTCGTTGATGACCGCGGCCTCGATATACGTCCGAGCCGTCCGATAGGTCTGTCCGAGATCGGCGGCAGAGGCCTGATTGAGCGCCTCCAAACCGCGTACCAGCTGATGTCCCAGGCGGCGGGCGCCGTTGCTGGCGGTCTCGCTGGCGATCTTGACGGCCATGGCATCGTCGGCGCTGGCCACGGTATAGGCGGCCGCCGCCCCGATCACGGCCACCCGCTTCAACTGCGTGGGATCGGACTTGTCCACCCGGTCGCCGGAGGTGTGGTACCATCGATCCGGCCAAACGATCATCATAATCCCCGGAACCTGCACCCCCCAGTCATTGAACACCTCGTGATCCGAGGCCCCGTAATGGGTCTCGATACTGTAATAGAGCGGCTCCTCCGCTCCGGTCGGGGCCACGATGCGGCGCAGCATCGTAATGCTGCCCCGGGTCTGAATCCGCTCCCGGCTGCCCTCGCCCACGTAGCGGTAGTAGTTCTCCATCACGTCGTTGATGTAGTGGGGATTCCCGTAGGAGGTGCGCATCAAGCAGAAATATGATTTGTTGAGACTCAGCCATTCCCCGACCATATCCATGTTGATGTTGCACAGGGTTTTGGCCATGAGCTCTTTGTTCGCCTTAACCCACGGCCCGGTCCCGGAGAACTCCGGCCCCCACAGGAATCGGATGGTCCGCCTGGGTTTCGGCAGCCGGCCTTCCTCGATCAGGGTGTGCAGCACCCGCGCCACTTCCAGGATTCCCGCGCTGCCCGATTTATTGTCATTGGCCCCCTGTTTGATGTAGCCTTCGAACAGGTGGGCCGAAAAGATGATCTCTCCGGCCTCAGGATCGATTCCCGGGATGTGGCATACGACATTCTGCAGCTCATAGGGCTCCATCTTGGCCTCAACCTGGGCATGGACCAGAATCTTCTGCCTCCTCAGCAGCCGCTCTTTGAGAAAGGCCCCCTCCCGTGCCGGAAGATAAAAGGCGAATTTTGCCTGGGGACCCTCCTCCTGACCGCGCCGCCTGCGGTATATGCCCCGCCATGGGATCTGGATGGGATCGAAATGTTCCCTCGAAGTGCTGATGGCGACAACCCCCTCGGCACCCATCTTCAAGCACGCCATCGAATGTACCGATGCAGGATTGCCGTCGGTGACCACGATCTTGCCGGCGACATCCAGGCCCTGCAAATCCCTCATGGTCCCGCTTCCCACCCAGATCAACTCGGCGGTCACATCGGCGCTTTGGCTGCCGCTGGCCAGCATGGCGGTCATATCATGGTAGGAGGCCAGCTTCTGGCGGTTCGGCTTGACTTCCCAAAGCTCGCCTTTGATTCCGTCCCACACCGTACCACCCGGATACCGCACCAGCTCCACCCCCGCCAGGCCGTAAAGCTTGAGTTGGTCATAGATGTACTGGGATTCGTAAAAGGTTCCGGCATATTCCTCCGATAAACGGTTCTTGTTGTAGCCGCCCGTCTCCATGATGGTGTTGAAGGCGGTCTCACCGGAGGCCTCGCCGATGATCTCGTCCATATGGGCCTGCGGCAGCAGGCTCCAGATCATCCAGGGGGTGTGCTGCGCTGTCACCGGTACCGCTGGGCCGAGACACATCACGATCATCAGATAAAATCCATGCTTACGCATATGCTTACGCATATCTTTCTCCCTTCTTTTCATCGCGCCGATTTCTCGCATATCAATGCATTTCTCTCCTCATATCACACCCGAATCAGTCAGTCAAAGAAAATCATGCCCGCTTCCCAGAATTTACCCAATGTGGTAGGATGCAGCGCATACACCAGGCTCATGCCGACACTCGATAATGTTCTTTTACTGGTCATTTTGACCGGCGCTGCGGCGCTCTTCGTAACCGAGAAACTGCGGCCGGACGTGATCGCCCTATCCGTGTGGGCTCTCTTGCTCGCCTCAGGTCTGCTCCCTCCCGGAGACGCCTTATACGGATTCGCCAATTCCGCCACCGCCGTCATCGGCTCCATGTTCGTGATCAGTGCCGGCCTGGTGCGCACCGGGCTGGTGGATTGGCTGGCCCGGCGCATGGACCGTTGGGCGGGAGAATCGAACGCCCGTCTTCTGCTGGTTCTGTGTTTGACCGCAGCCGCGCTCTCAATGTTCATCGTGAACTCGGCCATCGTGGCGGCCTTCATCCCCATCGCCGTGATCCTGACCGAGAGGCGCAAGATCCCGGTCTCCCGGATCCTGATCCCCATGGCTTTCGCCAGCCAGCTGGGAGGGGTGTGCACGCTGGTGGGTAGTTCCACCAATATCTTGATGAATTCCATCGCTGTGGAGCACCGGCTGGGGCCTTTCGCGATGTTCGAATTCGCATCGCTGGGCGGCGTCATCGTCGCTGTGGGCATCCTGTATCTGGTCCTGCTGGCGGGAAAACTTCTTCCCCGTCGGGCAAGTCAATACCAAAAGATCGACAAATACCGCCTATCCGATTTTTTGGGGGAATTCACCATACCCCCCAAGGCCACGCTGACGGGAAAGCGCTGGACGGAACTCACAGACCGGGCGGCGGAGGACATTCAGATCATCAAGCTGATCCGCCGGAACAAGGCCGTTTGGCGGCCCTCCAGGACCATTCTGCGGGCGGACGATGTGCTGCTGGTGTACGGCGATGCAAAGAAACTCCTCCGGTTCAAAGACACATTCCGGCTGCAGACCAAGGCCGATATCAAGATCGACGACAAGGCCATGAGTACGGCGGATCATAGACTCATCGAAGCCGTGGTCCCTCCCCGCTCCAGCCTGGTCGACAGGACTCTGGAAAGCTCCGAATTCAAACGCCGCTTCGGCGGGCTGGTGTTGGCGGTCCAGCGCCGGGGCCGTGTCCTGCGGCAGCGCCTGCACAGCATCCGGCTTCAGGGAGGCGATGCCCTGCTGCTGCAATGCGACTCGGAAGAGATCGGCAGAATCAAGCAATCCCAGGACCTGATCATGACCGAAGAATGGAGCGCTCTCCAGCTGCGCAAAAGCCATGCCGTCATTTCCCTGGGACTTTTGGGCCTCTTCATCGCTTTGGCCGCTTTCCAAATCCTCCCGGTTCTAACGGCGGCCGTGTTGGGGGCCGTGGGAATGATCGTGACCGGTTGTCTGACCGCGGAAGAGGCCTATAGGGCCATCGACTGGTCGGTGATCTTCCTTTTATGCGGCATCCTGCCCCTGGGATTGGCCATGCAGGAGAGCGGCACCGCCGCATGGCTGGCGGATACGATTCTCAGCCCGCTCACGGATTTCGGTCCCTACGCAGCCCTGGCCGCCTTTTATGTTTTGACCGCGTTATTCACCGAAGGCATGTCCAATATGGCCGCCGCCGTCCTGCTCGCCCCCATCGCCCTATCCACCGCCGCCGCCCTCGGTATCAGCCCGCGCCCCCTGCTGGTCGCGATCACCTTCGCCGCCTCCACCAGCTTCGCCACCCCCATCGGCTATCAGACCAACACCATGATTTACGCTCCGGGAGGCTACCGTTTCACCGATTTCACCCGGGTGGGGCTGCCCCTGAACATGATCTTTGGAATCGTCTCAACCTTGCTCATTCCCTTATTTTGGCCTTTTTAGTCAGCTTCACGGCCGGCGGATAATGATGGCCGCAAGCATCACCGCTCCTCCCTCCGGGATCACGAATATCCCCCTTGTCCAAAGCAATCGAGGCGGCAGCCTGGAAGAGTACTTAAGCCGGCTCGGGGAGCGGCCTCCGGCCCTATCGACGAGCCAGTACGTAGCCGATCACGAAGCCCACCACCATCAGGCCGGCGATCATGATGATGCGGTTCATGCTGATGCTCCAGAAAAAGAGCCGGATGGTCACGATCGCGGAATTTTGCAGGACGAAGATGACGGCCAGGGCCGCGAGAACCAGGATTAAGACATGTTGGGTTTTCATTTTATCTCCTTCACCTCCCCTTAAAACCAGCGCTTTCTCCTGAAATACAACACCATGAATCCCGCCAGCAGCAGCATCACGAACCAGACCGCCGGATAGGCCCACGGCCACTTGAGTTCAGGCATGAACTCGAAATTCATTCCGTAGATCCCGGCTATGAAGGTCAAAGGGATGAATATGGTGGCGATGATGGTCAAAACCTTCATGATCTCGTTCATGCGGTTGCTGATGCCGGAGAGATAGGTGTCGTGCATTCCGGACAGCATGTCCCGGAACGTCTCCACCGTATCGATCACCTGGATGGTATGGTCATAGGCATCGCGCAAATAGCGCAAGGTGGGCTTGGTCACCAGCGACGACTCCTCGCGTTCCAGGCCGTTCACCAGCTCCCGCAGCGGCCAGATCGATTTGCGCAAAAAGATCATCTCCCGCTTGAGTTTGTGGATCTCATGCAGGGTCTCCGGTCGGGGATCGGAGACCACCGCCTCCTCCAGCTCTTCGATGTGCTCCCCTACTTTCTCCAGGATCACAAAGTACTGATCCACGATGGTATCCAGCAACGCATAGACCAGATAATCCGGGCCCATGCGGCGGATGCGGCCCTTGCCGGTGCGTATCCGCTCGCGCACCGGCTCAAAGATGTCGCCCGGGCGCTCTTGGAACGAGAGCACGACGTGTTTTCCCAGGATAAAGGAGACCTGCTCCCCTGTCACCTCCCGGTTGGGCTCGTCATAAGAAAGCATCTTGACCACCACATACAAAAAATGATCGTAGCTCTCCATCTTGGGCCGCTGCCAGGAATTGGCGATGTCTTCCATGACCAGGGGATGGAGGTCGAAATGCAGCCCCAGGTTCTCGATCAGGGACGTGTCATGGATGCCGTCGAGATTGATCCAGCTCACAGAAGACGAATCCCGGCAAACGAAGCAGTCCTCTGCGGCGGAGATTTCTTTTTCCAGGAATTGATCCGCATTATAATCGATCAGCGTTATCCTAACCTTTTCTTCCTTTTCTTCGCCGGTGTACAGCGGAGTCCCGGGTGTCAGTCCAATGGCCTTCCCCCGCTTTCGGAAATACTTCTGAAGACGGATCATGCTCCCCTCCCACATAGTCTAATCTACCCAAGAAAAATGTCCGTACGGGCATTTTGCTTGGTTTCATTTCTTAGAGATCCTGACGCGCCGCACGCTTTTGGCGTCAGCATCCAGCACCAGCATCCTGAGATTCCCCACCGTCAGGCTCTCGCCCTTGCGCGGGATGCGCTGCAGTTTTTCGATCACCAGACCGGCGATGGTGTTGTAATCACCTTCCGGAATAGAAAGATCGAAATCATGATTCAGGATCTGGATCTCGGTCTTGCCGTCGCAGTCCAGGACTCGGTCGCTGATCCTCTGTACGGCATCGACTTCCTCTCTGTCCTTTTCATCCCAGATCTCACCCATGACCTCTTCCACCAGATCTTCGATCGTGACCAAACCGACGACTCCCCCGTACTCATCCACCACAAACACCATGGGGCTGCGGCTGCGGGCCAATTCGCGGAGCAGGGGAAAAACCCGCCGGGATTCAGGTTCATGTCGGATGTCTTCCCGAATGAACGGCCGGAGCGTCTCAGGGGGAGAGGAGGCCGCCAACACGTCCAAAACGTTGACCAAGCCCACGATATTATCGATGCGCTCCCGATAGACCGGAATCCGGGTGAAGCCGGTTTCGGCGGTCTTGTCGAGTAGAGCCTGAGAATCGATGCCCTCCGGAAGAGCGGTCATATCGATCAGAGGAGTCATGATCTTCCCGATGGTCCTTTCTTCCAGATCAAGAATCCCGTGGATCATACGGATCTGGGCCTTCTTCAAGGCTCCCTCTTTCCGTCCCATATCAGCCAGTAATTTGAGTTCCTCCCGCATGATGCGCGATCTTTCATCCTTGTCTTCCTGCCCGCTGAATTTGACCACCAGGTTGGATGCCTTGGTCATCAACAAGACCACGGGGCGCAATACCGCATCGGAATACCGGAGCACGGCGGCGCTGCGTAAAGCCATAGAATCCGCTTTAGCCCGGAAGACGGTTTTGGGAACGATCTCACAGAACAGCAGGATCACAAACGTCATGACCAAGGTGTTGACCAGCTCCTGCACGCCCTCTCGCCCGGGCAGCACCCAGCGGATCAGACTCAATCCCGCCACTCCGGCGGACGTGCCCATCAGATTTGTGCCCACCAGGACCGTCCCCAGCATGCGCTCCGGTTCCTGCATCAGACGCTTGATGAACGCAGCCCTCCGGTCGAGCTGCTGGGCCAAAACCTCCATCCTGGCCATGGAGGCGGAGACCACCGCGGTTTCCGAGCCCGCGAAGAAGCCCATCATGAAGAGGGAAGAGACCAAGAGCAAAAGGAATACGGCCGCCATCCAGCCCGAGGGCGTCGCCATGGCTCCGGATGACGAGGACGATGACATGGAGGACATCCCGGAAAACAATGACAAACCTAAACCCAGGCCCACCAAAAGCAGGGGATTTCCGGACCGCTTCGGTTTGAGCTGCACCCGCACCGATCCAATGCGATTTCCGGCCATTTCAAGGACCTCGAACCTTATGTCATGGGTCTCATCCCGCAGCAGGTCTCCTTCCTGCGGCAGCGTCCCGGCCAGGTTCGTCACATACCCCCCCACGGTATCGGCCCGGCTGATATCCAATGAGAGTTTCAGGCGGCGGTTGAGCGTGCGCAGGCTCAAGGCCCCGGGAATTTGATAGCTGTTGGCACGTCCCGGCTCGGGGATCACATCCTGTCCCGGGGCGGCATCGTACTCGTCCTCGATCTCGCCCACCACCTCCTCTACGATATCCTCGGCCGTCGCCAAGCCCACCACTCCTCCGAATTCATCGAGCAGGATGGCCATCTGCTGCTTCCTGTGCGTCATTTCCCTCATCAAGGCGCCGATGTTCCGGGTCTTGAACACAAAAAAAGGAGGACGGATCAGCGTGTTCTCATGACCCGGATTCAGCGCGTTCAATATCGGCACATGGGTAAGAAACTCGTCGATGGTCAGATCTTCGAGCTGCCTCTTGCCCAAACGTTCGGTGTTCAAATCCTTCCAGCGCGGGAGATCCTTGACATAAAAGATGCCGCAGATATTGTCGAGGCTCTGACGGTACACCGGGATCCTGGAATAGCCCTCCCGGATGGCCCGCTGGAACGCCTCCCGAATGGTGGCCGAAACCTCCACGCAAGTCATTTTGGTGCGCGGGATCATGATCTCTTTGGCCTTTGTGTCCTGGAGCTCGAAGATGTTGGATAGGATCTCCCCCTCACGCTCGTCTATGTCACCCTCTTCCGTCCTAACCTGCACCGTAGCCCGGATCTCTTCGCTGGTTACCGGCACAGTGTCGAGCATGCTGTGCACACCGAAGACGGGCAGCAGGCGATCGGTGAAAAAGCGCAGGACCCGGCGGAAGGGAAAGATCAACCGGGAAAACACCCAGAGCGGTGAAGCGACCCAGCGCGACATTCTTTCCGCGTTCCGGATGGCAAAGGTCTTGGGCGTGATCTCACCCAGGAGCAGCAGGACACCGGTCTCGATTAAAATGGCCACCACATAAGCCGCCCCTGGATTTCGTCCCTGGAAGAGGTCGTCATAGATCAAGGCACCGGTGACGGTGATGAAGGCCATGTTGACCAGCGTATTGCCGAACAGGACCGTGATGAACAACCGGCGGGGATCGTCCAAGAAGCGCACCACCGCGGAGCTGCGCTTTTTCCTCTCCCGCCGCATCCGCTGGATCTGGGTCCTGGTCAGGGCCGAAAGCGCGGTCTCCGACCCGGAAAAGAAGGCGGAACAGAGCATAAGCAGTCCCAGCCCCACTAGATATGAAGCGAGTCGCTGGATCTCCATGGACGGACAACTAACCTCACATATAGCACACGGCAAACCCGCGGTCAAATGACTCGAAATTCATAGGCCGGTTCTCCAGCCTTATATTATCTCGGATGCGACGGACGAACCGAGAGTCGATTTAAGAGACAGTGAGGTCCGAGCTTTAAACGATGGGCACGAAGCGATCCAAGCTCGGCCGCAAACCGGCGATGAAGACATGAATTTACTGATTTTCATGCGGATTTGCATTATAATGCATGTTTCAAGCGTTAATAGGATCGTGATGACAAACACACACAATGTGGTGACCATTATCATGGCCGGTGGTCAAGGCAGCCGACTGTTCCCTTTGACCAAGGTCCGCAGCAAGCCCGCCGTGCCCATTGCGGGGCGATTCCGGCTGATCGATTTCCCGATCAGCAACTGCATCCACTCGGGGATAAAGAAGATCTTCGTGCTCACCCAATTCAGTTCCGAGTCTCTGCACCGGCACATCTTCCTGACCTACCGCTTCGACAACTTCACCCGGGATTTCGTGACCATCCTCTCGGCCCAGCAAACCTTGGAAAACCGGGACTGGTACCAGGGGACCGCCGATGCCGTGCGGCAGAACCTGGGCTTTTTGCGGAGCAACGTGGATCTGGTTCTGATCCTGTCGGGCGATCACCTCTACCGCATGAATTACCACCGCTTTATCGACTTTCACATCCGGAAGAAGGCCGACATCAGCATCTCGGTCTACCCCGTGCACAGCCGTCAGGCATCGCAGTTCGGCATAATGAAGGTGGGGACCAGCGGAAAGATCATCGATTTCAAAGAAAAACCCGAGGACCCGCAAATGCTCGAGAAAATGCGGGTGCCGGAGGAGCTCTTCAAAGGCTTTCACATGGATGCGGACGGGCGGACGCATCTGGCTTCCATGGGCGTCTATGTGTTCAACCGCGCGGTGCTGCAGGAGCTTTTGGAGAATACCGAATTCGAGGACTTCGGCCGGGAGGTCATCCCCTACGCCATCCGCCGCAAACGCGTCTTGGGCTACTTCTTCGATGGATATTGGGAGGACATCGGGACCATCCGCAGCTTTTTTGATGCCCATATGGATCTGCTCAGCCCCCTTCCCAAATTCAACCTCTATGACGAGGCCAGGCCCATCTTCAGCCGCGCCCGCTTCCTCCCCGGCTCCAAAATCCTGTCCTCCGAGGTCAACCATTCCATGATCTGCGAGGGGAGCATCATCGATCAGGCACGCATCGATCATTCCGTCATCGGCATTCGTTCGCGGATCGGCAGGAACTCGACGCTGGAGAGGACCGTTCTCATGGGAGCCAACCTGTTCGAATCGCCTCAGGAAAGAGCCGCCGCCCAAGAACAAGGCCACCCCAACATCGGTGTCGGTGACAATTGTATCATCCGCAACGCCATCATCGACCAAAACGCCCGCATCGGCCATGATGTCCGGCTGATCAATACCCGAGACGCCAAGCAGCATCTATGTGATACCTGTTCCATCGTGGACGGCATCACCGTCGTACCCAAAAACGCCGTCATTCCCAACGGGACCGTGATTTGATGACGCTGAACCTTTCCGCCAAGCCTTCGAGATCCTTGTCTATCGCTTATTTTTCCATGGAAGTGGGGCTGGAGTCGAGCATGCCCACCTACAGCGGCGGTTTGGGAGTCCTGGCCGGCGATACTTTGAAGGCCGCCGCCGACCTCTCCATCCCTCTGGTGGGAGTGACCCTGCTGCACCGAAAGGGCTACTTCCGACAGTATCTCGACCAACACGGCAATCAAACCGAAAAGCCGTACGACTGGAATCCCAAGGATTTCTTAGAGCTGCTGGCCCCCAAAGTCACGATCTTCATCGAAGGCCGGGCGGTCCGCATCCAGGCCTGGCGCTACCTCATCAAAAGTCCTTCCGGTCACAGCGTCCCGGTGCATTTCTTAGACACCCAGGTGCGCGGAAACAGCGAGTGGGACCAGAGTCTCACCGACCACCTTTACGGAGGCGACGAACATTACCGCCTCTGCCAGGAGACCGTTTTGGGGGTGGGCGGTGTGGCCATGCTGAGGGCCCTGGGCTACAGGGAGATCAAGGCTTACCATATGAACGAAGGGCACTCGGCCCTGTTGGCCCTCGCCCTGCTGAAGGAGCATTTGAATCATGAGGACCTCAGCCGGGCCACGCCGGAAGACGTGGATCGCGTGAGGCGCAGGTGTGTTTTCACCACCCACACCCCCGTTCCCGCCGGTCACGACCGCTTTCCAATCGAACTGGTCGAACGGGTGCTGGGCCGGGAATGGTCGGAATTTCTTGCGGCCAGCCGCGCCAACCATCACCAGACGCTCAACATGACCTCGCTGGCGCTCATGTTCTCCTGGTATGTCAACGGCGTTTCCTTTCAGCACGAAAAGATCTCCCAGGATATGTTCCCCGGTTACCCGATCAATTCCATAACCAACGGCGTCCACGCCGCCACCTGGACCTCCCCCCCCTTTCAGAGGCTTTATGACAGCACCATGGAGGAATGGCGGACGGACAGCCTCTACCTGCGCTACGCTATCAACATCCCGCCGCAGGAGATCCGGGAAGCGCATCGCGAAGCCAAACTGCGGCTCCTGGGCGAGGTGCAGAGGCGGACCGGCCGCAAGCTGGATCCCGGGGTCATGACCCTGGGTTTCGCGCGGCGCGCTACGGCGTACAAGCGGGCGGATTTGGTCTTCACCGACCTCGACCGCCTGAGGCACATCGCCCGGACCGTGGGACCCCTTCAGATCATCCTTGCCGGTAAGGCCCATCCCAGAGATGAGGGGGGGAAAGAGCTCATCCGACGGATCTTCCAAGCCGGTGCAGCCGTGGAACCGGACATCCCGGTGGTCTACCTCCAAGGATACAAAATGGGGATGGCTCTTTACCTGTGCTCGGGCGTTGATCTCTGGCTCAACACACCGATGAAGCCGCGCGAAGCCTCCGGGACCAGCGGGATGAAGGCCGCGCTCAACGGCGTTCCCAGCCTGAGCGTGTGCGACGGATGGTGGATGGAGGGACACGTGGAGGGTGTCACCGGGTGGTCGATCGACGATGCCGGAGCTCAGCCGGGCGATTCGGCGGCCGAGGCGGCCTCACTGTATCACAAGCTGGAAACCCGCGTCGTTCCCATGTACTACCACAATCCCGAAGCATATTCCCGTATCATGCAGTCGGCCATCGCATTGAACGGATCGTTTTTTACGGCCCAGCGCATGATGTACCAGTATCTGAACAACGCCTATCATCCCACCCACAACAACGACGACCGCTGAGATGGCGGGGAGAAGGAAAGTATGTCCGAGATCCGGTACGATCCACTTCAGGACCGCTGGGTGATTATCGCGCCGCATCGTTCCGAGCGGCCATCGGACTTTGCCGCGGAAACCGGGACGGAAAAGACGATCCCGTGTCCGTTCTGCCCCGGCAGGGAGCACGAAACGCCCCCAGAGCTCTGGGCGGTCCGTGAGGCCGGTTCGCGTCCGGATGGCCCGGGCTGGTCGGTGCGTGTCATCCCCAACCGCTTCCCGGCCTTGAATCGGGAGAAGGATTACGCAGAATCCCGAAACGATATCCTGAAATGCCTGAACGGCTACGGAGCGCACGAGGTCATTATCGAATCCCCCCGGCACGGCGACGGCCTGGCCGACCTGTCTCCATCACATCTGGTCGCCGTCCTAACCGCCTTCCGGATCCGTCTCCGGGTCTTGGGGCAGGATCCCCGATTGAAGTATGCATTGATTTTCAAGAACTACCGTGACCAGGCCGGTGCCTCGCTGGCTCATCCCCACTCGCAGCTGATCGCGACCCCCGTGATTCCCCAAAGCATACGGCGCAAACTCGAAGCCGCCCGGCGGCATTACCGAGAATCCGGCCGCTGTCTGGTCTGTTCACTGCTTCAAGCGGAACGCGGACAAGAGATCCGCGTCATAGGGGAGAAGTCCGGCTTCATTGCCCTGTCTCCCTATGCCGCGCGCTTCCCCTTCGAGATTTTCATCGCTCCGGACGTGCATACCCATGATTTCGCAGACTCGACCGATAGACAACTGGAGAACCTGGCGGAAATCCTCCAGGACATGCTGCAGCGGCTCAAACGAACGGCCGATGATCCGCCCTATAACCTCTTCCTGAACACGAGCCCCTTCGCTCCTCACTCACCCCGAGGCATGAACCCGGATCACGGGTCTGCCACCCATGGCTTTCATTGGCATCTGGAGATCCTGCCGCGCCAAACGGCGGTGGCCGGATTCGAGTGGGGAAGCGGTTTCCACATCAACACCAGCTCACCGGAGCAGTGCGCCCGAGTGCTGCGCCGGGCCCACGATCCTTGATCACAGTCGGATCACAGTCGACCATCCCGCCTGCTGCCGGTCACGGCATCCGCGATGCGGTGAATAAGCGCGTCCGTGAAAGCCCGACGCCCGAGGCGCCAACGCCAATTGCCCCGCCTGCGGGCCGGACGATTCATCCTGGCCCGAGACCCCAAGCTCAGGTAGTCCTGCATGGGTACGACCGCCAAGGCCGCTGGGGATGACAACAGCCGATGGATAAATTCCCAGGCGATCTCTCGGCTCGATACCGGATTCCCCAAGAACCGGTTCACACGTTGCTTGACCAAAGGTCCGGCCTCCCGTTCGAACCAGCCGCGAACGGTATTGTTGTCATGGGTTCCGGTGTAGGCCACACAGCGGGCGGGATAATTGGCAGGCAGATAGGGGTGTCGGGGATCGTCGCTGCCGAAGGCGAAAAGCAGGACCTTCATTCCGGGAAGGTCGAACCGGCGCATGACGTCTCTCACATCGGGTGTGATGGTTCCCAGGTCCTCGGCGATGAACGGCAGGTCCGGAAAGGCCTGCCGGACCCGCCCCAGGAAATCGACGGCCGGCGCCGGCATCCAGCGGCCGTTGCTTGCGGTCCTCTCCCCCGCCGGCACCTGCCAGTATCCCACCAGACCCCGGAAGTGGTCGATTCGCACCAGATCAAAGAGCCGCAGGGAATGCTGGAGGCGGCGCATCCACCAGTCGTAGCCGCGCTGTTGCAGAACCTCCCAGCGGTACAGCGGATTTCCCCACAGCTGGCCCGTACGGCTGAAGTAGTCGGGAGGAACACCCGCCACATGGGTAGGCAGGCGCCGGTCGTCCAGCTGGAAGAGGTCCGGGTCCAGCCAGATATCGGCGCTCTCATAGGTCACATAGATCGGCAAATCCCCCATGATGCGGACCCCCTTGTGATGGGCATAGGCCTTGAGGTCCGCCCATTGACGGAAAAAGACAAACTGCAGGAATCGGGTCTTTTGCATCTCCCGCCGGAATTTCCGCTTCAGTGCCCCGATGACGGCTGCCTCGCGATCCCTCTGCGCCTCCGGCCAGTCTCCCCACGACAGCTGAGGACAGTGCGCCTTGAGCGCCGAAAACAAGGCGTAGCCTTCCAGCCAGGATGAATGGGCATGGCAAAACTCCTGAAATTCCGGGGAGGCGGCATTTTGACTGAAGCGTCGAAAGGCCCGGTCGAACAGCCGGCGCCTAAAGGCTGCCACGCGTGCGTAGTCGATCCGGTCAGCGGGAAATTCCGGTTGGGGAGCAAGTTCCGATTTCTTCAGCCAGCCGGCCTCCGCCATCCCTTCAGGGCTCAGGAGTTGAATGTTGCCGGCAAAAGCGGATGGGCTGTGATAGGGAGAGCAGCCGTACAGCAGATCCGTGGGATTGAGGGGCAGGATCTGCCACCAGCTCAAGCCCGCAGCCGCCGCCCGGTCTACAAAAGCGTAGGCCGCAGGCCCCAGATCGCCGATGCCGAAGCGAGACGGCAGCGACGTGACGGGTAGCAGGACGCCGGCGGACCGCGGCAGATCCGCCATTCAGGAACCCAGCCTCACGTTCAGGAACTCTCCGATCCGGCGCACACAATCCAGCCAGATCCGGGCCCGGTCATCGCCGGCCGCGACACAGCCCTGCATCTCGGGGATCCATTGTTTTCCAAGATAGAAATAACGATTCTGGCTCTTCCACAGGTTGAGATTAAGAGGTAATTTCCCGATGACCTTCAAGAATCCATCCAGTTTCTGAAGCCGAAAAACATCATCCGGCCGGTGAGTGATCCGCTCCATCAACCTCTCGATCGTGCGGCTGACGACCGCCCCTAAGGTTTTTTCATCCAGCGAAAAGGCAAGTTCACGGACTTGGCGGATAAAAACATTGAGGTCTTCCAAGTCCGGGTCATCGGACTCCAGCATCCGATACACATCCCGATGGCGGAGGAAGCCCATGGTTTCGGAAAGCACCGGGGGGAGAGGAACGTTCATGCTGCGGGCTGCGGCTACAAACGGAAATTCCTTAATATACCAAGGCTCTAAGGCCGCTTCGAGGCCTTCCAAGGTGACATCCAGCAGCCGATGTACGGTCTCACGTTTGGTATCCTTGAACAGGTGCGGCAATCCGAATTCGGCGGCGCCCCCTAGATATTCCGCCTGCAGCGCGCCGATACGGTTCCAATCCTCTCCCTCGAACGCCTTCCGCAAGGATTTCACGGCCTCTTCCCACCGGTGATCATCTATGGCCCCACCGACGGCGGCACGGATATCATGGCCGCCCAGGTAGAGCGAGATGAAACTCAATTCCTGCTCCTCTTCCGTCCGGCGTGAATGCAAAAAGCACCGGCCCCATGACAGCGTCCGTCCCGCCCTCTCGAGCCGATCCCGATCCCGGCACCGCAGGCCGTATCCCGGCTTATCCATCCGATCTTTTTGGTCCTGGAACACCGACTCGACGGCATGGTGGACTCCGATGCGGTGCAGGTTCAACACCGACGGTCGTATCCGATCCCGATAAACCTGGGCGCCGTCTCTGAAATACGATCGGTTGGAGGGGGCATCCTCCAGGGCCTCCAGAAACGCCGGCTCGGGATCGCCCAACCCCAGTTCCCGAGCCAGCTGCATGGCCCGCGCCGCATGACCCAGGACCAGCAGGGTTTCGATTCCCGAGATCTCGTCAAAAAACCAGCCGCAGCTGGTGTACATGAGC